>JAESGK010000443.1_pt1 | contig 16544 bp, 13 predicted proteins | sample 9269681 | NCBI WGS metagenome assembly JAESGK01 (sample SAMN14515347, study PRJNA621673) | algae metagenome | isolation source: Timaviella obliquedivisa GSE-PSE-MK23-08B and co-occurring heterotrophs from... | place: USA: Grand Staircase Escalante National Monument, Utah | collected 2006-08-15
CAAGGACTGGGAAAAATCCATCGAAAGCGCCACCGCCTTCGCCCACATCGCCAGCATCCGCATGCTCACGCGACGAATCGCAAGACACTGCAAACCCGCGTGAACTTCTGAATCGGGCTCTAAGTTCTGCAATCGGTCGAGAGCAGACAGTCCGACTGAACTCAATACGGCAGCCCGACATAGTTCTCCGCCAGCGCCGCCATGGCGTGGTCGGACGAGACCAGATAGTCCAGTTCCGCCCGCTGCATGCGCTGCTCGAAGCCGCTCTTGTCGGGGAAATGGTGCATCAGCGAGGTCAGGTGCCAGGAGAAGCGCTCGGCTTTCCAGACCCGCGCCAGCGCCTTGCCCGAATAGGCGTCGATGCCGGCATCCGAGCGCTCTGTATAGTGCTCGATCAGCGCCTCGGACAGGTAATGCACGTCGCCGGCGGCGAGGTTGAGGCCCTTGGCTCCGGTCGGCGGCACGATATGGGCGGCGTCGCCGGCGAGGAACAGCTTTCCGAAGCGCATCGGCTCGGCGACGAAGGAGCGTAAGGGGGCGATCGACTTCTCGATCGAGGGGCCGGTGACCAGCGCCTCCGCCGAAGCCGGGTCCAGCCTGCGCCGCAGCTCGTCCCAGAAGCGCGCGTCCGACCAGTCCTCGACGCGCTCGTCGAGACCGCACTGGACGTAGTAGCGGCTGCGCGTCAGCGAGCGCATCGAGCAGAGCGCGAATCCGCGCTCCTCGCCGGCATAGATCAACTCGTCCGACACGGGCGGCACATCGGCGAGGATGCCGAGCCAGCCGAAGGGGTAGACCCGCTCAAAGAGGCGCAGCGCGCTCTCGGGGAGGCTCGCGCGCGAGACGCCGTGATAGCCGTCGCAGCCTGCGATGAAATCGCAGTCGAGCCGCTTGCTCACGCCATTCTCAGCATAGGTCACGTAGGGCTTGTCGCCGCCGAAATCATGCAGCGCGACATCCTCGGCCTCGAACACGGTCTTGGCCCCTTGCGAGGCGCGCAGATCCATCAGGTCGCGCGTCATCTCGGTCTGGCCGTAGACGGTGACGTGCTGGCCGCCGGTCAGCCTGTCGAGCGCCACGCGGTGGCGCTTGCCGCCGAAGAGCAATTCGAAGCCGTCATGGACCAGCCCCTCGGCATGCAGCCTCGCGCTCGCGCCGACCTTGTCGAGCAGCGCCACCGTGCCCTGTTCGAGCACGCCGGCCCGAATCCGCGCCAGCACATAGTCGCGGCTCTTGCGCTCGACGATGACCGTGTCGATGCCTTCGAGCTGCAGCAACTGGCCGAGCAGCAGGCCGGCGGGGCCTGAGCCGATTATGGCGACCTGTGTGCGCACGCGTGTCTCCCAAATCATGCGGACGCGCCTGCAAGCACGGCCCACCACGCGATAATGCCAGCGCGGCGTCCAGCAAACAAGTTGTCATAGCAACTAATTATGAAAAAGGGCTTGCTCGATCTCGGCGATGCTGTCGAGGCAGAGATCGCAATGGGGACCGAGCGTCGCGCGGGTTCCGGTCCCGGTCAGAACCGCGATCCGCAGCCCCGCGCCCGCCGAGCGCGCCATCTCCATGTCGTGCCGGTTGTCGCCGATCACGGCGATGCGTCCGGGCGCAAGCCCGGTCTCCGCGCAGAACGCCAGCGCCATGCCCGGTCCGGGTTTTGCGCCATGGCCGGAATCGTAGCCGCAGGAGAAGGCGAGCGTTTCGCGCAATCCGAAATGAGCGGCGGTTGCCGCGACGGCCGCGGCGCTGTCGCTGGAGGCGATGCCGAGCTTCAGGCCGCGCTCCTGCAGCCGCGCGAACAGGGCCGCGAGGTCGCAGACCGGGACCATCCTCCTGACGGCGCTCTGGAACAGCCGGTCGAGCCGTTGCGCCAGCTCCGTTTCCGGAAGCGGGCTTCCGGCCGCATGCCAGGCCTGCGCCAGTTCGGTCGTGTTGCCTGCCGCCAGCAGCGAATCGGCCTTCGCGTCGCCGCTGGCCGGGTCGGCTCCCGCAAGGCCCAGCAGCGTCGCCGCCAGCACGGGATCGCCATCGGCCGCAAGCAGCCCGGCGTCGAGATTGATCGGCGGCCAGCTCGCCGCATAGTCAAGCAGCGTCCCGTCCTTGTCGAAGAGCAGTCCTTCGATCGGCTGCAGACCCGCGCTCCCGGAAACACTCATCCGACGGGAATGACGTCGACCGCGACGCCGACCTTCTGCGAGCCGGGGCCTACCAGCACGCCGTCGAGCGGCGAGACGTCGGCATAGTCGCGCCCGAAGGCGGTGACGATATGGTCGTCGGCGACGATCAGGTCGTTGGTCGGGTCCAGCCCGATCCAGCCCGTCTCGGGGCCGCACCAGAGCATCACCCAGGCATGGCTGGCGTCCGCGCCCTCCAGCCGCTTCTGGCCGGGCGGCGGAATGGTGCGGATATAGCCGCTGACATAGGCCGCAGGCAGGCCAAGACCGCGCAGGCCCGCGATCATGATATGCGCGAAATCCTGACAGACGCCGTGGCGCTTGGCGAAGGCCTCTGCCAGCGGCGTCGAGACCTCGGTCGCCTCGGGGTCGTATTCGAATTCGGTCCTGATACGCGCCATCAGTTCGCAGGCGGCCTCCAGCACCGGCCGCAGCGGCGCAAAGCTCTTGCGGGCGTAGGCGACGACCTCGTCGACCTGCGGCGCGAGCCGGCTCGGGAAGAGTTGGTGAGCCGGCGAATCAGGGGCGAGGCTGCCCGAGGCGAGCGCCAGCGCGGCGACCTCTTCCCAATGCCGCGTCAGGCCCGGATGCGGAGCGGGCGGGCGGTTGACCGCGATGCGCGCCTTCATCTCGACCTTGAGTTCGCGATGCGGCTTCGAGATGATGATCGTCGTCATCCGGTTGCCGAAGAAGCACGCTCCGTCGATCCGCTCGGCCGGGCGCGGCGAGATCGCAAGCTCGCTGCGCTCGACGCGCTGTCCGCCGTCATTGCGCGGCAGCAGCCGCAGGATGCAGCGCGCGAGCGGGACCGAACGGCTGTAGCCATAGGTCGTGACGTGTCTCAGGTCGTAGATCACGCGATGCCCGTCAGCCTCGAACCTTCGGGCGCGCTGTTCTGCAGGAAATAGCGCTCGGCGATGGCGCTGGAGAGCCCCATCAGCAATTGCTCGAACAGCAGGATGCCGCTGCGGTCGAGCCGCGCGGCTTCCGCGATGCGGCATTCGGCGGCGAGCTTCAGCGCCAGCCGGCGCGGCGCTTCCAGCATGCCGTCCTCGTTGAGCGAGGGCAGGGTCGCGATCTCTGCGTCGAGCCGGTCGATCTGGAAGGCGACGGAGCGCGGATTGTAAGGGTCGAGCATGACGAGATCGAGCACCGGCTGCAGGCTCGCTCCGAGCAGATAGCGCGAGCGGTAGGTGATCTGCGAATCGGTCAGGTCGAGCAGCGCGTCGAGCGCGTCCGCCGGCGCGCTCGATTCGGCGAAATGGCGTGCGAAACGACAGGTCGCGATGCCGCGCTCGATCCGCCGGCCGATGTCGAGGAAGCGCCAGCCCGGCCCGCGCACCATGTTCTCCTGGCTGAGGCCCGAGAACGCTGCGAGCGATTTCAGCGCCCGGTCGGCGATCTCATAGGCCTCGCCGGCGCTGGGCGGCTTGCTGCTGGTGCGGGTGAGTTGATGCTGCAGATCGCTGAACAGCCGCCAGGCGTCGATCGAAAGCCGCTCGCGGATGACAGAGGCCGTTCGCCTGGCCTCCATCACATTGGCCGCCGCCGAGCCGTAATGCTCGGGGTCATGCAGCGCGGCCGAGGCCTGCAGTGTCGCCATTTGCGCCTTGCCGCCGGGCGCCGCGCCCCAGGCCACCAGCAGATTGGCCAGCCGCTTCAGCGTATCGGCGCGGCCCGGCGTCGCCGTGTCGGCGTCGATCAGCCGGCCGATCAAGGCGCGCACAAGGCGCAGCACCGCCTCGGTCCGCTCCAGATAGCGCCCGAGCCAGAACAAATTGTCGGCGGCCCGGCTCGGCAACGTGCCGACGAGCCGGCGGATCGCGGTGCGTTCGGGCGTCTGCAGCAGCGTCACAGGCTCGACCGGCGCGTCCGAGGTCACCCAGACATCCGACGAGCGCACGCCGCTGCGCATGCTGACGGCGCGCGCGTCGGGCTCGTCGGAGATGCGGCAGAAGCCGCCGGGCATCACCTTCCAGCCATCGGGCATAGCGGCCGCGAACACGCGCAGGGTCACGGGGCGCGGCTGCAGCCTCCCGTTCTGGAACACCGGCATGGTCGAGAGCCGCACGACCTCCTGCCCGACATAGTCCATGCCGCGCGCCTCGATGCGGGCGCGAAGCGCGGCCCGCTCGGCGCCAGGAAGTTCCCCGGCGATCACCGGGCCGGTGTCGCGCCCGCCGCCAGCCGCGCGGAAGGCCGGCGCGACGCTCATCTCGTCCAGCCGGTCGAGCACGGCGGCGCGCTCCTTGGGCTGGCCGCACCACCAGGTCGCGATCGCGGGCAGGATCATTTCCTCGCCGAGCAGCTTCCTGCCGATCGCGGGCAGGAAGCCCATCAGCGCCCGCGCCTCGACGACGCCGGAGCCGAGCCCGTTGGCGACATGGACATTGCCCTGCCGCACCGCCTGCACCAGCCCCGCCACGCCGAGCTGCGAATGCGCGTTGAGTTCGAGCGGGTCGGAAAAATCGCCGTCGATGCGCCGCCAGATCACGTCGGCGCGCTTGGGTCCGGCGATGGTGCGGACATGGATGCGCCCGTCGCGCATCATCAGATCGCCGCCCTCGACCAAGAGGAAACCAAGATAGCGCGCCAGATAGGTCTGCTCGAAATAGCTCTCGTTCAGCGGGCCGGGCGTCAGCAGGCAGATGCGCGGCTCGACGCGCTTGCTCCGCGAGACGAGCCCGGCGCGGAACCCCTGAAAGAAGGCCGCCAGCCGCTCGATGTTCATCGTCCGGAACAGTTCCGGAAAGGCGCGCGCCTGGGCGAGGCGGTTCTCCAGCGCGTAGCCCGCGCCCGAAGGCGCCTGCGTCCGGTCGCCGAGCACCCACCAGCGCCCGTCGGGGCCCCGGCCGAGATCGGCGGCGTAGAGCTGCAGGGAGCCGCCGCCGGGCGCGCCCTGCAGCGGGCGCAGATAATCCGGGCTGCCGGTGACGATCGAGGCCGGCAGCAGCCCGTTGGCGATCATCTCGCCGGGGCCGTAAATGTCGTCGAGCAGGCCCGATAGCAGTTGCGCCCGCTGCGCGACGCCGGCCGCGATCGTCTCCCATTCCGCGCCGGGGATGACCAGCGGCACATGCGAGAGCGGCCAGGCCCGCTCGCCGGCGAGCGGATCGCGCGCATCGACATCGCCATGGACGCGGTAGGAGACGCCGGTGTCGCGCACATGCCGGTCGGCGAGGCCGAAGCGCTGGCCGAGCTCGTCCTGGCTGAGCGCGCTCCATTCCGAGAGAAACGGCTCCCAATGCGGCCGGATCGCGCCGTCAAAATCCATCAGCTCGTCGCGCGCGCCGGGCAGCGGCCGGTAGCCGGACAACAGGGCGTTGCGCCGTTCCGTCTTCAATCGTGTCGACGAGGAGCGGCCTTGCAGCGCCATTGGTCCCGTTCATCCCCCCATAGGACGCCGCAGATCCAAGGTCATTGGAAAATCCGGGCTGCGTTCTTCCGGCGGAATCGCCAGCGCGCCGGGACTATGACCGATTGACTCGAAACGCGCGAGCCGTCGCGCCTCCGCCTCGTAGGAATTCACAGGCGGCGTCTCGTAGTTGCGCCCACCCGGATGGGCGACATGGTAGACGCAGCCGCCAAGCGAGCGCCCGACCCATGAATCGACGATGTCGAAGGTCAGCGGGGCATGCACCGGAATCGTCGGATGCAGGCCCGAGGCCGGTTGCCACGCCTTGAAGCGCACGCCGCCGATCGCCGCAGCCGATCGGCTGTCTTGCGTCATCGGAATGCGGCGGCCGTTGCAGGTGACGATGTGGCGGCCGGGCACGAGGCCCCTGGCCTTGACCTGCAATCGCTCGACCGACGAATCGACATAGCGCACGGTGCCGCCGATCGCGCCCTCCTCGCCCATGACGTGCCAGGGCTCCAGCGCCTGCCGGATCTCGATCCCGACGCCGCCATGCTCGACCTTGCCGTAGAACGGGAAGCGGAACTCGGCCTGCGCCTCGAACCAGACCGGGTCGAAGGCGTAGCCGGCGCGGTTCAGATCGGCGAGCACATCGCCGAAATCCTGCCAGACCATGTCGGGCAGCATGAAGCGGTCATGCAGCGTGGTGCCCCAGCGCACCAGTTCGCCGGCCTGCGGCTCGCGCCAGAACCACGCGACCAGCGCCCGGATCAGAAGCTGCTGCGCAAGGCTCATCCGGGCGTCCGGCGGCATCTCGAATGAGCGGAACTCGATCAGCCCGAGCCGCCCTGTCGGCCCGTCCGGCGAATAGAGCTTGTCGATGCAGATCTCGGTGCGATGCGTGTTGCCCGAGACATCGACCAGCAGGTTACGCAGCAGCCGGTCGATCCGCCAGAGCGGGATCGACGGCTCAGCCTGCTTCGGGATCATCGAAAGCGCGATTTCCAGCTCGTAGAGCTGGTCGTGTCGCGCCTCGTCGATGCGCGGGGCCTGGCTGGTCGGGCCGATGAACAGCCCCGAGAACAGGTAGGACAGCGAAGGATGCCGGTTCCAGTAGAGGATGATGCTCCTCAGCAGATCCGGCCGGCGCAGGAAGGGCGAATCCGGCGGGGTGACGCCGCCGAGCACGACATGGTTGCCGCCGCCGGTGCCGGTATGGCGACCATCGACCATGAACTTCTCGGCGCAGAGCCGCGACTGGCGCGCCTCCTCATAGACGCCGCGCGTGATCTCGACCGCCTGCCGCCAGTTTTTCGCAGGGTGGATGTTGACCTCGATCACGCCGGGATCGGGCGTGACCTTGATGTTGCACAGGCGCGGATCATGCGGCGGCGAATAGCCCTCGATATGGACCGGCTGGCCGAGTTCCCGCGCGACCGCCTCGACGCTGGCGATCAGCTCGAGATAATCCTCGAGCTTCTCCACAGGGGGCAGGAAGACGCACAGGATGTTGTCGCGCACCTCGAGGCTGAGCGCGGTGCGGACATGCTCGCCGCCGATCTCCTGCTCGGTGCGGTCCTGCGCCTGTCCGTCCCCGGCCGTATCGACCGAACGCGACATCTGCCAAGGCGCGGGAGCGGCATCGAACGCAGCCGGTTGAACCGGAGGCGCGACCTGCGAGCCGTTGACGGCGGCAGTCGGAGCAGAGGTGCCCGATGCCGTCGGCAGCGGCCCGCGCGGCTCCATCGGGTCCTGTGGATGGATATGGGGATACTCGTCCTTCGGCACGACCGGCAGCGAGCCGAGCGGCAGGCGGTAGCCGACCGGCGAATCGCCTGGCACCAGGAAGAGCTTGCCGCGCCTGAGCTTCCATTTCTCCGAGCGCCAGCGCCGGTCGCCCGCCTGGCTCTGCCAGCGCTGCACCGGGATGACGTAGCCTCGCGGATTGCCCAGTCCAAGCTGGAAGACCTGCGCCATCCGCGCCCGCTCCTCGGGGTCGGCCAGGCGCGGGTCGAGCGGATCGACATTGTCGGGAAGCTGCGCCTCCTTCAGCAGCCAGTGGCCGGTGTCCTCATAGGCCGGCAGCACATACTCCGCGCCGAGCCCGAGCTTCTCCGAGAGCCCCGCCGCCAGCGCTTCCGCGTCGCGGATCGAGGCGGCCTGCTCCAGTTCGCGGTCGCCGCCGGTTTTGGCGCCGGGCTCGCGCGCGATCAGGGCGGCATCGCGCCAGATCGGTTCGCCATCGGCGCGCCAGTACAACGCAAACGCCCAGCGCGGCAGGCTCTCGCCCGGATACCATTTGCCCTGGCCGTAATGCAGCATTCCGCCCGGCGCGAAGCGCTCGCGCAGCCGCCGGATCAGTTCGTCGGCCTTACTGCGCTTGGTCGGGCCGACGGCGGCGATGTTCCATTCCTCGCCGGTCTGGTCGTCGATCGAGACGAAGGTCGGCTCGCCCCCCATGGTCAGGCGGACATCGCCGGCCTGCAGGTCGGCTTCGACCTGCTCGCCCAGCGCGTCGAGGCGCTGCCAGGATTCGTCGGAGAAGGGCAGGGTGATGCGTGGCACCTCATGCACGCGCGCCACGCTCATCGAGAAGTCGAAGGTCGTCTCGGCGAAGCTCGCGACGCCCGAAACCGGCGCGGCCGAGCGGTAATGCGGCGTCGCCGCCAGCGGCAGATGGCCTTCGCCGGTGAGCAGGCCGGACGTCGGGTCGAGCCCGATCCAGCCCGCGCCGGGGATATAGATCTCGGCCCAGGCGTGCAGGTCGGTGAAGTCCTTGTCGGTGCCGCGCGGACCCTCCAGCGGGTCGATATCGGCCTTCATCTGGATCAGGTAGCCCGAGACGAAGCGCGCCGCGAAGCCCAGATGCCGCATGATCTGGACGAGCAGCCAGCTCGTGTCGCGGCAGGAGCCGGATTTGATGTCGAGCGTGTGCTCGGGCTCCTGCACGCCGGGCTCCATGCGGATGCCATAGGCGATGCCGGCCGCAAGGCGCGCGTTGAGATCGACGATGAAGTTGACCGTGTTGACAGGCTCGCGCGGGATCGTCGCGAGCCAGGCCTGTAGCAGCGGTCCGGCCGGCTCGGTGACGAGATAGGGCGCAAGCTCGGCGCGCAATTCGTCCGGATAGGCGAAGGGGAAGATCTCGGCGTCGGTCTCGACGAAGAAGTCGAACGGATTGATGATCGACAGCTCGGTGACGAGATCGACCTCGATCCGGAATTCCTGCACCGGTTCGGGAAAGACGAAGCGCGCCAGCCAGTTGCCGCTCGGGTCCTGCTGCCAGTTCACGAAATGCTCGGCCGGAAAGACCTTGAGCGAATAGCTGTTGATCGCGGCGCGGCAGTGCGGGGCGGGTCGCAGCCGGATGATCTGCGGGCCGAGCGTGACCGGCCGGTCGTATTTGTAATGGGTGACGTGGTTCAGCGCGGCGATGATGGCCAAGGCGGACCTGCTTGGATTGCGCGAGGCTTGAGCGCCAGGCACGGTCACGTTAGCGGCGTGGCCGGGGCGCGCAAAGCCGCAACTTGCGCAAGACGCCGCCGGCAAAGCGAGCCACCGCCTAATAATTGGGCGATTGGCCGGCAAAACCGCGCTGCGGCTCGCATGGCGTTTTGGCGCACCGCAAGAAACGTCTTACTCTTGCCCTAGCCAGATCGGGGTCGAGACCCCGCGCCGCTTACGGAGCCGATACGACCATGGACGCCATCGCAGACCGCGCCATCCGCCCGGAGGCCGCGCCGCAGCGCACGCCGGTGCCGCCCTTCGACCTCGTCATCTTCGGGGCGAGCGGCGACCTTGCCTTGCGCAAGCTCTTTCCGGCGCTGGCCCAGCGCAATACGGAAGGCGTGCTGCCGCCCGAGAGCCGCATCCTCGCAATCGTCCGCAAGGACGAGGATGTGGAGGGCGTCCCGAAGCAGATCGCCGGGCGGCTGAAGCAGGAGGGTCTCGCCGCCGACCAGATCGAGGGCTTTTTGCGCCGGCTGACCATGGTTCAGGCCGACGCGCAGAGACCTGAGACGTTCAAGGCTCTGAAGACGGCGCTGGGCGACACCGATCGCGTGCGCTCCTTCTACCTGTCCACCCCGCCCGACCTCTTCATCCCGATCTGCCGGAACCTCGCCAAGGCCGAGATCCTGACCCCGACCTCCCGCGTCATTCTGGAGAAGCCGCTGGGGCGGGACCTCGCTTCCGCCCGCGAGATCAACGACGCGGTCGCAGCGATTCTGCCCGAGAGCCGGACCTACCGGATCGACCATTATCTCGGCAAGGAGACGGTCCAGAACCTGCTCGTTCTGCGCTTCGCCAACACGCTGTTCGAGCGCTCCTGGTCGAGCCGCGACATCGACAATGTCCAGATCACGGTGGCCGAGACGGTCGGACTCGAAGCCCGCGCCGGCTATTACGACAAGGCCGGCCATATGCGCGACATGGTCCAGAACCACGTCATGCAATTGCTCTGCCTCTTCGCCATCGAGCCGCCCAACATGCTGGAGGCCGATGCGGTGCGCGACGAGAAGGTCCGCGTGCTGAAGGCGCTTCGCCCCATCGTCGGCCCCGATGTCCAGCGCCAGACCGTGCGCGGACAATACGGGCCGGGCCAGAGCGAGGGCCAGCGCGTGCGCGGCTATGCCGAGGAACTCGGCCACGCCAGCAACACGGAGACCTTCGTGGCGATCCGCTGCGAACTCGACACCTGGCGCTGGGCTGGCGTGCCGATCTATCTGCGCACCGGCAAGCGCATGGCGCAGCGCTATTCCGAGATCGCCGTCACCTTCAAGCCGGTGCCGCATTCGATCTTCGGGCATGGCGGCGGCTGCGACAACCTAGACGCCAACCGCCTCGTCATCAGGCTCCAGCCCAATGACGGCGTCCAGCTCCAGTTGATGATGAAGGTGCCGGGCTCCGGCAAGCTCAAGATCGTGCCGCGCCAGCTCGACCTGCGCTATGAGACTGCCTTCGACGTGCGCACGCCCGACGCCTATGAGCGGCTGCTGACCGACGTCATCCGCGGCGACCAGACCCTGTTCATGCGCCGCGACGAGGTCGAGCAGGCCTGGGCCTGGATCGACCCGATCATCGCCGGCTGGCAGGAATACGCGCCGCAGCCGCATCGTTACGCCGCCGGCTCCTGGGGCCCGTCGCAGGCGATCGGTCTGATCGAGCGCGATGGTCGTTCCTGGGCCGATCCGGATTTCGTCTGATGGCCGTGCATGCCGCCGCAGCCGGGCCGGTCGCCTGGCATCGCTTCGAGGCGCTGGGCGACGCTTCGGAGGCGCTGGCCGAGGCCGTCGCCATCAGGCTGGCGGTCGTCATCGCCGAGCGCGGCGCGGCGCTGATCGCCGTACCGGGCGGCACGACGCCGGCGCGCTTCCTCGCGGCGCTGGGCGGGCATGATCTCCCCTGGGACAAGGTCACGCTGCTGCCGACCGACGAGCGCTTCGTTTCGCCCGGCGACGCCGCCTCGAACGAGCGGATGATCCGCGCCAGCTTTGCGCCGCTGGTTGGGGGCAGGGCGCGCTTCCTCTCCTTCCACGGACATGGCGACGACCTCGAAACCGCCGCCAGCGCTGTATCTGACGCGCTGGCCGATCTGCCGCCGATCGACATCCTCGTCAGCGGCATGGGTGCGGATGGACACATCGCCTCGCTCTTTCCCGGCGATGACGCCGCTTTGGGAGCTGACGCCGCGCATCACGCCGTCGCGGCGCGGCCGCCCGGACTGCCGGAACGGATATCGCTGTCGCCGTCACGGTTGCTGGCGGCAGGCTGGGCGGCGTTGCTGGTCGCGGGCGCGGAGAAGCAGCAGACGCTGGCAAGCGCGCAGGCGCTGCCCGCGTCCTTCCCGGTCGGCTTGTTGCTCGACCGCCCGCGGGGGCTCGACGTCTACTGGAGCAAGGTCTAAGTCGTTCCGGTCCTTTCAAACGATTGAAGAGTTCCGCCATGGATGACGCCGCCGCTATCGCCCGCCTTCAGGCCTGCGGAATCGTACCCGTGGTGGTGATCGAGGACGCCCATCTCGCCGCGCCGCTGGCGCATGCGCTGCTGGCCGGCGGCATCGACGTCATAGAGGTCACGCTTCGCCGCCCGGCCGCGCTCGCCGCGCTGGAGACGATCGCGCGCGAGGTGCCCGGCATCCTCCCCGTCGCCGGCACGGTGGTGACCCCGGCTCAGGTTACGGACGTCAGGGAGGCCGGCGCGCAGGCCGTGGTCAGCCCCGGCTTTTCCGAGGCGGTGGACGATGCGATGCGCGCCGCAGGCCTCCCCTGGCTGCCGGGCGTTGCAACCGCGTCCGACTGCATGCGCGCGGTCGCCGCAGGCCGCCTGACCTGCAAATTTTTCCCGGCCGAGCAGGCCGGCGGCACGGCGACGCTGAAGGCGCTGTCGGGCCCGTTTCCGCAGATGCGCTTCTGCCCGACCGGCGGCGTCAGCCTGACCAATCTCGGCGACTACCTCGCTTTGAAGCAGGTCCTCTGCGTCGGCGGCTCATGGCTCGTGCCGGCGGACGCCATCGCCAGCCGCGACTGGGCGCGGGTGACGCAACTGGCGAGGGAAGCGCGCGAGACGGTCGCGGCGCTTAGGGGCTAACGCATGTCATCCCGTGCGCGCCGCAGCACGATAGTGCTGCTGCGCAGACACGGGACCGCATGACGAGAAGGCCCTTTTTCGGACGACGGTCCCGCATCTGCGCAGCAGCATTGCATGCTGCGGCGCGTGCGGGATGACAGGGCCGCCGCTCACTTCCGGCAGGCGAAGGGCAAAAAAGTGCTCGCCATGTTCTCGTTCATCGCCATCAGGACGAGGATGTTGGCGAGGTCGAGTTCCTCCTTCGAGCGCGGGCAGACGTCGCCTTGAATCGTGCAGCCGGAGGCGAGGAAGGCCTCGTGCCGCGCGATGAACTCCGGACTCAGTCCCGTCCGGCCGCGCTTCGTCAGCGCCTGCGTCCAGGCCTTGCCGTAGCGCTCGCATTTGACCGCCGGCCAGTTGTCCTCACGGCTGACCTGCGCAACCGCCGGTGCGAGCCCGGCAAGCAGCAGCCAGAGCGATGCGATGCGAAGCGCCGTTCTCACGCCAGCCGCTCCACCACCAGATCGGCGATGGCGAGCGAACTCGTCAGGCCCGGGCTCTCGATGCCGAGCAGGTTGACCAGCCCGGCGACGCCATGGACGGCCGGCCCGTCGATCCGGAAATCCGGCATCGGTTCGCTGGCGGAATGCAGCTTCGGCCGGATGCCGGCGTAGTCGGCGATAAGCGCGCCGTCGGGCAGGGCCGGCCAGTAGGTCCGGATCGCCGCGTAGAACCTGTCCGCCCGCGCCGGATCGACGATCAGATCCTGATCGTGCTCGACCCACTCGACATCGGGCCCGAACTTCACCCGCCCTGCCATATCGATGGTGGCGTGGATGCCCAGCCCCGCCGCCTCCGGCACGGGATAGACCAGATGCGAAAAGGGCTGCTTGCCCAGCAGCGAGAAGTAGTTGCCCTTGGCGTAGTGCTGCACCGGCACATGCTCCGGCGGAAAGCCCGCGAGCTTGCCGAGCAGGCGCGGCGCGCCATGGCCGGCCGCATTCACCACCGTGGCGGCCGTATAGGTCGCCGGGTCCTCGCCGCCGAAATCGACGCTGAACCCGTCCGCTTCGCGCCGCCAGCCGGCGATCGGCGTGTTGAGCGCGAGCGAACCGCCGGCCGCCTCGCATTCGCCGAGCAGCGAGAGCATCAGCGCGTGGCTGTCGACGACGCCGGTCTCGGGCGAGAGCAGCGCGATCTCGCATCTCACCTCGGGCTCCATCGCCCTCGCCTCATTGGCGTCGACCCAGCGCAGGCTGTCGACGCCCGAAGCCGTGGCGCGCGCGAGGATCGTCTCCAGCACAGGCCGCTGGCTTGCGGAGGTGGCGACGATCAGCTTCCCGCAGGCCTTGTGCGGCAGTCCGCGCTCGCGGAGATAGGCGTAGAGAGCTTTTCGGCCCTCGACGCAGACCCGCGCCTTGAGCGAGCCCGGCGGATAATAGATCCCGGCATGGATGACCTCGCTGTTGCGCGCCGAGGTCTGCGTGCCGATGCCATCCGCGGCCTCGGCGATCACGACCTCGCGCCCGGCCAACGCCAGCGCGCGAGCCGTGGCGAGGCCGACGACGCCGGCCCCGATGACGAGGCAGTCGATATCGGTCACTTCCTTCTCCCCTCGGGGGAGAAGGTGGCAGCGCGAAGCGCTGGCGGATGAGGGCCGTGCCGACGCACAACCTTCACTTCGATCCCGCTCACCCGGTCTTCCCTCATCCGTCTCGGCTTCGCCGAGCCACCTTCTCCCCCGAGGGGAGAAGGAAGGCGCGTGCGGTCACCATCCTCACGCGTGCCGGGGCATCGCCATTTCGACGAGGCTGGCCCAGTAGGTCACGCCGACCGGGATCGCCGCGTCGTTGAACTCATAGGCCGGGTGGTGGACGCCGGCCGAATCGCCGTTGCCCATCATGATGTAGGCGCCGGGCCGCTCCTCCAGCATGAAGGAGAAATCCTCCGAGCCCATGGTCGGGGGCACGTCGGTGTCGATCGCGTCCTTGCTGAAGGCGCTGCGCACCGCGCTGGTGACGAAATCGGTCTGGCCGGCATGGTTGAACGTCACCGGATAGCCGCGCTCATAGTCGATCTCGGCGGTCAGGTTGAAGGCGAGCGCCGTGCCGGTAACGATCTCGCGGAAGCGCTTCTCGGCGAGATCGCGCATCTGCGGCGACAGCGTGCGCACCGTGCCTTTGATCTCGACATGCTGGGGAATGACGTTGAAGGCCTCGCCCGCCTTGAAGGCCGTCACCGAGACGACGACGGAATCGAGCGGATCGGCATTGCGCGAGGAGATCGTCTGCAGCGAGGTCACCATCTGGCAGGCGGCGACCAGCGGGTCGATCGTCTCATGCGGCTTGGCGGCGTGGCCGCCGCGGCCCTCGAGCTTGAGCAGGAAGCGGTCGGCCGCCGCCATCATCGCGCCCTTGCGGATGGCGAACTGGCCGATCGGGATGCCCGGCATGTTGTGCAGGCCATAGACCTCCTGCACGCCGAAGCGCTCCATCATGCCGTCCTGGCACATCTCGCGGCCGCCCGCGCCGCCCTCTTCGGCCGGCTGGAAGATCATCACCGCCGTGCCGTCGAAATCGCGGGTCTGGGCCAGATACTTGGCCGCGCCGAGCAGCATGGCGGTGTGCCCGTCATGGCCGCAGGCGTGCATCTTGCCGGGCACCGAGGAGCGGTGCTCGAGATTGGTCTCCTCATGGATCGGCAGCGCGTCCATGTCGGCGCGCAGGCCGATGACCTTTCCCGAGCCTTGGCCGGAACCCGCGCCCTTGCCCTTGATCACGCCGACGACGCCGGTGCGGCCGATGCCGGTGACGACCTCGTCGACGCCCCATTCCCTCAGCTTGTCGGCGACGATGCCCGCCGTGCGCTGCACATCGAACATCAACTCGGGATGCTTGTGGAAATCGCGGCGGATCGCGGTGATCTCAGGGCTGAGCGCGGCGATGAGGTCGGATCTGGGCATTGTCATCCTCGATGAAAACGGCGCGACGGCTTCGCGGGAAGCCGTCCGGCAGGCGCGCAAGCTAACCGGGAGGCACGGCCCTGTCCAAGCCGATTGCCGCATGAGGGGGCGGAGACGGCGGCATGGGAATTTCGGTTCACGCCGGCGCGAGAGACAACGGACCGCCGGCGCGAGATCGCGGCTGAAAGATCATTCCGACGATCGTGATGTCTCTCCACAGTCCTTCCGGCCGTCCTGTGCTCGAAGAGATTCATGACGCGTCATGATTTGGCCTTTTCTTATGAATAGGTCGCCTTGCAAGCGCTCGGTCAGACCAGAATTGGTGGCTTGAGCTTTCCGTTCCTCCCATCTCATGTCTGGATTGAAATGCGTCTATTGCTGACGGCCGCTTTTATTGCGGCCAGCGTTCCCGCCGTTGCGGCCGATCCTGCCGTCGCCAAAATTTCCTTCCAGCCGCAGGTCAAAGGCACCGCCTGTCTCAAGCGCGAAACGCTGGCCATGATCGACCAACTCGTGGCAAAAATCGGCCCGATCCAGATCACCTCGACCTGCGGCGGCCGCCATGCCCGCCGCTCGCAGCATTACAGCGGCAAGGCGATCGATTTCAGGCCGCTCGCAACCTCGCCCCGCAAGGCGGCAGCCGTCGCCCGGTCGCTGGAAAGCGTCGGCGGCGTCGGCACCTATTCCAACGGGCTCGTCCATGTCGATGTCGGCGAGCGGGAGATTTCGTGGCATGGGCACAAGCGGGCGAGGACGCGCTATGCCCGGGCGCGCTGAGGCGCGCTGCCTTCTTCCCTCGGGGGAGAAGGTGGCAGCCCGAAGGGCTGACAGATGAGGGCCGCGCCGATGCGCCGACGCTCATCTCGATGCCGCTCACCCGGTCTTCCCTCATCCGTCTCGGCTTCGCCGATCCACCTTCTCCCCCGAGGGGAGAAGGGACGCATCCTGTCCATCATGGTCGGGCTTGTCCCGGCCATCCACGTCCTGACCACGTCGGAGCAGGACATGGCCGCCGGACATCTCGCCCGCCCTCAGCGCCGCAAGACGTGGATGGTCGCCACAACGGCGACCATGACGGGGAAGGGGCTGATGGAGCGAGACTGCTTGCGACCGATTGTGTTGAAGAAGTCCGCCGCAATACTTCGGACCAGCCCGGTCGGCCCGAGTGTAGAAATTTAGTCTTTCTGTGGATGGCATTTTCAGCTTTGGAGAGCATTTTCCTGAAGCAAGAAGAATGTTCTTCTTCGTCAGGTTCCGGCGCCGCCCGAGTTTCACGCCGGCCGGACTTTTCAACACAATCGACCCGTTGCGGACATTCTTTTGAGAGCAGATAATAGCAGGCGAATAACCAGCAAGCTGAGAGCCCGATTCAGAAGTTCACGCGGGTTTGCAGTGTCTTGCGATTCGTCGCGTGAGCATGCGGATGCTGGCGATGTGGTCGAAGGCGGTGGCGCTTTCGATGGATTTTTCCCAGTCCTTGGCGAGG
>JAESGK010000444.1_pt1 | contig 16544 bp, 12 predicted proteins | sample 9269681 | NCBI WGS metagenome assembly JAESGK01 (sample SAMN14515347, study PRJNA621673) | algae metagenome | isolation source: Timaviella obliquedivisa GSE-PSE-MK23-08B and co-occurring heterotrophs from... | place: USA: Grand Staircase Escalante National Monument, Utah | collected 2006-08-15
TGAAGTAGTGAATTGGGATGCTGCCCGGAATATATATTTTATACCTCAGGATGAGCGTTTGGCCAATCCGTTGGCGGAGCAGAATGACTAATGGATTAAGATTTGGTTGGTAGGAGTTAAGAAGTAACTGTGTTTAGGGTGCAGTTATTTCTTGCTCCACCGTTTAGACGATGATCACTTGCACACCGGCATCCTCCAACCGTTTCTTATCATCCGGCTTAATACCATTATCCGTAATAACCTTATTGATCTGGTCGATGGAACAGATAAAGGCAAAGCTGCGGCGGGTGAATTTGCTGGAGTCGGCTAATAAAATCACTTCCTTGGAGATTTCAATCATGATCTCATTCAGGCGTGCTTCTTCTACATTGGGAGTATAGATGCCGTGTTTGGTGTCGAAGCCGTCGACGCCGAGGAAGGCTTTGTCGACGTTGAAGTTGCGCAAGCTCTTTTCAGCCTGGGGGCCGACAAGGGAGAGCGAGTTTTTGCGCAGGTAGCCACCGGGAATGATGACGTTGATATTCGGGCGTGTAATCAGTTGGTTGGCGATGTTCATCGCGTTTGTAATCACAGTCAGGTCTTGCAGCTCGGGGAGGTTGCGTACCATTTCGGCGGTGGTGGAGCCAGAGTCGATAATGATGGTGTCGGATTCTACCACCAACTGCGAGGCCTTGCGGCCGATGCGGGACTTTTCCTGGAAATTGATGCGGTTCTTGTCAACGACACGCTGATCGATCGCAACGCCGGTTTCCATTTTGATGGCGCCGCCGCGCGCGCGGATCAGGAGATTCTTTTGTTCGAGCTGGTCCAGGTCGTTGCGGACGGTGACACCGCTCACCTTAAAACGTTCGACCAGGTCCTCGACAAACACCTCTCCTTTATCTGAAAGGATATGAAGGATTTCCTTGCGTCGAGACACTGTGGAGTCTTGGTTTCTGGACATTATGGTTTCGATTAAAAGGGTTTTTTGAACAAATAAAAGTAATAAATTAAGTAGCCGGTCTGCTGGAAAGGCTCGGAATTAATCTGCTTCCATGAATTGTAACAAAAAGAAAGATTATTGTAAATAATAATAACGAAACGAAAGAATATTAATTTAACTTCTTCTACCTTTGACATCGTACATTTTCAAATAAAAGCTATGAAATACTTGGATTTCCCCGTTGACGAATTGACCCGCCTGGGGGCCATTCACACGGCCCGGGAAATTTCCCAGCAACCTGCCCTCTGGCTGAAGATCTGGGAAGAGGCGAACACCCGTCGGCCGGAGATTGAACAGTTTTTTCAGGCAACCAGGACCGCTCGCCGCATCATTCTGACCGGTGCGGGTACAAGCGCCTTTATTGGCCTGTCGCTTCGCGGTGCCTTTCAGCGCGGCCGGGGAATTCTAACGGAGGCCATCTCGACAACCGACCTCGTGTCGCATCCCCAAGACTACCTGCTGCCGGAGGTACCCACCTTGTTGGTATCGTTCGCGCGGTCGGGCAATAGTCCGGAGAGTGCCGCCGCCGTGCGGCTGGCGGACGAGATCTGTCAGCAATGCTTTCATTTGGTGATTACCTGTAATCCGGAAGGATTACTGGCGATGTCCCCATCACCCAATCCGAAATATGTATATACGTTACCGGTGGAAGCAAACGATCAGAGCCTGGCAATGACCAGTAGCTACTCCGGTATGTTGCTGGCAGGTAAGCTGCTGGCCACTATAGAGACCGTTGCCGAACAGCAGACTACGGTACAGACGCTGGCGCGATATGCGGAAAAGGTAATTACAAAAGATACTGCCGAACTGAAAGCGATTGCGGCACTGGACTTTCAGCGGGCTGTGTTCCTGGGTGGTGGACCGCTATACGGTACGGCGACCGAAGGGCACCTGAAGTTACAAGAGCTGACCGACGGCCAGGTGATTTGTAAAAACGATTCGTACCTGGGCTTTCGGCATGGGCCGAAGGCGGTAATCGATTCGCAAACGCTGGTGGTCTATACATTCTCCAACAACCCGCACGCGCAGCAATATGAAAAAGACCTGGTGGGCGCGATGAAGAAGGGCACGCCCCCGCTCGCCGAGATCGGCATTGCCGAAACAGCGCCGGAAGGTATAACCCTCGATCACCTGATCGCCTTGTCGAGCGGAGCGGCGAGTGTCGGTGAAGAGTTCCTGACGGTAGCGGCAATTGTGCCGGCACAGTTGCTGGGGTTCTTTAAGTCGTTGCAACTGGGCTTGAAGCCCGATGCACCGTCGGCCACAGGCGCGATTACGCGCGTGGTGGAAGGTGTACAAATCTATGCGTTGAACGGAACCCGCTAACGTATTATGAGCAAACCTTTTGATGTACTGGTTGTCGGAGAATTGAACGTTGATTTGATCCTCAACCAGATCGATAAGTTTCCCGAAGTCGGCAAAGAAGTACTGGCCGACAACATGACCCTGACGATGGGCAGCAGCTCGGCGATCTTCGCCAGCAACCTGAGCACGGTGGGTTCGCGTGTGGCGTTCCTCGGTCGTTTGGGCCATGACAACTTTGGCGACCTCATCCTATCAAGCTTGCAGGCACGTGGTGTTGACACCGCGCATATACTACGGTCGACGACACATAACACGGGCGCGACCATCGTCCTCAACTTCGGTGAAGATCGTGCCATGGTGACTTACCCCGGTGCCATGAACCATCTCACGCTGCCAGACATCACGACTGATGCCTTACAAAAGGCGCGACACCTGCATCTCAGCTCAGTGTTTCTGCAAGCGGGGCTTAGGAAAGATCTTGTTGCGCTATTTAAAAATGCGAAAGATGCAGGCCTGACGACATCCCTGGATCCGCAGTGGGACCCGGCCGAGCGGTGGGATGTGAACCTGCAACAGCTGTTACCCCATGTCGATGTGTTTATGCCGAACATCAACGAGCTAAAAGCCTTTACGCGCCAGGATGATCTCACGGCAGCGCTGAATGGTATCAAGCCCTTTGCCCGCAAAGTGGTGGTGAAGCATGGAAGTGAAGGCGCCTACCTGTGGAACGGTAAGGAAGTGCTGCACCAACCTGCATTCTTAAACAAAGATGTAGTCGACAGCATCGGGGCAGGCGACAGCTTTGACTCAGGCTTTATACACAAGTTTATTTCGGGTGCCAGTGACCAGACCTGTCTCGAGTTTGGTGCGCTGACCGGCGCGATCAATACAACGCGGCCCGGGGGCACGGGCGCTTTTGAAAGCCTGGCGTTGGTAAAGACCATTGCCGCAACAACATTCAACTATTTATTTTAACTATGACCCTACAGGAAAAACTGAGCACGTATAGCCGCGAAGGAAAAGCTTTGCTGGCCACCAACTTTTATAACTTCGAAACGTTGTCGGGTGTATTGCAGGCGGCGAAGGCGCAGAACAAATCGATCATTCTTCAGCTATCGGAAAGCTCGCTGCAGTACCTGGGTATAAACCTGGCGGCGGCGATGGCGCGTGAAGCGCTGAAGGCCTATGGCGTGGAAGGTTGGCTGCACCTGGATCATGGCAGCTCGCGCGACGTTGTGCACCAGTGTCTGGACGCGGGGTTTGATTCGGTGATGATCGATGCGAGTGAGAAGTCGTTTGATGAGAACGTAAAGATCAGCCGTGACGTGGTGACGCTGGCCGCTTCGTATAATGCCAATGTAGAGGCCGAGCTGGGTTACGTTGCCAAGCTGGGACAAGTACAGCAGCCCAGCCAATACACTCAGCCCGACGAAGCCCGACGGTTTGTGGAGGAGACGGGTGTCAGCGCGCTCGCGATTGCGATTGGTTCGGCGCACGGTTTTTACAAAGAGACGCCGAAGCTACAACTGGACTTGTTACTGTCGATCCACCAGGCGACACCTGCGGCACTTGTGCTGCACGGCAGCTCGGGCATTCCGGATGATCAGCTCATACAGGCGGTGAAGAATGGTATCACGAAAGTGAACCTGGCCACCGAAACCAAGAATATGTTTATGAAAACCTTGCAGTCGACGTTGCGTGACAACGACGAGATTGATTTGCGCAAGGTATTTCCCGTGGCGACAGCATCGGTCAGGAAATTGATTGAAGAAAAGCTGGCGGTCGTGTCGCCGCGATAAGACACAGTCTTTAACCTAAACCTTTTACTGCGTATGTCCTGCCGTACCGTTGCTGCCTTTCTTGTATGCCTGGTCGTGGTTGCCTGCCGTGAGACGCCGTTGTCGTGGCAGCATGGTAACCTGCAGGTATCGGTGGATGACAACCTGCACGTGGCGGTACAATCCGCGGACGCGCTGTCAAAACCTCTTACGACCGGAACAGCCGCTACGGAGTATCTCGTTACGGCGACCGACACGCTGCAAGACTTTCGCATCGATAAAAAGGAATCAGCAGCTTTTTCCGATAGGATTGGCGCCGGTACCCAGTGGGTTATTCAAGGTGTAGCCGACACAGCAAGTAATAAAATCAGAAAGATTATTACGCTAAAAGTATATAATCATTTTCCCGACCTCATGTTGCTGCAAGCCTCATATGTTAATGAGGCGGATAAACCCACACCAATCCGGCAATGGGTCAATCATCATTATACACTCTTACCGGTTCAGGATACCGTCGTAGGCTGGTCCTTCCAGGGCGAGTCTACCGGCGAGCGGCGCGACTGGGTCTTGCCGTTGAAGCCAGGATTTTACCAACGGAACTATATGGGTATGAACAATTCCGATTATGGTGGCGGCATTCCCGTAACGGATGTGTGGCATGCCGATCAGGGCCTGGCCGTGGGACATGTGGAGCTGGCGCCGCGGCTGGTGGAGTTGCCGGTGTCAGTCGATGCGGCAGGCAAGACGACCGTACAAATATCCAGGACCTATGAGCAACCCTATACCCTGGCGCCGGGCGATACATTGCACACAGACGAAACATTCGTGCTCATACACCGCGGCGATTATTATACAGCGCTGAAACAATACGGCGCCTTGTTGCAGGCGCGTGGCCTGGCATTCCCCGAGCCGGAGGAAGGTGCTTTTGAAGCATCGTGGTGTGCGTGGGGGTATATGCGCGAAGTGACGCTCGACGAAATCCGCGGCACGTTTCCGAAAGTAAAATCACTGGGTATAAAATGGGTGACCATCGATGACGGCTTCCAGCAAGCCGAAGGCGACTGGCATGTAAACACCAAAAAGTTTCCCGGGGGCGATGCGCAGATGAAAGCATTGGTGGATGAGATCCACGCACAGGGCATGAAGGCCATGTTGTGGTGGGCGCCGCTGGCGGCCGATAGCAGCAGCCAGTTATTGCAAGCGCATCCGGACCTGCGGCTGATCAACGCCGAGGGGAAACCACAGCAGATTACCTGGTGGGATGCCTGGTATCTGTCGCCGGGATATACCGGTACATTAAAATACACAAAGGAGACCGTCGACCTGTTTATGCGGCAGTGGGGCTTTGACGGCTTGAAGATGGACGGTCAGCACATGAATGCGGTGCCGCCGGATTACAATACACATCTCGGTGGCACCGACCCCGAACAAGCCGTGCGCGACCTGCCGCAGTTCTTTCATACCATTTGGGAGGAAGCAAAACAGATCAATCCGCATGCGCTCATCCAAAACTGCCCGTGTGGCACGTGCATGTCGGTCTTTAATATGCCCTATATGAATCAGGCAGTAGCATCTGATCCACTCAACAGCTGGCAAGTGCGGTTGAAGGGACGAGCGTATAAAGCGTTGATTGGCAAGACGGCCTACTTTGGCGACCACGTGGAGCTTAGTGATGGCCGCAGGGACTTTGCATCATCATTTGGCATCGGCGCAGTGCTGGGGACCAAGTTTACCTGGCCCAAAGAGAACCCGGCGGTAACGGAAGACAACCTGCTGACACCGGAGAAGGAGCAACTTTGGAAAAAATGGTTTATGTTGTATCACCGCAAGATGCTGTCGAAAGAACCGTATCGCGGTGACCTCTATACGTTGGGTTACGACCTGCCGGAAACACACGTGGTGCAGAAGGGAGATACGTTGCACTACGCCTTTTATAACGACCAATGGAATGGCGCCGTGGAGCTGCGCGGCCTAGAGGACAAAGTATATACTGTACGCGACTATGTAAACAACGTTACACTGGGCGAGGTGTCGCGTGCAAATCCGAAGCTCCCGGTGACGTTTACTCAACACCTGCTGCTGGAAGCGTACCCGCGGTAGTAAATCTGAGAATAGTATGTCTATGACAGAGAAGATAATATTTCCGCGTGCGTTTGCTTTTGCCGTTGATGATCTCGGTTGGGTCGACGGCGCCGATCTTTCTGAAAAGCCGGTACCCGGTCCGTATCGCACCGGCGTAAAGCGCCGTTTTGCGTTGAGCGACTACCAATACATGATCGATGTAGGCAAGGCGGTGGGTGCGCGGATTCAGTGTTTGTTTATTCTGAGTGAGATGGACCGGACCAACCTGCTGGCCCGCTCCCCCACGACCACTTATCTGCGTGAGAAGTGGGACAATAGCCACCGCGTGTCGGCAGAGCAAGAGATCATCATGCAGTTTGTGCGCGATCAATCCGCGTACATGGAGTTCGGCCTGCACGGCACGGGGCATGAATACTGGGCGCCGGGCCAACCGCAGAAGCGTGCCGAGTGGTACAACCTGGCCGACAAAGAACCGTGGCCGGAGGCATCGCTGCGCGAGCATATCCAATGTTTTAAAGACATCATGGCACAGTATGGTTTGAGTCCGGAGAACGGACATTCCTTCCCCGAGAGCTTTGTGCCCTGTGCTTATAGTTACTTTTGGAATCCCACCGGCAGCTACAGCCTCGGCAAGCTGCTGAGCGAAGCCGGTGTAAAATACGCCAACACCGACTTCAGCGAGATACCCGAGCTGAGCCCGCCTACAGAACCGAACGGTGGAGGCTTTGATTTCAACACACACGTCATCAACCGCGTCAACTACGGCAACGTGTGGTATGCGTTGGCAACACTGCCCAAAGTACCACTGGCAGAGCAAAAGACCGACATCATCGAGAGCCATTGGCCCAACTGGCTGGCGCAGGATGACCCACTCCAGCCCGCGGTAACCGCCCAGTGGATTGAGTACTACAAGTCGGCGCAGCGACTTCCGGACCGATACATTGCCAAAAATACGGAACAGCTGCACGCGCAATGGCTTTACAACAAATACACCGTGGTCACGGAGCATACCTCCGGCGTAGTAACAATCGACAATACGGCAATGCCTGCGAAGGCTTATGCTTTTAAAGGATTAGGCAATCTTGTTTTGAAGATCAAGCTTGCGTCGGGACAACACATTTCTTCCGCGGAACTGGATGGCGCGCCACTGGCGGTGGCCTTCGAAGACGAGGGTTATGGATTTTTATACCTGCCACCGCTCGAGCGCCAGGTGTATACGCTGCGGTACGCTGTAGGTAATCAGGTCACGCCCGTGCACGTATACAACGACGGCACGTTCAATGTATACCGGGTGGAACTATCGGTTCCGGGACTTTCGGCAAATCTGCGGGTGTATGGCGAACAGGAAATAAAGATCAGGTGTCCGAAGCCTTTAACGGTACAGTCTCTGGAGCACACGCTGGCCGTCATGCAGTATCAGTACAACGAGGCATCAGGCTATCTGCACGTGACCGTGAAGGCCGCCGACATGCAGGGAAGTACCGGTGACATCCTGGTGCGCTGGTAATAAAAAAGGGTGCGGGAGAGTCAACTCCCACACCCAGAACCTAAACTTGAAACTGCTGTTGTTAGAAGGCGATTGTACCCTGGAATACAAATCCGTCGAACTTACCGCCGTGTAATATATCCCCTGCAGGGTAGTCATTAAATTTCTGTGTTACATATTCACCTTTCAGTAAGATGTTGCGGGTGATAAACCAGCCACCACCAAAGGCTGTCCGTTCTTGCGATATGTCCAGGCGTGTGCCTTGTGAGATACCGCCGGCGGTTGCTACGGTTGTAGTGCTGCCGAATACTTGCGTGCCACTCACTTTATTATAGCGTGCACCGACATAGAACCGTTCAGCTTTGCCGAAGCGATAGAGTAAGTCTACAGCCAACTGGTCGAATTTCCGTTTCTCCAGTTTGTTGAACGTCGTGGCGTCGTTGGCTGCCGGGGTATATTTCACCTCGCCATTTTCTACCGCGGCGTTGCCTTCGGCAAATTCTACCGTGCCGAATAATTCCAGTCCACGGAATTGTACGAAGGGGTTGATCACGAACGTGGTGACATCGTCGGAGAAATTCGGGTTGATGCGTCCGGAGAAGGCGTTGGCTGTTACGGTAGCATTGGCAGGTTCCATTACGAACTGGTAGTTGGAGCCGGTGCGGTCGCCGCGGAACAAGGTGCCGTTGACAGACGACGACTTGCGGAGGAGCGAACCGGTCAGGCGTACGCGGGTTCTTTCCGCCAGTACTTTGTCGTAACCAATTTTGCCATACACCGACGGGCTTCGTTTTTCGGGTGCCGTTACACTGCCCTGAATCTCACCGTTGGTCATACCACCCATCAGCAGGAAGCCATTCTTTTGCCAGTATAACTCGGCGCCGATCTCGGTGGTATAGGCATCGAGGATGTTGTTCTCGATAAAGGGGTTCCAGAAAGCGTTACCACCATCGCTGCGGCGGAAGTGAGCGTCGCCATAGTTAATCTCCATGTGACCGATCTTCAGGGTGAGATTTTTCCAGAGATTGTTCAGCAGCTCACTGTTGAGGAACGATACCTTGTCGATCTGGAAGTAGCCCGCCTTTACCCACATTTCGTTGTGGTGGTGAGACGACATATAGGAGATGAGGTTCACGCGGACACCGTCGGCCAGTTGGAAGTCGAGGTTGAGGTTTGCTTGTGCCAGCGGGAAACCATTGCCTAAGTCGTAGAGCGGCACACCGCTGTCATTGCTGTGACTGAGGGTTTGGAAGCTTTGTGTGAAGTTACCGCCTACGCGCAGCTTGAGGTCGTTGAAAGGTATGGTGTCGCTCTTGGAGGTTTCAAAAACGCCGATGCCGCGTTGATCATATTGACGGAAGTATTGAATAGGTGCCTGTGCTGTTGCGGTCTGTGCCAGGAATGTAAGGAGGAGGAAGCCGGGGAGTATTCGCAGAAGGGTGATGCGGCTGACAGTCTTCATAAGAAGTTTGTTTAAGTGGATAGTTAGAGAGATGATTAGCGGGCTGCGGCTGCGGCCTGTGTGAGCACGAGGCTCACGACAACCGTTACTTCGTCGCCTACCTTGATGGTACCCAACATAGCGGTGGGTGGTTTCATATTGAACTCGGTCATTTTAAGCTTGCGGGCGATGGAGATCTCCATGTCGCCGTTGGGTAATGACTTGCCTTTAGCCTCGACCGTGATGGGTTTGGTCGTGCCCGCCATGGTGAGGCTGCCCGACACTTTAATAGTTGTGTTCTTCGCGGCGTCGGTCGTGATCTCCGCGCGCGATGCGGTATACGTTATATAAGGATGCTCTTCGGACTTAAAGGCTTCATAGGTTTTGTTATCCATCATCTTGCCCTCCGAGCTTTTAATTCCCGCGACAGGAATCTTGACGCTGATGTCCGTGATATTCTTCAGCAGTGAGTTGTCCGACTGAAAATCGCCGAGGCAGGTTATTTTCGTGATCTGTGACTCCCAGTCATGTAACGACGACGAGCCTTGAATGGAGGCCTTCACCGACTTGACCGTAAGTGTACTTTGTGCGTGCAGGGGATGATGCAGGAAGATCGCCAACAGTACCACGAGGGCGGCATTCAGATGTTTTGAGTTCATAGCGTTGTCCTTTAATGTGATGCGAAAGTAGCGCGCGCCGAATGCGCCCACCCTGACGTAGGTCTGCAGAGAAGGTGATCTTTACACGGATGTAACCTGACGTAAGTCAGGTATGCCGTAATTCCTGACGAAAGTGGGCGACTTATGCCAGCAGACAAGTAAAAGCAACGGCTATGGTACGGTTTGACCACTTTGCCAAACAATACGGCACTACTACGATCTTACAAATCGATACACTTACACTATCCACCGGTATTTATTGGGTGAAGGGCGCGAACGGCGCTGGTAAGAGCACATTGTTGCGCGCGATGGCAGGTGTGGTGCACTTTCACGGCGATATTGCCTGGAATAATCTTCGCCTGAAGAAAGACACCGTGCCGTACCGACGCGTGGTAAACTTTGCCGAGGCAGAACCGCTGTTCCCGGAGTTCCTAACGGGCATGGAAATGATTGACCTTTTCCGTACGGCAAAGGGCGGAGCATTGCGCCAGGAGGAATATTATATAGAGAGTATGCAGATGCAGACCTATATACATCAGCCGATCGGCACATACTCCAGTGGTATGCTGAAAAAGCTTTCGCTGGTGCTGGCATTCCTGGGCACACCACAGCTCATTTTGCTGGACGAGCCCGTCATCACCCTGGATGTACAGGCCCTGGACATCCTGACTCATTGGATTGACGAGCTGCATACCCGGCAAGGAATAACATTTCTGCTCTCTTCGCATCAGCCCCTGGCGGTGGAGGGACTATCGTCGCAATACTTGCTGGTAGAACATCACACGGTAACCGTCACTGCCTGATGCGATCGACAGCCCACGTGTTGATACGCGTCTTTGCGCACCGCTTTTATAAAGCCAATGCAGGACTATTCCTATTTCTTTTTGTGACGGTCGTGATGTCCTTCTTTTTTATGAACGTGCTGAACGAGACCCACCTCGAGCCGGCAGATCGGATAAAATACAATCTCATTTTTGCGCTGTCATTTATGTCGTCACCGCATATAAGCATAGTGGTATTTTTGGGCTGGACTATCTATACAATGCGCAGTTGGGGCTTTGTTTTGAAACAAACACAACTACCGGAGCAGCAATTTCTAAAATACAGCATCACAGCCGCTTCGAAGCTGCGGCAGTTTACCGACTGGTGTTTGGTGCAAGGCGTAATCTCGCTCCCCGTGTTTGTATATGCATTGTTTTGTTGGATCGTCGGGCTTATTTATCATTATTATCTGATTCCGGTTTTACTCGCGGTCCATGGGGTGTTGCTGATTTTGGTGAGCGCGGCGTTGTATGTGTGGTATTCAAGTCGCCTGGGCAGTGATGCCGCGCGTTGGTGGATGACGACGCTTAGCCGACGATGGAAGAAGCCGTTGTTTAGTTTGTATTTGTACGAGCTCTTCTATCGGCAGAAGCTTACGCTGGCCGTTACGAAGTTGTTTTCCTGGATGATCCTGACGGGTGGTGTGCTGCTATTCGGCAGTCTGACGGCAGATGCACGCATGGGCGGAATGATTATGTTGTTGCTGGCGTTGGGCCACCTGGTGGTTTTGTACCAATGGCAGCAGTTTGAAAACACATACCTCCGTTTTCTTCCGAACCTGCCGTGGCCGCGCTGGAAGCGTTATGTACACGCACTATTGGCTTATCTGTTTTTAATCTTGCCTGAAATAGTTTGGTTATCGACTCAGGGCGATGGGGTGATCGCCGGTGGGTTATTGATGTTGAACATCGCCATGGTTATGCTACTCCGCAGCTATTTGTATTTGATTCCCCTGTCGATGGCAAAATTTGTAACGATGGCGTTCTACAGCTTCATGGTTATGTTTTTGGTGATTCTGGCCGGCGGCGTGTGGTGGATGATGCTCGCAGTGTGGGCACTGTCGGCCGCATTATTTTACCGGCGGTACTACTCATACCAATAAGAAGGAGCTGGAGCATGATGCCTTCCCGGACCTTTCGGTCTGCCGCGCCCACCGTGCGTTATGTATGTTTTGTGAGCAAGAACCGATGCGGTTAGTGCAACGTGCCCGTTGTATGGTATTTTATGTCGTTAAACGGCGATCACCCGGGGTATATACCGGATAATTCCGGTATGTAATAAGGGTGTGCAAATGACACGGTATGATTGCGTGACTCCGGTATATCTTCACATTGGATTTTAACCATAGTTGGAATTTGGTCTAACCTTTACCCAAGTTGTTACGAAAGCTTACCCTCATTGTCGGTGTATGTTGCTCCGCCGTATGTGCCCAGGCCCAGAACCTGGAGGCCATCGGCAAGGAGAAGGCGCTGACCGTTTCCGGCGGAGTATCCCTCAGCCAGATTGTGTACGCCGTCGATGGCATCGAGTCGCGACGGGACCCCTACTCATATTACGCGTCGGGAAATATCAACTTCTCCCTGTATGGATGGAATGTGCCGCTGAGCTTTTCGGTTTCCAACCAGAACACATCGTTTCAGCAGCCCTTTAATCAATATAGCCTGCACCCGACATACAAGTCTATTACGGGGCATTTTGGCTATAATAGCATGTCTTTTTCACCCTATACCGTGAACGGACACATCTTTTTGGGCGCCGGTGTAGATGTGGCCCCACAACAGGGAAAATTTAAGTTCAGTGGACTGTACGGCCGTTTTCTAAAGGCTGTCGAGCCCGACACGCTGGCCGAAAACCCGGTAACGCCGGCATTTCAGCGGATGGGCTATGGCATGAAGGCTACCTACGGCGACGGGAAAGATTTTGTGGATATCATCATGTTCCATGCCGAGGATGATGTACACTCCATCCGGTATGTGCCGGAAGACGAGGGCATCCTGCCGGAAGAAAACCTGGTCATGAGCATCGGCGGCGGAAAAGCCATTGCCGAGCATTTCCTGTTGCGCGCTGAGCTGTCGGCCAGTGCGTTGAGCCGTGACACGCGAACGGAGAAAACCTCGCAGAGCCACCCGTTGGCCAAAACGGGTTTTTTGTACACGCCCCGACTGTCGTCTTCCTATTATAAGGCTTTCAAGACCTCGCTGAATTACCAGGACGACGGTTACTCCGTTGGTGTGGCGTATGAGCGGATCGACCCGCAATATCGCACGCTCGGTTCCTATTACTTTAACAACGACCTGGAGAACATTACCGCCAATGGTACAGTGGCCATGGCGAGCGGGCGTGTAAACGTGGCGGTCAATGCCGGTACGCAGCGAGACAACCTGGACGGCTCGAAAGTAAGCACCATGCGCCGGTTTGTCGGCTCTGCCAACGTGGGCTATGCGCCCTCGCAGAAAGTCAACCTTACTGCATCCTATTCGAACTTCCAGACCTACACGAACATCCGCTCGAAGTTCGTGGATATCAATCAGCTTACTCCGTATGACAACCTGGATACGCTGAACTACATGCAGGTATCACAAAACGCCACCCTTAGCAGCATGTATACCTTCGGCACCAATCCCAACAAGCGGCAATCGGTTAACGTGAACCTGACCTTCCAGGATGCGGCCGACAAGCAGGGAGATGTGGAACAGAATACCGGTAGTCAGTTCTACAATGTAAACGCCGCTTATGCGCTGTCGATCGTGCCGAAGAACGTGATGCTTTCGGCGGCCTTTAATGCCACCATTACGGAGGGCATCGGTGCCAGTACCAAGACGCTGGGACCAACCCTGGCGATTAGCAAATCCTTTTTTGAAAAGAAGTTACGTGCGACACTATCGTCGTCTTACAATGAAACATACGCCAACAGCAGCCGGATCAATACGATCATTAACGTACGCGTTGGCGGTGGCCTTACGGTACAGAAAAAGCACAGCATCAACCTGAGTGTGGCGGGAGTAAACCGCAGCGCGCAACAGGAAGGTGCTGCGCAGGACTTTACAGAGTTTACCGGTACACTGGGATATGCGTATAGTTTCGGGCGATGACAGAGGGCCTAAGCAGGCCAGCCGTTTGTTTTTTAAAGCATGTGTATGAACCAAAACGTTATTGTGAAAAAGGTTTCACTTCTCTTCCTCCTCCTGTTCCTGGCTGCTGCCAGCGCATGGGCGCAGGTGTTTCCGGTACAGGCGACGACGCAGCTCTCGCCTCCGTACTCGCTATACCTGGCGGACTATGTCGCTTCCGGTTCGGAGCGACTGGCGCTGAACGTATACCTGGCCGATATTGCGCGGCCGCAACTGGATGTGCGTTTCCGCCTGCGTATCGTCGGGCAGGGCATTACCATTGAGACAAAGCAGGAATACCGGCCCGCGCCGGTATCCATTCAGGGCGGGGTGCCGTTGCGTCTGATCAGTACGGACCTGGCGGACTATTTTAATGTCAACAACCTCAACTTCCAGGGTATAACCCGGCGCGAGTATGAGCAACGGGGTAAGCTGCCGGAGGGCGTTTACCAGTTTTGCTTTGAAGTGCTGGAGTACAACCGCGGCGTCAAGATCTCCAACACCGCGTGCGCCATTGCCTGGCTGATCCTGAACGATCCGCCCATTATCAACCTGCCGGGACGCGACGAAAAACTGAAGGCACAAAGCCCGCAGAACGTTCTTTTGCAATGGACGCCCCGTCACACCGGGTCGCCCAACTCTGCCTTTACCACCGAATACGAAGTGACGATGGTAGAGGTCTGGCCTTCGACGCGCAATCCGAACGATGCCATTCTCACGTCGCCGCCGATTCTTCAAACCACCACGGCCAACACCACCTTTATTTACGGCCCGGCCGAAACGCCGCTGGAACCCGGCCGCCGCTATGCCTTCCGCATCAAGGCAAAAAGCATTGCGGGCGTGGACGAGCTCGATCTCTTTAAGAACAACGGCTATAGCGAAGTATACTCTTTTATATATGGTGACGCCTGCGACCTGCCAACGGGTATTTCTGTCAGCGCCGTCAGCCCTACCAAGTTTACCGTTGCCTGGCAGGGAACATTCAACCAAACCGCCTTTCGTGTACGCTATCGCGAGGTCGGCACGGCCGCCTGGTATGACAGCAATGTATCCGTTCCCGAGCTGCAGGTAACGTCGCTGAAGCCCGGCACCACCTACGAATACCAGGTAGCGGCCACGTGCGGTTTCTTTGACGGCCAGTATGCCACCAGTGGTAAAGTAACCACGATGGAGCTACCGGAAGCTGCCTATGCCTGTAACAACCCGATGCAGACCTTTGACCTGGACCCCGCGCAGCTGACCGGCTCGCTGAAGGTGGGCGACGTAATCGACGCGGGTGACTTTAATGTAAAACTGACAAAGATCAGCGGCTCGAACGGCGTGTTCTCGGGAGAGGGCGTTGTCGAAGTTCCTTACTTTAACAAGGCGAAAATCCGTACCTCGTTCACCAGCATCTCGGTCAATAAGCAGATGCGCATGGTGAACGGTGTCATGAACGTAACCGGTGGCGGTGTGGACATTGTACCGCAGGAGCTACTGGACGGCCTGGATAAGCTGGAGGAGGTTTTCGATGTGATCGACTCCACACTGATTACCGTCGAACAGAACCTGCCGAAAGACTTTGATCCCGATGGATTTGTAGCGGATACACTGATTACGGTAAAAGACGGAATCCATTCTGTCTATAAGAATGACGATGGTTCGGTTGTGGTGGTAGACAAAAACGGCAGCACACAAACACTGCCGCCGGGCAGCAATTACGCCGTGAAAGACAACGCGGGCAACGGCTATCTCATCGACTCGAAAGGTAATATTCATAAGACAACGGCCGATGTTGCGGCCAAAGCCGGGAGCCGTGAGTACAAGCTCGAGCTCAACTTCGGGCCGGCGCCGCTGGCCAAAAACGGTTTTGATCCTTACAAGCACAAGGCGCTGGAGAAAGACTATGAGCACCTGAAAGATAATTATAGCGTGGCGTGGAAGGCAGTGCCCGTAGGGGGCAGTGACCCCGTGGTGGCTACATTGAAAAGTACATCGCTTGACAAAAGCAAAATACGCTTTGAGCTGGGAGGCGACGTGGTATCTACACCGCCTTTTACCGGCCAGGAAACAACGGTGCCGGTATCCGGTAAGTCAGGTGGTGACACGCAAAGTCTGCTGGCCATCTACCCGGCGACTGACAGCACCGGCAAGGATCAGGTGTTGGGTAAGCTGAACGTGGCTACGTATGCCGAGATTGTCAAATCGGTGGTCATTGTGCCGGTAGGCGATGTGACGGTGCCGGAGGCCCTGACGGCCCAGAAAATCTCGACCGAGCTCAACAAAATCTACGGACAGGCAGTCGTGAACTGGCGTGTAAGCATTGCTGACCGTATTCAGCATACACTGCCGTCGCCGTTTGACGATGGTGAGAGCGGTATACTCTCTAACTATACCGGCGATATGAAGGCCGTGATCAAGGCCTTCGGCAAATTGCAGGATGAAACCTTCTACCTGTTCCTGGTAAGAAATCCCAAGAGCTTTGATGCCCTGGGCTACATGCCCCGCAGCAAACAGGCTGGTTTCATCTTTATGGACAAACATTCTGATACCGATGCTATCGTTCGTACCATGGCGCACGAGCTGGGGCATGGCGCATTCAACCTGCACCACATCTTTCAGGAACCTAACATCACCATTACACAGGGTAATACAGACAACCTGATGGACTACCCCATGGGCGACAAGCTGTATAAATACCAGTGGGACAAAATGCGCTTCAAAGACATTGTCATGGATGTGTTTGAAGACGATGAGGAAGGTGAGTCTCGGATCAGCATCGCGGGTATTAAGAAAGACTGGCGCAACCCTGACAATACAGTGAGTTTTATGGCTCCCAACGGTAAGCTGGTGAGACTGCCGGTAGAGACGACGCAGGCTTACTTTACATTTGGTATTGG
>JAESGK010000449.1_pt1 | contig 16347 bp, 7 predicted proteins | sample 9269681 | NCBI WGS metagenome assembly JAESGK01 (sample SAMN14515347, study PRJNA621673) | algae metagenome | isolation source: Timaviella obliquedivisa GSE-PSE-MK23-08B and co-occurring heterotrophs from... | place: USA: Grand Staircase Escalante National Monument, Utah | collected 2006-08-15
ACAAGAGTCAGGATGGGACGACATACGGCGCCGAGGTGGAGGTGCTATTGAATGAAAAGGACAATACTGACCTCAAGGTATTTTTCCATCCCGGATTCGAAGAGCAGCCCGATAAAAAAGACGATGCTCAGCCCGGCGACCTGTTGGCGCAAGGTGCGGCGCTCATTGAAACTTCCGATTGCAAAACCTGCCATAACGAAAAAGTCAAAACGGTTGGGCCATCCTACGTAGATATCGCTAAAAAGTACACCTTCACCGAAGCAAACGTGAAGATGTTGGCTGAAAAAGTAATCGCCGGTGGCGCGGGCAATTGGGGTGCTGTGCCGATGTCTCCACACCCCGATCTGATGGAACAGGACGCCGCGAAGATGGTCTCATATGTATTATCCCTGGATGGAGAAGCCATGGGGAATGAAACGGCACCCGACAATGGTATCGGCGTGGCCACACCCTTCACGCAGGTTCAACTGGATGAAAAGAACGAATTTGAGAAGGGCGACAAAAATAAAGAATACCCCGGCCTGGCGGTATCGCTTTACACCATTGAATCGGCAAATACGAATCTGTACGACTTACCTCAGCACGCAGATCCCATCTATACAGCCGTTGCGCCGTCAATACATTTTAACGAAGAGAGCTTTCAGAACGCCCCGAAGTCGCGTGAAAATATGTTGCTACAGATCAAAGGGTTTATCACTGTAGAAAAGGACGATAACTTCGTGTTCCGCCTCGTGAGTGATGATGGGTCACGCATGTGGCTGGACAACAAACTATTCATTGACAATGATGGCTTTCATGCCGCAGAGGCGAAAGAAGCAGAGATCGTCCTTAAAAAAGGAAAGCATCCGGTGGAGATTATTTTCTATCAGGGTGGTGGTGGCCTGGCATTGTCGCTACAGTGGGCCACGCATGATGCGGGCAAGTTTGCTGTGATCGACGACAAGAACCTGGTGCACACGACAGCACAATTCAAGCGGTCCGTTCCGTACGTGCCGGCCAGCGAATTGGTGAGAAGCATTCCCGGTGATCAACGGGATGAAGCCGGCGTGCATCCATCCTTTAAGGTAGAACAGGCCCGGCCTTCTTCTTTTGAGCCGAAGGTTGGCGGAATGGATTTCTTATCCGACAGCAGTTTGATCCTTTGTACCTGGGATTCAACAGGGCCGGTATACAAGCTGGAAGGCGTAACACGTCACGCGCCGGAGAAAATAAAAGTAACCCGCATTGCTTCCGGCCTCGCAGAGCCTCTGGGGATAAAGGTGATAAATGATACCATCTATGTGCTCCAGAAGCATGAGCTGACCCGACTGCTCGATACGGATCATGATGGAATAATCGATCGATATGAATCAGTATGCAACGGGTGGAAGGTCTCTGCTAACTTTCACGAGTTCGCATTTGGCCTGGCCTATAAAGACGGATATTTCTACGCGGCACTGGCCACGGCCATCAATCCCGGTGGCGCCAGCACACAGCCTCAGATTCCTGATCGCGGAAAAGTAATTAAGATCTCCAAGAAAGATGGGCATTATGAATTTATCGCCAGCGGCCTTCGTACGCCCAATGGAATCAATTTTAATGCAGAAGGAGAGTTGTTTGTTGCCGACAACCAGGGTGACTGGCTGCCGTCCAGTAAGTTGGTACATATTACCAACGGCTCCTGGTACGGTTCGCGTTCCGTTGATCCGGTAGGGACGGCTTCATTAACCGAAAAGCTGCCCATTGTGTGGCTTCCGCAAGACGAGATCGGCAATTCGCCCAGCCAACCGGTACCGATTAACGTTGGCCCCTATAAAGGACAGATGTTGCACGGGGAAGTAACGCACGGTGGATTTAAGCGTGTGTTTATGGAGAAAGTGGATGGCAATTTGCAAGGCGTTGTGTTCCGGTTCACCCAGGGACTTGAAGGCGGTGTAAACCGCGCCGTGTGGGGACCTGACGGCGCGTTGTATGCAGGCATGATTGGCAACCCGGGCAACTGGTCGCACGCAGGCGGCAAATGGTTTGGGCTTCAGAAATTGATCTGGACGGGTAATCCCGCCTTTGAAATGCTGGCTGTCAGAGCCCGGTCGAATGGCATGGAGATTGAAATGACCGAACCGCTCGCGGATACCGATGGCACCTCGGCAACGGATTATGAAATCAAGCAATGGTATTATAAGCCTACGGCAGATTACGGCGGGCCAAAGCTCGATGAGAAATTCCTGACTGTCAAATCGGTCAATATTTCCGCCGACCGGAAGAAGGTATTCCTCGAAATCGAAGGCATGCAACCCGGACACGTGGTGTATATACGTTTGAAGGGAGTGTTTAGAAGCAACACCGGTAGAAACCTATGGTCGACGGAAGGATGGTATACCCTCAACAGTATACCGGCAGGTACACCAGGTTTTAAAAATCAGGCGAAGGCGCTTTCAGTCAATACCCTGACCGAGCAAGAACAAAAAGAAGGATGGAAGTTGCTTTTCGACGGTACAACGACATCCGGCTGGCAATCATTCAACGGTACAAAGACAGGACCCGCATGGCAGGCACGCAACGGCATCCTGACATTGAATAAATCATATGGCAAGCCGAATAACGTTGCGGGTGGCGATATCATTACTACCGGTGAATATGAAAACTTCGAGTTAGCCCTGGATTGGAAAATTGAAAAATGTGGTAACAGCGGAGTCATGTTTAACGTCGTACCCGAAGGGTATAACTACCCCTGGGAGACCGGCCCCGAAATGCAGCTGCTGGACAATCTCTGTCATCCGGATGCAAGAATTAAAAAACATCGCGCCGGCGACCTGTATGATTTGATAGAAAGCAAGCTGGTGGCAACGAATTTGGCGGGAGAGTGGAATAACGCGCGCCTGATCGTAAACAAAGGCAAATGCCAGTTTTGGCTCAACGGCTATCAAATCGCGGACTTCGAAATGTATACAACACAGTGGGATGAGATGGTGTTCAAAAGCAAGTTTAAGGACATGCCCGGATTCGGTAAAGCACGGAAAGGACACATAGCCTTACAAGATCATGACAGTGGGGTGTCGTTTAAGAATATCAAGATCAGAGAGCTCAAATAAAGACGTGGAATGGCGCTAAGAAATCAGCGCCAGGTTGTGCCATGGACCATGGTAGAGAAGACGCTGCCCCGGCAGAACACTTCCCCATAAGCCATGCGTTAGCACCTTGTACAGGCAAATACATCCATTCCTCCTGCTCTCGATTGCATGGAAGACATCTTCATGCTAAATTCGAAATTACGATTCTTTTTTACGCAAGAATTTACAAGAACTTTGCCAGGTATGCTCAATCGATTTTTATCACTGACGCTTTGCTTTTTTGTCTCGGGCTATGCGTGTTTTAGCCAGGCCGATAACCGATACATTTCCTATGTGAATCCTCTTATCGGGACGGCACCCCTTACCGATTCAACGATCCTTGGCTACAAGCTACCGGAAGGATGGCGGTCGTGGGCGGGATTGGTGTTTCCGGGAACATCGCTGCCCAATGCCATGGTTCAGCTAAGTCCTATGACAGAGTACGGCTCCGGTGCGGGGTATGAGTACGAAGACAATGTTATTTATGGGTTCACGCACACGAACAAGGGGCACTGGAACTTGTGTAACATCCCTGTGTTGCCGGTATCGGCGGACGAGGCCGCTTCATACAAATCGGGATCACACTTTAGCCATCAGCGGGAAAAGGCTTCGCCTGCGTACTATGAAGTCTACCTCGATGACTACAACGTCAACGTCGGGCTTACGTCCACGCTGAGGTGCGGCTATCACCGCTATACATACAAAAACAACACAGACCGGAAAATTATCTTCGATCTCGCACGCGCTAATAACAAGGTAGTCGAATGGACAATCGAACAGGACGGCACCCAGGCTGTTAAAGGCTATCAGACAACGCGGGGTGAGAAAATCTTCTTTTATGCCATTCTCAATACAGAAGTTGAAAAGCTGGACGTGCAGAATAAATCGGGTCAGGACGGCTACTCCATCGTACACGTGAAAAACGGGAGCAACACACCTGTTGAAATGAAAATCGCGCTATCTTTTGTGAGCACAGAGAACGCAAAAAAGAATCTCGGGAAAGAAATCGGTGTTAAGTCGTTCGACCAAATACGGAAGGAAGGGGAGCAGACCTGGGAGAATGTTCTTTCCACCATCAAGGTGACGGGAGGCACACCAAAACAAAGGACGATGTTCTATTCGTGCTTTTACCGATCACTACTCTGGCCTGCGCTCCGAAGCGACGTCAACGGAGAATACACCGACGCTAAACGCAACGTGGTGCATGCTGATTTTAATTATTACACAGAGCCATCCCTCTGGGATACCTATCGGAACAAGGATGTTCTCTTGGGAATAGTCGCGCCACGCACGACGCTTGACGTGATCAAGTCGCTCAAGGACGTGGGCGACAAAACGGGATTTATACCGACATTCTTTCATGGCGACCATGGTGCATCCTCCATCACAGGAGCATACCTGCGCGGCATTACAGACTTTGACGTAAAGGGTACGTATCAATTGCTGTTGCGAAATGCCAATCTGGAAGACGGTGCGCGGCCCCATATTAAAGAATATATTCAGAAGGGGTACATAGCAGACCCTGACGTCGCGAACCCGCACGTTGAAACGAAGGCCAAAGCGGGTGTATCGAAGACCCTCGAATACGCCTATGATGATTACTCCGTCGCGAAGCTGGCGGAAGCACTGGGAGACACCGAAAATTACAAGGTGTTCATGCAGCGGTCGAAAAATTACAAAAACGTATTTGACCCGACAACGCGTTTCATGCGAGGACGGCTGGAGAGCGGGGAGTGGATCAAAAATTTCAATCCTCAATATCCGTACTACGAGTATATGTACCGCGAGGCAAATGCCTGGCAGGTCTCATTTTATGTGCCGCACGACATGCCTGGTCTCATCTCACTTTATGGGGGAAATGCCGCCTTCGAGTCGAAGCTCGACTCTCTCTTCACCTTGCCGTGGGACCCAAAACACATCGCCAGGAACGTAGAATCGATGATAGGGCAATACTGTCACGGAAACCAACCCGATCACGAAGCTCCCTTTGCATACCATTTCATTGGTAAACCCGAGAAATCGCAGAAGATCATCGATCAAATCATGAACAACCTCTACGGCATCGGCGACGAAGGTCTTGCACTATGCGGAATGGACGACGCGGGGGAGATGTCTGCTTGGTATGTGTTCTGCGCGCTTGGACTGTATCCCTTCTCGGCGACTGATCCAGCGTATATCGTAACGGTACCGATGTTCGATAAGATAGAATGGAGACAGCCAAACGGCAAAACGCTGGTCGTCGAACACAAAGGAAACAGCCGGCGTATGAGTGAAATCGTTCTGAACGGAAAGGCCATTAAGGGATATTTTGTATCGCATGACGTGTTTAAATCCGGCGGACATATACGGGTGGATACGAAATAACAGTAAACGGGTATTTAATCTTTTCCGATAATTTCCTTGCGGTGTTTCATTCCCCAAGCTGTCAGGTTGGTAATGATGGTCTTTAATGTTTTGCCGTGTTCCGTTAGTTCATACTGAACCGTTATAGGCTGCGTGTCTAAAACTGTTCGTTTAATTAGTTTATTTACCTCCAGTTCTTTTAGTTCCTTGCTCAACATTTTGTTTGAGATACCGATTACATCTTCCAGAATGTCGGAGAACCTTCTTTTGTTGTAATGGCAGATCGAGGAGACGATATAGATCTTCCATTTTCCGTTCAGCACGTCCATAGCATCGTGAACGGCCCTCATTTCCTTTTTGCGATCGTCCTGAAATTCCGGTTTGCATTCCATATGTTACTTTGTTACCTGGAGGTTACTGTTACTTTTTGTAACAAAGTTACTAAAAGATATGTTCCTGCTCTAGCTTCGCATAATTTCCGCTTCCGGGGCGGTATTTACGGACTCTAATGGAATAACATCAAAAAATGAAACAGAACAACTATGAAGGAGCGTTACAGAAACCGATGGGTTCTGGGTTTAACGCCACATCTACGACGAGTGATGTAATCAAGGGGATTGATCTTACAGGAAAGATAGCTATCGTTACCGGCGGTAACACAGGCATAGGGTTAGAAACGGTAAAAACTCTTTCCAACGCAGGGGCAACCGTTATCGTACCCGCAAGGGACATTGAAAAAGCAAAGAAAAACCTGCAAGGAATCGCCCGTGTTGAAATAGAAAAAATGGATCTTATCGATCCGGCGTCTATAGACACCTTCGCCAATAAGTTTTTGGCGTCGGGCAGACCGTTGCATTTGCTCATCAACAACGCAGGAATCATGTTTGTGCCGTTACGACGTGATGCAAGAGGAATCGAATCGCAGCTTGCGACCAATTACCTGTCGGTGTTTCGGCTTACTGCCAGACTGTGGAGTGCGCTAAAAAAAGCACATAGTGCAAGAGTTATCAACCTATCGTCTCTCGGACACCATTTTGCACCGTTCAATTTTGAAGACCCCAATTTTGAACATCGTGCCTATGACACGTTGCAGGGGTATGGACACTCGAAGACCGCTGTCAACTTGTTCTCGCTGGAATTGGACGAACGCGCCAAATCATTCGGGGTAAGAGTATATTCAATACATCCCGGCAATATCTTCGGAACAGAATTAACCCGGGAAGCCCCAATAGAAATATTACGGCAATTTGGCTTTGTAGATGAAAAAGGAGATTTTTTACCGGAAGTAGTCGCATCGCTAAAAACTATACCGCAGGGTGCGGCGACAACGGTTTGGGCTGCAACGAGTCCATCACTAAACGAAACAGGCGGTGTATATCTCGAAGATGTTGATGTTGCTCAATTAGCGGTCGATTCATCCGTACCCAATGGTGTAAAACCGTATTCGTTGGACGAAGCCGGCGCCAAACGACTGTGGAAGTTGACCGAAGAATTAACAGGCGTTACCTTTAACGTAGCGTAATTTTTGTCTCACATCACCCAGATGAAATAATAGCCGGTAAGAAATACTTACCGGCTACTATCCTATCTATTTCTTCCAGATGCGCTTGACAGCTTTGGACTGCCCGGATAGTACCTGGATGAGGTATTGCCCTTGCGGTAACGACGAGAGCTGTAACGTAGTTTCTTTTCCAGTAACCGTCTGCGAGATGAACGACCTGCCATAAGCGTTCACCACGGTAACGACAGCCAGGTGCTGCCCACCGTCCGGCAGTTGTATCGTTACGTGGTCTTCGGCCAGGGTGGGGTAAACGCTGATGCTGGCGTCAGTAAGGGGCGCGCTCGATGCGGCCGGGGCGGCGGCTGTGCCGTAAACTTCCAGCTCAAAGATCGAATATCCCCATGCTGTGCCACGGGCTGTGCCGTAAATACGTATATACCGGCCGGTGCCGCTCAAGCCTGTATGATTGTTTACCAGTGCGGTGTTGCCTGTAATGCTTTTTAGATTGTTCCAGTTCGACCCGTCGGTAGAAATCTCTATCGCGTAGGTGCTGGCATACGCTGCCTCCCAGGTAACCCTGACGGAACTGATGGCATAGCTGGCGCCCAGATCAACAGACAGCCATTGCGGGTCTACCGCTTCGATGCTGGCCCAACGTGTGGTGGTGGCGTTGCCATCGACGGCTCTGGAGGCCTCGAGGCCCGCGCCTTCGATCGAGGAAGACGTGGCCGTTTTGCCCAGGGCCAGGTTTGCCGATGTCGGGGCAGGCGTGCCGTATACCTCCAACTCGTAAATGGAATAGCCATACACGGTGCCGCGGGCAGTGCCAAGTATGCGCAGGTATCGACCGGTTCCACTCAGGCCGGCGTGGTCGTTCACCAGGGCTGTGTTGCCGGTAATGCTTTTAAGATTGTTCCAGGTTGACCCATCGGGCGAGATTTGAATCTGGTACGCCGTGGCGTAAGCGGCTTCCCAGGTTACTTTAACACCTGTCACCGAGTAGCTCGCGCCAAGATCCACCGAGATCCATTGCGGATCGACAGCCTGTGTGCTGGACCACCGGGTGGTAGCATTGCCATCCACAGCCTTCGGACCTTCGAGACCGGCTATTTCCACCGATGAAACCGTCACCGTTTTATTCAGGGCAATGTTTGTTGCCGTTGTGCCGGTCGTTACCGTAAGGGCTGCGCTGGCCGCAGACACGTTACCGGCGGCATCTTTTGCTCTTACCGTAAAGCTATAGCTGGTGTTGGCAGAAAGGCCGGTTACCGTAAAGGCTGTAGACGCGGTCGTGCCCACGGATACGCCACCCCGGAATATTTCGTAGCTGGTGACAGCCACGTTGTCTGTAGAGGCGTTCCACGCCAGCGCTACACTGGTAGCGCTGGTGGTCGTGCTGCGCAGACTGGCCGGTGCGGTAGGAGCCTGCGTGTCCGTACCACTGGCCTTGATAACCTGGTCGATGGCCAGCAACAGCGACTTCGCGCCGGTGGCGTCGGCAGCCAGGTGCCAGATCATCACACCGGCACCGCGTTGAAGGGCCAATGTAGTCTTGGCTTTAATGGTAGGTATACCGTTGTAGTAAATTGTGTTACCCACCTGATCCTGGTTTTCGGCGCCTGAGTAAGTATTGACGAGTTCAGAATACGAATAATCGCCGTCACGAAAGGCTGCGCCAAAACCCCATCCATAGAACGGTACGCCCAATACAGTCTTGGCTACGGGCAAGCCGCGCCCCTGCCAGTAAGTAATAGCGTTTTGCGCATAGGCATACGATGAATGTTGGCCTGGCGCGTTAGGATTCCACGGGCCGGTGGCATCATACGCCATGATGTTGATGAAATCAAAATACTGAAGCGTAGTTGTGGGTACGTTCGTTCCTCCGTATCCTTCCGATAGCGCAGCGGTAATGATCTTACCCATGGGGTGCAGCGCGTTGGCAAGGTCGCGAATGAAATCACCGTAATCGCCGTTGATAGCAGGCCCTTCCAGGTCAATGTCAAGACCATCCAGGTTATGAGCCGTTACATAGGCCGTAAGCTTTTGAATAAAGGCCGCACGCTGTGATGCGCTGATCAGATTAAAATAGATGTTACGCTGGCTGGCATCTTCAGAAGCACTGCCGCCGCCGATGGAAACCAGCACCTTCACGTTGTTAGCATGAGCCCGGGTAATGAGGTTGTTCTCGGCGGAATTGAACGACAGGTTGCCGCTGGCGTTGGCATTCTCGAATGCGATGTTGAGGTGCGTAACCTTCGAATAATCTAAGGTATTGGCATAGCTGTTAATGTCGATCCAGTTGGGCACATATCCAACCACCTTGGTCTGGGCCAGGGCCGCACCGGCAATGGATAGCCATAGGGCGAGCGTCAATACTGCGGACTGTAAAATTTTTAGTTTCATAATTCTTGAATTCACTGTTTACGATTGGGGATGCTGGCATAAAGTAAGTTAATGAACCAACGTTCTTCGTTACCACTCAATAATTGATGCCGGCCGCTCAATAACCGGCCGGCGGGTTATTGGTCGTTTATTTACCCGGGGAAATTTGGATTGATCGGCAGGGGAAGTACTGCCTGAGAACTATGCCTGGAAGGACAATTCCTACAAAGTGGATCGTTATATTAGCAGTCGGGGCGAAAATGCTGAATATTGAGTATTAATGCGTAACCATTTGCCACTTTTTCGGTATCCCCTGGCAAAAGGCCCCCGGCCTGTTCGATAAGACATCCCCAAAACGTATCCTATATGTTTAAAAACTTCATGATCATAGCCTTCCGTAATCTTCTGAAAAGGAAAGTGTACTCGTTCATTAACATCTTTGGTTTGGCTATTGGCGTTGCGGTGTGCCTTGTTATAGTAAAATATGTCGACTTTGAATTAAGCTACGATAGCTTTCATAAAAACGCGACACAGATCTATCGCACCACAACCTCTTCCTATCAAAATGGTGAATTTCGAGGCACGCGGCCGCTTTCAGGATATGCCCAGGGGCCGGCACTGCTGGGAGATATCCCGGAAATAAAAGCATATGTGCGCACCCACCCGATGTATGGGGGTGCCGTGTTGAGCTATATGCGGGACACCGGAGACCCGTCAACATTTCATGAAGATAATATCCAGTTTGTGGATTCCACATTTCTGGATGTGTTTACTTACCGTGCCCTTCAGGGCGATTTACGAACAGCCCTGGACAATCCTAAATCGATAGTGATCACTAAAGCGACTGCCAATAAATATTTCAACAGAAACGAAGATCCGCTCGGAAAGGTCATAAAGGTATCGGGCGGTTGGGCTGATGGCGACTACGAGGTAACGGCGGTAATTGATGACGTTCCGCAAAACTCACATTTTAATTTTGATGCTCTTTTGCCGACCCATAATCTACTTCAAAATGGTCAGTACAAGCAGGATGACGGCTGGGGTTGGAATAACTTCGTTACATACGTTGAATTACATCCGCAGACGGATGTAAAAAGAATTGAGGAAAAAATGCCGGCGTTTATTGATAAGTATGTAGGGAAGGGCCTGGCGGAATCGAACAGTAAAAATGTACTGCAGTTCCAGCCTATCCTGGATATCCATTTGAAACCCGGGCTTGAGAATGAGTCCAGTGCCACAGTCGGTATGAACACCATTTATTTCTTCCTCATAATCTCTATTTTTATTTTGGCTATTGCCTGGATTAACTACATTAATCTTTCCACGGCACGGGCACTGGAACGCGCGCGTGAAGTAGGTATCAAAAAGGCAATCGGGGCACGCAGACACCAATTGATGCTGCAGTTTATTTTTGAATCTGTATTGACTAACTTTTTGGGAGTACTCATTGCCGTAGGCCTGGCCATGTTATTGTTGCCCGTTTGGGGTGAAATTGTAAATAAAGATCTTTCGTTTGACTTTACAGACGTCCGCATTTGGATTATACTTATCGTCTTATTCGCCACCGGATCGTTGATGTCGGGCGCTTACCCGGCTTTTGTATTATCCTCGTTTAATACAATCGATGTGATGAAGGGAAAATCTAAAACCACGGGCGGGTTTTCTCTCCGTAAGGCATTGGTTGTATTTCAATTTGCTTCTTCTCTTATACTCATTGCAGGAACATTTGCCGTCTTTCGCCAAATTATGTTTATGCGGGATCAGGATAAGGGCTTAACCATGGATCAGATGCTTATTGTTAACGGGCCGAGAATAATAGAAGGCTCGAACCGTAGAGAGCGGCTTATCACCCTGAAGAATGAATTGAAGAAAATCCCCGGAGTAGATCATGTAGCAACATCGGCGGCAATACCGGGAGGAGGATATAATTGGGGAACCAGCATGCGGAAAGATGGAGCGGCACGGGAGGAAGACAAAGGAGGAAGTATTGTCTGGGTCGATCCCGACTTCATAGAAACCTACGGCATCAAGGTTTTAACCGGCAAGGTCTTTGATCCGGCAATATCATCCGATATGAGATCTGTGCTGGTAAACGAGGCGGCATTAACAGCGTTTGGGTTGGGCAATGCAGAGCAGGCTCTCCAGGAGCGCATGATTTTAGGTGACGATACAGTGGCCATTCTTGGCGTATTAAAAAATTACCATTGGAACTCGTTAAAGGTAGACCATACGCCCTGGCTATTTAAAGCGGATACGATATCGCAACGCAATTTCTCGGTTCATCTCAGCGGAACTAATTTGAGCGAGACCATTAAAAAAATTGAGAAACAGTATAAAGAAGCATTTCCCGGAAATCCTTTTGACTATTATTTTCTGGATGATTTCTTTAACAATCAATACAAGGATGATCAGCAATTCGCCAGCATATTCAGCCTTGCTTCCCTGCTTGCCATTATGATTGCTTGTTTAGGATTGTGGGGACTGGCTTCCTTCACAACAACACAAAAATTAAAAGAGATCGGCATCCGAAAAGTACTGGGCGCATCGGTGGGAAGTATTATGTCACTTTTATCCTGGCAGTTCTTTAAGCTTGTGCTGATCGCCAGCGCCATTGGACTGCCGCTTACGTGGTACGGCGTGGATTCATGGCTTGATAATTTTGCCTTTCGCGTGGGGTTGAACTGGGATATGTTTGTTGTTCCCGTTGTGATCCTTTCCGTTCTTGCACTCGGCACGGTAAGCCTGCAGATCTTTCGCGGTGCGAACAGTAATCCCGCCAGGATTCTTCGGTCGGAATAGAATCAAGCGAATAAGGACTAGCGCGACGGGGTGCATGGCAAAGTTGTGGAGAGCTTGAAAGATGATTTATAGCTGTCTATAGTTGTCGCTGATCATATGAAGTGGAAAGCAAGTGTGTTAGGCATAACAATCACTTAATAATTATTTAACCGGGAAATCGCTGTCCCAATACGTGTTGGATCGGAACTTGCCTGTTGAATTCAACGGTGGGCATGCCCATCAACATTCTTAATCCATTACTTAATTCACGTAGTCTTATGCAAAAAATGTTTACGTATGCGCTGCTGGCAGCGACATTATCTATGGCTGCCTGTAGCGATGACGATAGCCCGAACACGGAAGAACCCGAGACTCCTGCGGAAAACCCGGCAGCGTTTAAATCCATTGGCGAGATTGCGCTGGTGGGCGGCGAGACCGCGGCTGAAATCTCCGCGTATGACCCTGCTACGAAAAAACTGTTTGTCGTCAATGCGGTGAGCTCCGCCATCGACATCATCGATATGACCGATCCTTCGGCGCCGAAGAAACAAGGCACCTCGTTGGATATTGCTGCTTTTGGCGCCGGCGTGAACAGCGTGGCGGTAAAAAATGGTTTACTGGCTGCCGCCATCGAAGCCGATCCGAAGACCAACCCTGGCAAAGTTGTGGTGTGGAGCACAGCCGACATGACGGTGAAGGCCAGCCCGACGGTCGGCTCCCTGCCCGACATGGTTGTCTTCAGTGCCGACGGCAACTATATTCTTTCGGCCAACGAAGGCGAGCCGGACGAAGCATACGAGATCGATCCTGTCGGTTCTATCTCTATTATTGATGTCAGGAACAGCTACACTGCAACGACCCTGGACTTTAGCGGCTTTGAAGGTCAGGCCGACGCGCTTCGCGAGCAAGGCTTCCGCATGCCGGGTCAGAGCCGTGAATCCAATACACTGGCGAAGGACACGGAGCCCGAGTACATCACCATTTCGGCCGATTCAAAGACCGCTTGGGTGACACTTCAGGAGAACAACGCCATTGCCCGCATTAACATTACCGGCAAAGCGATTGAGAAAATCTTTCCGCTAGGCTTCAAGGATCACAGCAAGGCTGGGAATGAGCTCGACGCCAGCGATGAAGATGGTGCCGTGATGTTTGCCACACGCCCGGTGCTGGGAGCTTACATGCCCGACGGCATTGCTTCTTTTACGATCGGCACTACAACCTATTTGATCACCGCCAACGAGGGTGATAGCCGTATCCGTCCGACGAGCGACGACGCGCTGGACGGCTATGAAGAAGGTGATCTTTACAATGAAGAAAGCCGCATTAAAAACGTCGATCTGGATCCGTCTGTTTTCACGGACGAAAGCCTGCAAGACGACGAAGTTATCGGGCGATTAAAAATCACCAACACGATGGGCGACCTGAACGGCGACGGCTTATACGAAAAACTATATACGTTCGGTACACGCTCCTTTTCTATCTGGAACGGCACTACCGGAGAATTGGTATTCGATAGCGGCAGCCAATTGGAGAAATTCGTCCTGGAAAAATTACCCGCTCAGTACGATGATGCCCGCAGCGACGACAAAGGTGTAGAGCCAGAAAATGTAGCCGTCGGTAAAATCGGCGATAAGACACTGGCCTTTGTCGGCCTGGAGCGCGCCGACGTATTAGTGGTGGTGGATGTCACCAACCCGGCTGCGCCGCAGTTACTGCAAGCTTTACACACCGGCGATGCGCCGGAAGGTGTATTGTTTATCTCAGCGGAAGACAGCCCGACCGGACACAGTCTCCTCGTTTCAAGCTGCGAGGGTGATGGCAAAGTAAACGTATTCCAACCGGAAGAATTATAAAAACAGGCACCCGCCACGAAAGGCTCCTGTGAAAACAGGAGCCTTTCTTTTTTATTTCCAGCCTTGCCAACAAGGTTGACATTTGCTCCTGCGTGAACCATACTGGTTCTCCTTTCTGACGTATATTGAATGATTTTAAATTTTGCAGGTGTAACCTTCACACCTTTTCAGTGGGCATGTTCCGAAAGTACATCAACACGCCATGATAGCAAGTGCCGTCAACCTATACGGCAGCATTCATAAGGGTTATTGCGATTCAAATTCTAAAGTTCGGATTTAGAAGATTCAATCTTAAGCAACGGTCTATTCGGACACGCCAAGATTTCTTTTTAAGTTCTGATAAAAAAAACTATCTTAGTTAGAGCCCACTTTTGTGACCTTTATCAAAGGCCCCAAATTGGACTTTTGTTCTAAAAGGTGCATAAGCTATAAACATAGTGCGGGCATAAAGCGTTAACAAAATTCCATGGAACAAAAACAAATTAAACATACAGAACTTACCTTTCAGCTTATTGTCGAATCTTCTCCTAACGCAATAGTCCTGGTAAACAAAGAAGGTAAAATTGCCTACGTAAATAATCAGACAGAAAAATTATTTGGATACACAAAAGTTGAACTCGTCGGTCAATTGGTGGAAATACTGATACCGGCGCGTTACAGTGAAAATCATCCCGGATTTCGTAATGCGTTTTTTACTTCGCCCAAGGTACGTTCCATGGGGGTTGGGAGAGAGCTCTTTGCATTGAGAAAAGATAACACTGAGTTTCCGATAGAGATTGGCTTAAATCCTATAGTGACGGTGGACGGAACGATGGTATTAGCATCTATTATAGACATTACCGAAAGAAAGAAAGCAGAGGAACGCTTCAGGCTCGTGGTAGAGTCGGCCCCAAACGCCATGGTGCTTGTCAACCATGAAGGTATTATCACTTTAATCAACAGGCAAACTGAAGCCCTTTTTGGTTATGAACGAATTGAGCTGGTAGGAAAAAAGATTGAGATCCTTCTCCCCGAAAGATTTAGCAATCACCACCCGGAACATAGAACCTCCTTTTTTAAAACCCCACAAACACGTTCTATGGGAGCTGGGCGGAATCTGTTCGCCAGGAAAAAAGATGGAAGCGAAATACAGGTCGAAATAGGATTAAATCCTATTGATGCGGTAGAGGGTCAGTTGGTTTTGGCCTCAATAATTGATATCACCGATCGAAAAAAATCAGAAGAAAGATTTAGGCTTGTAGTTGAGTCAGCACCTAACGCCATGATATTAGTTAATCATGAAGGCATTATCAATTTAATTAATAAACAAACAGAAATCCTTTTTGGATATGAGCGAAGTGAATTGGTTGGAAAAAAACTTGAGATTCTTCTTCCCGAAAGATTTTCCAGTCAACATTCAACACACAGAGATTATTTTTTTAAAAAACCGCAGGCACGTTCAATGGGTAAAGGCCGTGATCTGTTCGCCAAAAGAAAAGATGGTACCGAGGTTCAGGTTGAAATTGGTTTAAATCCAATTGAGACCGCGGAGGGTCAACTGGTTCTGGCCTCGATCATTGATATCACGGAGCGAAAAATACAGGAGATGATTCTCAAAAAGCAGGTGGAATTAGAGACTAAAAATAAGGAGCTCGAACAATTTGCCTATGTGGCTTCGCACGACCTTCAAGAGCCGCTCCGCACGGTTTCCAATTATATGCAAATATTCGAGGAAGATTACCTTGCACATTTAGATGACGATGCACGAAAGTATATTCATTCTGTGAATAACGCTACAAAAAGGATGAGTACGCTGGTGAAAGCCCTTTTGGACTTTTCGCGCTTAGGGCGTAACAGTAAACTGGTTCATGTAGATTGCAACGAATTAATTGGTAATGTTGTCTCGGATCTTCAGACGCTGATAAAAGATACCAATGCAGTCATTCATGTATCGGAAATGCCAAGCCTTAACTTGTACGAGATTGAGACGGGGCAACTCTTCCAAAATCTCATTTCAAATGCCATCAAGTTTCAAGAAAAGAATAGTACGCCTGAAGTGCACATCTACTCAAAAAACGTAAACGGAAAATGGCAATTCTCGGTGAGAGATAATGGAATTGGTATTACACCTGCTCATTTTGAGCGGATATTTGACATCTTTCAACGATTGCACGCTACCGCGGAATACGAAGGAAGTGGTATTGGACTTGCCAATTGCAAAAGAATTGTCGAATTGCACCAGGGGGAAATTTGGGTTGAATCAACGTTGGGTAAAGGAGCCACATTTAATTTCACGATCCCTCAATTAGCGATATGAAAAAATTAAAATGTATAATGCTGATAGACGATAATCCCGATGATAATTTTTTCCATCAACGGGTGATAAAAAAAGCTGATGCTGCTGAAGTAGTCATTTCAGAAA
>JAESGK010000454.1_pt1 | contig 16209 bp, 15 predicted proteins | sample 9269681 | NCBI WGS metagenome assembly JAESGK01 (sample SAMN14515347, study PRJNA621673) | algae metagenome | isolation source: Timaviella obliquedivisa GSE-PSE-MK23-08B and co-occurring heterotrophs from... | place: USA: Grand Staircase Escalante National Monument, Utah | collected 2006-08-15
TGCCGGCAAACCCAAAATCGTCGCCATCGTTGCGACAATGCGCAAGCTCCTCACCATTCTCAATGCCATCATCCGGGACAATAAACCATGGCAAAACGCTTGACCGCAAAGACAGTCGCTCTCCCCGTTTGGACGGGGAGAAGGGACTTGCGGCAAGCTCCGAACCAGTCCCCTCTCCCCGCAAGCGGGGAGAGGGTTAGGGTGCGGGACAATTGCTACACACCATGCGAAATGAATATCACCGATTGATCCGCGTCGACAGAATGATTGATGACAGCGTCTTTTCCACCCCGTCGATCTCGCCGATCCGGTCGATGACGAGATCCAGCTCGCTGATCGACGACGCCGCAACGATGGCGATCAGGTCGAAACTGCCGCTGACCGAATGCAGCGTCCGCACATCCTCGATATCGTGCAGGTCCTGCGTCACGCGCCCCAGCGCCTTGGCGGCGAGCGTAATCAGCACATGCGCCTTGACCAGCCCCTTCTCGAAATCATCCGACAGACGTACGCCGTAGCCGGCGATGATGCCGTCCCGCTCCAGCCGCTCGAGCTTTGCCTGCACCGTCGTGCGCGAAAGGCCGAGTTTCCGGGCGAGCAGTGCCGTCGGCATGCGGGCATTCTCGCTAAGAATGGCGAGAAGTTGCCGGTCCTTATCCGCTAACGTCATTATGAGCATCCTTATCGGCATTATGCCGTTTATTGATCGGCATTTTTATCAGATCAGCGCTTCATATCAACCGTTGGAAAGCAGACAATTACCCCACAGACAGATTCATTTCGGGGACCCACTATGAAAAACATCGTTGTCATCGGCGCCGGCAAGATCGGCTCGACCATCGCCCGCCTTCTCGCCCATTCCGGCGATTATCAGGTCACGCTGGCCGACCGCAGTGCCGAACAGCTTGCCATGATCGAAAAGCACGATGCCATTTCGGTCACGGAAATCGACATTTCCGACAGCGCCGCCATGGTATCCCTGCTGACCGGCAAGTTCGCCGTCCTCAGCGCCGCACCATTCCACCTGACGATTGCGATCGCCGAAGCCGCGTCCAAGGCCGGCGTCCACTATCTTGATCTGACCGAAGACGTCGAATCCACCCGTCACGTCAAGGCGATCGCCGAAACAGCCAACACCGCCTTCATCCCGCAGTGCGGCCTGGCACCGGGCTTCATCTCCATCGTTGCCAATGATCTCGCCAGCCGCTTCGATACGCTCGACAGCGTGCGCATGCGCGTCGGCGCCCTGCCGCAATACCCGTCCAACGCTCTGAACTATAACCTGACCTGGAGCACCGACGGCGTTATCAACGAGTATATCGAGCCCTGCGAAGCCATCGTCGAAGGCCAGTTGATTGAAGTCCCGGCGCTCGAAGAACGCGAAGAGTTCTCGCTTGACGGCGTCACCTACGAAGCCTTCAACACCTCGGGCGGCCTCGGCACGCTCTGCGAAACGCTGAAGGGCAAGGTTCGCACGCTCAACTACCGCACCATCCGTTATCCCGGCCATGCCGCGATCATGAAGGCGCTGCTCAACGACCTCGGCCTGCGCCACCGCCGCGAAGTCCTGAAGGACATCTTCGAAAACTCGCTGCCCTCGACCATGCAAGACGTCGTCATCATCTTCGTCACGGTCTCCGGCCGCAAGGAAGGCCGCCTGGTGCAGGAAACTTACGCCAACAAGGTCTACAGCGCCGTCGTCGCCGGCCGCATGATGAGCGCCATTCAGATCACAACGGCAACCAGCATCTGCGCCGTTCTCGACATGCTGGCCAAGGGTGAACTGCCCACCAAGGGCTTCATCCGCCAGGAAGAAATCGGCCTCGACGCCTTCCTCAAGAGCCGCTTCGGCCACCATTACGAACAGCGGGCCTACGCCGACAAACTGGCCGGCTGACTGCGGGGATAAAAAGACTTCAAACCGCAACGCCCGGAATTTTACGATCCCGGGCGTTTTTTTTGCGTCAGTATCGCTAATAAATCCGGGTCTAGGCCCCAGGTCTCGACGGCCAGAGGATTGTCAAAAGACAATGCACCGTCATAGTCGGTAGCCGCGTGTCAGATGAACGAGAGCCATATGCGATTGACGATTTTTCAGGTGATTGTGATTTCAACGCTGCTATTCCCCGGTAACGCCAATGCCAAATTTACCAGCGAGAATTGTAAGAAGGTTGCAATGGCCTACACAGGCCTATTGCTGAAATCCGCAATGATAGAAATCCTGGGGCGGGACCTCAATGACGACCTCAGCGAAGCCGTTAAACGGGTGTCGGAGACGACGGGGGACGCCGCTGCGATCGAGGCCGTCCAGAAAAAATATGAAAGCCGTCTGAAACTGATTCACGCGGATATGAAGGAGATACGGGAGGGCAATGCAGCCTTGAAAGCACTCTGCATCAGGGAATAGTCTGTTTTGCCCGTCGCTTCTGGAGCGCCCCTATGAGGCGACCGCAAACCGTCTACGTCCGTCCAAACTCGTCATCGAGCCGGATGATATCGTCATCCTCGAGATAGGACCCCGTCTGCACCTCGATCAGTTCCAGCGCGATCTTGCCGGGATTGCTCAGCCGGTGCACGACGCCCTGCGGGATATAGACCGACTCGTTTTCGTGCAGCAGGCGGGTCTCGCCGTCGATCATGATCTCGGCCGTGCCGCGCACGACGATCCAGTGTTCGGAGCGGTGATGATGCTTCTGCAGCGATATCTTGCGGCCGGGCGTCACATGCAGGCGCTTGACCTCAAAACGCTCGCCGCTCAGCACCGATGCCACCGCCCCCCAGGGGCGGTACGATGTCGGATGGTTTTCCGTCAGCCCTTTCGTCTTCGCTGAAAGCGCCAACTGCTTGACGATCTGCCCGACATTCTGGCTATCTTCCATGCGCCCGACATAGACGGCATCTTCGCTCGCGATGACTGCGACGTCGTCCAGCCCCTGAACCGCCAGATGGATATCGCGCGACAGCACCAGCGAATTGCGGGTATTGGAGACCGTCGCCCTCTGGCCAACGACATTGCCGTCCGCATCCTTCTCGCCGATCGCCCAGACGCTATCCCAGCTGCCGAGATCAGACCAGCTGAACGACGACGGAACGACGGCAGCATGCGGCGTGTTCTCGAACACGGCGTAATCGACGGAAATATCCGGTGCCTGCGAAAAGGATGCGTCGTCCAGTCGATCGAAATCGAGGTCCCGCTCTGCGCCCTGCATCGCCCGTTGGGCAGCGTCGTAAACGGCGGGTGCATAGCGCAGGAGTTCCGCAAGGAGCTGCCCGACCGGCAGCATGAACATCCCTGAATTCCAAAGGTAGCGGCCGCTCGCCAGCAATTCCTCGGCGCGCTCGTGGTTCGGCTTCTCGACAAAGCGGGCAACGGTTTTTGCGCCCGTTTCCAGATCGTCGCCCATTTCGATGTAGCCGTAACCCGTTGCCGGTTCGGTCGGTTTGATACCGAAGGTCACCAGCCTGCCTGTCTTGGCCGTCTCATGCGCGATACGGATGCAATCGAAATAGTGCGCGCCGGCATCGATCTCGTGATCCGAGGCCAGCACCTGCATGATGGCGTCGTCGCCATGGTCGCGCAGCACGACGAAGGCCGCGGCAGCGAGAGCAGGGGCAGTGTTGCGGGCAACCGGCTCCAGAAGGATGCTGGACAGCGGCGCATCGAGCGACCGCGCTTGTTCGGCAACGATGAAGCGGAATTCGGCATTGGTAACAATCACCGCCGGCGTATAGCGCTCCTGATCGGAGACCCGCTCCAGCGTCTTCTGGAACAGCGACCGGTCGCCGAGAAACTGGAGAAACTGCTTGGGCGCTGCCGAGCGTGACAGCGGCCAGAGCCGCGTACCCTTGCCGCCCGCCATGATGACCGGCACGATCTTCGAAGACATGCGCATCCTCTTGTCTTTTGTCGAACCCTTAAGCCCAAAATTTCAAAAACGTCTGCGATGCGGCAACGTAACGCAAAACGAGAGCATGTAAAATCTCTTCGCAGGTGCAAATTTTCATAAAATCAAAGCGTTAATGCAGAAAACCATTGATCTTGGAAAGAAACCGCGTCCCTGCGCAAGAATGCAAAAATATCGCTGCCGCGATCCCATCCATTGTGAATGGCAACAAAAAACCCGCCGAAGCGGGTTTTAAAAATGGTCTGCAAGGCCGAGTCAGAATGCGACGAGTATACCGTTCAGCTGGGTAAGCTCGGTCAGGAACGTCTCGATCCGCGTACGATGCTCGTCGCTGTGCGCGCCGTCCTCAAGTTCCGTCTTTGCCATCTCGATACGCTTTTCGATGGCGGAGCGATCAATCTCATCGGCCGGAACCGCAGATTCAGCAAGAAGCGTGCAGCCGGTCGGCAGGATATCGGCGAAACCACCGAACACGACATAGCGCGTTACCTTGCCATCAACAGCCTTGACGCTCACGACACCCGGCTTGATCGTCGTCATCACGGGCGCATGATTGGCCATCACGGTCATTTCGCCTTCCGTTGCCGGAAGAACGACTTCGCTGACGCGCTCGGACAGCAGCAGGCGTTCCGGGGAGACGAGTTCGAAATTGAAATCAGCCATGATTATTCGCTTCTTTTGGCGCTACCGGCGAGAAAGCCCCGGCAGAAAATCCCGTTCGGCGCGGCCGGACGTTGCCAGCCGCAGCGAGTGACGACCGGGGCACTCTAGCAAGAGCCCCGGTCGAAAGTCATTAAGCGGCTTCGGCAGCCAGGCGCTTGGCCTTCTCGACCGCTTCATCAATGGAGCCGACCATGTAGAAGGCAGCTTCAGGAAGATGATCGTATTCGCCGTTGACCAGGCCCTTGAAGCCCTTGATCGTGTCTTCGAGCGCAACCAGCTTACCCGGCGAACCGGTGAAGACTTCGGCGACGAAGAATGGCTGCGACAGGAAGCGCTCGATCTTGCGGGCGCGGGCAACCGCGACCTTATCTTCTTCAGACAGTTCGTCCATGCCCAGGATGGCGATGATGTCCTGAAGCGACTTGTAGCGCTGCAGGGTCGTCTGGACGCGGCGCGACACTTCGTAGTGCTCTTCGCCAACCACCATCGGGTCGAGCATACGCGACGTCGAGTCGAGCGGGTCAACGGCCGGGTAGATACCCTTTTCAGCGATCGAGCGCGACAGAACGGTCGTTGCGTCCAAGTGGGCGAACGATGTTGCCGGCGCCGGGTCGGTCAAGTCGTCGGCCGGAACGTAGATGGCCTGAACCGAGGTGATCGAGCCCTTGGTCGTCGTGGTGATGCGTTCCTGCATCTGGCCCATATCGGTGGCGAGCGTCGGCTGATAGCCCACGGCCGAAGGAATACGGCCGAGAAGAGCCGACACTTCAGAACCTGCCTGGGTGAAGCGGAAGATGTTGTCCACGAAGAACAGAACGTCCTGACCTTCGTCACGGAACTGTTCGGCGATCGTCAGACCGGTCAGAGCGACGCGGGCGCGGGCGCCCGGCGGTTCGTTCATCTGGCCGTAGACCAGTGCAGCCTTGGAGCCTTCGCCGCCGCCGTGCTTGTTCACGCCGGATTCGATCATTTCGTGGTAAAGGTCGTTGCCTTCGCGGGTCCGTTCACCCACGCCGGCGAACACCGAGTAACCACCATGCGCCTTGGCGACGTTGTTGATCAGTTCCATGATCAGAACCGTCTTGCCGACGCCGGCGCCGCCGAACAGGCCGATCTTGCCGCCCTTGGCGTAAGGAGCCAAGAGGTCGACGACCTTGATGCCGGTGACAAGGATCTGCGCTTCCGTCGACTGCTCGACGTAGGACGGTGCTTCCTGGTGGATCGAGCGCTTGCCCGAGGTGATCAGCGGACCAGCTTCGTCAACCGGCTCGCCGATGACGTTCATGATGCGGCCGAGCGTTTCCAGACCAACCGGAACGGTGATTGGAGCACCCGTGTCGGTCACCGGCTGACCGCGAACCAGACCTTCGGTCGAGTCCATGGCGATCGTGCGGACGGCGTTTTCGCCGAGATGCTGTGCGACTTCGAGAACAAGGCGGTTGCCATTGTTGTCGGTTTCCAGTGCGTTCAGGATCGACGGCAGCTGACCTTCATCGAAGGTCACGTCGACGACGGCGCCGATGACCTGCGTAACGCGGCCGACTGCGCCGGTTGCCGTCAAGGCGACCTTGGCTGCCGGTGCCTTCTTCGCCACAGCGGTCTTCGCTGCTGCTGCCGGCTTTTCCGCTGCTGCCTTCACTGCCGCCGGCTTCTTAACCGCTGCTGTTGTACTGGGGGTAGCTGCCTTAGCCATAATCCTTACCCTCTTTCCGTAACCTTAGAGCGCTTCCGCGCCCGAAATGATTTCAATGAGTTCCTTGGTGATCTGAGCCTGGCGCTGACGGTTGTAGGACAGTGTCAGCTTGTTGATCATTTCACCGGCATTGCGCGTGGCGTTATCCATCGCGCTCATTTTGGCACCCATTTCACCGGCAACATTTTCGAGCAGAGCCCGGAAAACCTGCACCGAAATGTTGCGCGGAATAAGATCGTTCAAGATCTCGCCCGCATCTGGCTCGTATTCGTAGATCGCAGCCGCTGCGTCACTCTGCTCCGCGCCTGCCGGAACGGCAGCAGGGATCAGCTGAAGTGCAGTCGGAACCTGCGAAATGACCGACTTGAACTCCGAATAGAACAGCGTGCAGACATCGAACTCGTCCTTTTCGAACAGGCCGATGATCTTCTTGCCAATCTGATCGGCATTTTCAAAACCGATCTTCTTGACTTCACGCAGGTCGACGCGGTCGATGATCAGCGACGCGAATTCACGGCGCAGGATATCGAAGCCCTTCTTGCCGACGCAGATGATCTTGACCGTCTTGCCTTCGGCCAAAAGCTTGCGCACGTGGTCGCGGGCAAAGCGGGCGATCTGGCTGTTGAAGCCGCCGCAGAGGCCGCGTTCCGCCGTGCAGACCACAAGCAGATGCGTCTGGTCGCGGCCGTTGCCGGTCATCAGGCGAGGTGCACTGTCATCCGAACCCACAGCCTGAGCGATGTTCGAAAGAACCGCGCTCATCCGCTGCGAGTAAGGCCGTGCGGCCTCGGCCGCCTCCTGCGCACGCCGAAGTTTCGCCGCGGCGACCATTTTCATCGCCTTGGTGATCTTCTGCGTCGCCTTGACGGAGGCGATCCTGTTTTTCAGATCCTTAAGTGAAGGCATCCGTTGTCCGTCCTAACTGGTACCCGATCAGGCGAAGGATTTCGCAAACGTGTCGATGGCAGACTTGAGCTTGCCCTTGACGTCGTCGCTGATTGCCTTGTCCTTGCGGATAGCCTCGAGAATGTCCTTGCCTTCGGAACGCATGTACGACAGCAGACCCTGCTCGAACGCGCCAACCTTGTTGACGGCGATCTTGTCGAGGTAACCGTTCACGCCGGCGAAGATGACTGCGACCTGCTCTTCCGTCTTCAGCGGCGAGAACTGCGGCTGCTTCAGGAGTTCGGTCAGGCGTGCACCGCGGTTCAACAGGCGCTGCGTTGCAGCGTCGAGGTCGGAACCGAACTGGGCGAACGCCGCCATTTCGCGATACTGGGCAAGCTCACCCTTGATCGAGCCGGCAACCTGCTTCATCGCCTTGATCTGAGCGGCCGAACCGACGCGGGAAACCGACAGACCGACGTTAACGGCCGGGCGGATACCCTGGTAGAACAGGTCCGTTTCAAGGAATATCTGGCCGTCGGTGATCGAGATCACGTTGGTCGGAATGAACGCCGAAACGTCGTTACCCTGGGTTTCGATAACCGGCAGAGCGGTCAGCGAGCCAGCGCCATTTTCGTCGGACAGCTTCGCAGCCCGTTCGAGGAGACGCGAATGCAGGTAGAAAACGTCGCCCGGGTAAGCTTCGCGGCCTGGCGGGCGGCGCAGCAGGAGCGACATCTGGCGATAGGCGACGGCCTGCTTGGAAAGGTCGTCGTAACCGATCAGCGCGTGCATGCCGTTGTCGCGGAAATATTCACCCATCGCAGCGCCGGCGAACGGTGCGAGATACTGCATCGGAGCCGGATCGGACGCCGTGGCAGCAATGATGATCGAGTATTTCAGTGCGCCGCGCTCTTCGAGCACCTTGACGAACTGGGCAACCGTCGAACGCTTCTGGCCGATAGCGACATAGACGCAATACAGCTTTTCGGCTTCCGGACCATTGTCGTGAATGGCCTTCTGGTTGAGGATCGTGTCGAGAATGATGGCGGTCTTGCCGGTCTGGCGGTCACCGATGACCAGTTCGCGCTGGCCGCGTCCAACCGGGATCAGGGCGTCGATGGCCTTGAGACCTGTCGACATCGGCTCATGAACCGACTTGCGCGGGATGATGCCCGGAGCCTTGACGTCAACACGCGAACGGCGCGTTGCGTTGATCGGGCCCTTGCCGTCGATCGGGTTGCCGAGCGCGTCAACGACGCGGCCGAGCAGTTCCGGACCAACCGGAACGTCCACGATGGCACCGGTCCGCTTGACAGTGTCGCCTTCCTTGATGCCACGGTCGGCACCGAAGATAACCACACCGACATTGTCGGCTTCAAGGTTCAGCGCCATGCCGCGAATTCCACCCGGGAATTCGACCATCTCACCCGCCTGGACATTGTCCAGACCGTAGACGCGGGCAATACCGTCACCGACGGAAAGCACCTGGCCAACCTCGGAGACTTCTGCCTCCTGACCGAAGTTTTTGATTTGATCTTTAAGAATTGCGGAAATTTCCGCGGCGCGGATATCCATCAGCCGACCTCTTTCAGTGCAAGCTTAAGGCTAGAAAGCTTTGTGCGAAGGGAAGTGTCAATCTGGCGGGACCCGACCTTGACGATCAGACCACCGAGAATAGAGGGTTCAACCGTGACGTTGAGCGTCACGTCTTTGCCGGTGACGCCCTTGAGCGCCGCCTTCAATTCAGTCTGCTGCTCTGCCGTCAGCGCATGCGCCGAAGTCACCTCAGCAGAAACTTCACCCCGATGACGGGCGGCAGTTTCGCGATAGGACTTGACGATGCCGGGCACCGCGAACAGGCGGCGGTTGCGAGCAACCACCTTCAGGAAATTGCCGACCAGACCCGTAATTCCGGCCTTCGCGATGATCGCGGAAATGGCCTTGAACTGGTCGTCGGCAGAAAAGATCGGGCTGACGATAAGGCGCTTCAGATCGGCACTCTCGTTGATCAGCGACTGGAACTTGTCCAGATCCGCCCCTACGCTCTCCACCGAGCCCGCCTCCAGTGCGAGATCGAAAAGCGAAGACGCGTACCTTTCTGCAACACCGGAAATAAGCTGGGATGTGTCTGCCACGGGCACAAGCTTCTCTTATTTTAATTCAAGGGCGATGTCTGCGGAGAACCGTAAACCCAACATCTTGAATTTGTTGCTATATTTTTAAGGATGCACAAGCCGGGCGGCTTGTTTCCCCCACAAGTCGCGGTTCGTCTAGCATAGGATATCTGGACTCGCAACACGCGAACGGCACGAATGCGCATAGTTCAGGCCGGTTTGGCCAAATTTTGACAAAAATAGGGTATGAGCTGACGAGGTCCACACTGTAGGGACGTCCTTGAGCGGCTCAGACGAAGCCGAAAACATAGGCCAACGGCAGGGCCGACAGGACAATCTGGACGGCCAGATACAGCCAGTTCACAACGGTATTGCCGCTGTCTGACAGCATCGACAGGATGCGCCCGAACGCCGCCAGCGCGAATGCACCGCCAAGCGCCAGATAAACCATCGGCTGGGCAAGCAGCAACGCGGCAATGCCAAGCCCCAGATGAAAGCCGCCCATTGTCGAGCGCGCCTCGGCATAACCGCCACGGCGCCCTTCGCGCAGATCGATCCCCAGAGCCCGAAAAGCGATGCCTGGTGCAAAGAGGAAGACAAGCCCGAGCAGCGATGTGACAACGGCGGCGCAAAACGCCAGGAATTCTCCCGTTTCCGTCGGAATGTAGAACTCCATGGCATATCCCCGCTTCTCATTCAGCCGATTCGCTTATCGCACAGACGGATTCTGCCTGGAAGCGCAGAAACCTCGCCCAGATAGGAGCCGGGGCAGCCGGGTCTTTTTCACGGATTTAATGCAACATATTGAAAAATAAATCATTATCCCTCTATATGATAAATTTCCTCCAATGGGGATAATTCTTGAATTGCTCCTCCAGAAGACTATTATCCCTCTTGATCAAGAATTCTCCATAAAGGGGATAAAATGTATAATATCAACATAATAAGCGGAGAAAAAGCACGCCAGATCATCGATACTGAGCAGGTTTACCTCGCCTGGAGGACAGCCTCCCGGGAGTTGGCGTCGCGATATGCAGGCTCCATGGCGTTCAAAAAAGTCGGCAAGCGCGAATACCTTTATCGAAAAGCCGAAGGGATCTGGAAATCGCTGGGTCCGCGCGGCGAGGAAACAGAAAAGATATTCGCAAGCTTTCACGACGGCCGCCAAACCGTTCGCGACACAGTTGCGAGCCTGGTCCAACGACTGAACGAGCTTGCCGCCGTCAATCGCGCCATGGGGCTGGGAAGGGTGCCGTTGATCGCGGCGAGACTACTGCGCGCCACGAATTCAACCCATCTGATGGGTTCGGCTCTCTGCATCGCCGGCACACATTGCCTCTTTGCCTACGAGCGCCTCGCAGGTGTGCACATAGACAGCCAACTCATCGCCACCGGCGATATCGATCTTTTATTCGACAGACGGACAAGTTTGCGGCCGCTTGCTAAACATATGCCGCAGCAGGGTTGGCTCGACCTGTTAACATCCGTTGATAAATCCTTTCGCTTGCTTTCGAAGGGCAGCTATCGAGCAGTCAACAAGGATGGCTTTTTTGTCGATTTGATCACACCCCAATCTGGCGATCCCGTAAAGCCCGGCAGACTGGAGGCTCCCCAAGGAAACGACCTTACACCCGTCGAGATCGAGGGCCTTAAGTGGCTCGTCAACAGTCCGAAAATTGAGCTGACCGTACTCGACGCACGCGGGTTTCCACTAACGATGTCGGTACCCGATCCGCGCAGCTTCGCGCTCCACAAGATCTGGGTCAGCGAAAGGGAGGATCGCGACCCGCTCAAGCAACGGCGAGATAAGGATCAGGCGTATCTTGTCGCCGAATTGATCGCCAAGCACCTGCCGCATCTCAGTTTTGACGATCCAGCCCTGAATGCGCTTCCGCTGGAATTGAGGAATAGAGCAACGGCGTTGGCTACAGAAACAAGAGAAAGCACCCCTTCTTCCCTCGAGCCGGATTGGTAAAGCCTCACAAAAAGCTCTGCGGATCGATATCCAGCTGCACGCTCACCGAGCCGCGCATCTTCGGCCCATTGGCCATCATCGTTTTCACGAAAGCCTGCATGTCGCTGTTGCGGCGGCCATGCACCAGGAGCCGGAAACGGTGCCGGCCGCGGATCAGCGCCAGCGGGGCTTCGGCCGGACCCAAAATGGTGATGCCGCTGACCTTCGGCGCGGCCTGACGCAGGCCGCGGGCATGCCCTTCCGCATCGGCACGGGTATCGGCCGATATGATGATGGAGGCAAGGCGTCCGAAGGGAGGCAGAAATGCCTTTTCCCGTTCGCTGATCTCACGCTCGTAGAAGGCCTCAGAATCGCCCGAAACGATCGCCTGCATCACCGGATGCTGCGGCTGATAGGTCTGCAGCAGGCCGAGGCTCTTCAGGCCGGTACGCCCGGCCCGGCCGGTTACCTGGCTCAGAAGCTGGAATGTCCGCTCGGCCGCGCGCGGATCGCCATTGGCAAGGCCGATATCGGCATCGACGATACCGACGAAGGTCATCATCGGAAAGTTATGCCCCTTGGCGACCAACTGCGTGCCGACGACGATATCGGCTTCACCCTTCGCGATGGCCTCCAGCTCCAACCGCAGCCGCTTGACGCCCATCAGGTCGGAAGACAGCACGATGGTGCGCGCATCGGGAAAATGCCGGTCGACCTCTTCGGCGATCCGCTCGACACCCGGGCCGCAGGCGACCAGATGATCGAGCGTGCCGCATTCCGGGCAGTTCTCCGGCGTCTTCTCCGCATAGCCGCAATGATGGCACTGGATCTGGCCGCGAAACCGGTGTTCCACCAGCCAGCTGGAGCAATCCGGGCATTGGAACCGGTGACCGCAGACGCGGCAGAGCGTTAGCGGCGCATATCCGCGCCGATTGAGAAACAGCAGCGCCTGTTCGCCGCGCTCCACCGCCTTGCCGATATAGCGCAGCAGGATGGGCGACAGGAAGCCGCCGCGCTCCGGCGGATGCTTGCGCATGTCGACGAGACCAAGATCAGGCAGCGCCGCATCGCCGAACCGGGTCGGCAGGTGGATCGGATTGTAACGGCCAAGATCACCGTTGACCCGGCTTTCCACCGATGGCGTGGCAGACACCAGCACGATCGGGAACGCACCGATCCGCGCACGGACGACCGCCATGTCGCGTGCATTGTAGAAGACACGGTCTTCCTGTTTATAAGCCGGATCGTGCTCCTCATCGACAATAATGAGGCCAAGATTTTCGAACGGCAGGAACAGCGCCGAACGCGCCCCGGCCACTACCCGCACGCCGCCCTCCGTCACCTGCCGCCAGACTTTTTCACGGGTGCGCGGCGCAAGGTCGGAATGCCACTCGGCCGGCTTCGAGCCGAAGCGATCCTGGAAACGCTCAAGGAAACTGGCCGTCAGCGCAATTTCCGGCAAAAGGATCAGCACCTGCTTGCCGGCCTTCAGGGTCGCGGCGATCGCCTCGAAATAAACCTCGGTCTTGCCGGAGCCGGTGATGCCGTCGATCAGCGACACGGAAAACCCGCCGGCATCGACGCTTTCCAGAAGATCCAGCGCCGCCTGCTTCTGTGGCCCCTCAAGCCGGTGCTCCACATAATCCGGATCGGGCAAAGCCACCACTGGCGGCGGCGGCATGAACACCGTCTCGAACACGCCCTGCGCCGTCAGCCCGTCAATGACGCTGGACGACGTACCGGCCGCATGGGCAAGCCCTGACCGCGTCCAGGTAAATCCATTATCGGCCGTGGCGATCACCCGCTCGCGCGCCGATGTCATCCGCTCCGGCCGCATGTCCGTCAGCCGCAAGCCCTCGATCATCGGCTCCGGGTCGAACGCCGCCGGCGCCCGCAGCGCCATGCGGGCGACGAGGCCGGGTGGTGAGACGGTGTAGGTCGCGACCCAATCGAGAAAGGTGCGCATATCCTTGGCCAATGGCGGGCAATCGAAGGCACGGGTAATGGCCTTCAGTTTCTTCGGATCGACGCTGCCATCGTCGATCCCGTCCCAGACAACACCCAGCACCTGGCGGGGCCCGAGCGGCACCTGGACGATCGATCCGGGCTCGACAGCCATTCCCTCCGGCACGGCATAGGAGTATGGTTTCGGGGCGGGCATCGGCACCAGAACGGGCACGACGCGGCGGGCGAACAGGTCGTCAAACAAATCGGTCGAATCTTCAGTCATCGGCCGTGACCTTGCCTTCGGATTGCGTTAAAGAAAACCCCGAAACAACACAGCAGCCCGCGCATCGCCCTCCGAGCGCCGAAAGGGAGAATTCCATGAAGTTTTTTGTCGATACAGCCGATGTCAATGAAATCCGGGAGTTGAACGACCTGGGCCTCGTCGACGGCGTCACGACCAACCCTTCGCTGATCCTGAAGTCCGGCCGTAACATCCTGGAAGTGACCAAGGAAATCTGCGGCATCGTCGATGGCCCGGTTTCGGCCGAAGTTGCTGCGACCGATTACGAAACGATGATGAAGGAAGCGGCTGTCATTTCCAAGATCGCCGACAATATCTGCATCAAGCTGCCGCTGACGCTCGACGGTCTCAAGGCCTGCAAGAACCTGTCTTCGGATGGTCACCTGACCAACGTGACGTTGTGCTTCTCGGCCAACCAGGCCCTGCTCGCCGCCAAGGCCGGCGCCACCTTCGTTTCGCCCTTCGTCGGCCGCCTCGACGATATCGCCTTCGACGGCATGGACCTGATCCGCGAAATCCGCCAGATCTTCGACAATTACGGCTACGAGACCGAAATCCTCGCCGCCTCGATCCGCACGGTCAACCACGTCAAGGAAGCCGCCCTGATCGGCGCCGACGTCATCACCGCGCCGCCGGCAACGCTGAAGGCACTGGTCAAGCACCCGCTGACCGACAAGGGCCTCGAAACCTTCCTGGCCGACTGGGCCAAGACCGGCCAGAAGATCGCCTGATTTTTTCAGCCATGGAATGAACAAGGAGCCCTGCGAGACGATCGCGGGGCTTTTTTGAACAGACTGAGGTGCAAAAGAAAACCAATGTTCATTAGTAGAAGATTTAAAATACTCTCTTTAAGATAATATTTTCATCCTTAAGTATATCTTCAGGATATTTTCCAAATACAAAAATCTCATCCCCTAAATTCACTACATACGCTTCTGATGTATCAAACAGAAATTTATAGCCTATTACTATAGATTCTGATTCTATTTCAAAAATGGAATCTACAGAAGAGGCAGCGGATTCTTTCCAAGGAGAATGATCAATTACGTCCCTGATAATTTCCCTTCCAAATTCTCCCATGTTTATTTCTACAAACTCCGGTGAACCCTCTTCGTATATGATAGATTCCCCATTGCTACCGCAACGAAATGTAATACCAATGATGGAGTCAAATTCAACGAAAACGGATTGAGGGTTATTAAAATTCTCGATCTCATCGAAAACATGCACGATATACATGACTTTACTCAAATATTTTGAGTTTTTCAGTAGCTCAGATATTTTTTTCATGGAGTAATTCTCAGCGCGTTTCTTACGCTTGTATTGTTAATTCCGTCCCTCATTATGGTCACAAATTCTCCGCTTGGCTTGGTTACGACAACATCAGTGCCTTATACATTGCGAGGCCGGAACATTTGTTATGATGTTCCGGCCTCGTTTGTCATTGTGGTGGTTGCAACACCGCAATGCGGTGCGCAAAGCGGTTGGTCCTGCGGGGCCTGAACTTTCGTTCGTAAAAAAGCAGAACCCTTTGCGCATTTCGAGGCTTCGTCGAACCGTTGAGAGAGCTTCGCGCTCGCGTATAAGGGAGACCAGGCCTCATGACCTATATTAGCCGTTTTGTCGGCATCGACATATCGAAATCATCCTTCGACATCTGCCTGCTTCCCGATGAACATTCGGCGCGCTTTTCCAATACCGTTGCCGGGATTGCTGAATTCATGGCCTTCCTGGCTGGATGGGATGGGATCGAGCGCATCGTGCTTGAGCCGACCGGCGGCTATGAGCGCGTCGTCGTCGAGGCACTGCTTTCGGCGCGGTTGCCTGTGGCACGGGTGAATGCCAAACACATCAGGCAGTTCGCACGCGCCTGCGGCCAGCTCTCCAAGACCGACAGGATCGATGCCTTCGTGCTGGCCGACTATGCGCGCCGCATGGAAACCAAGGTCCTGGTCCAAACCTCCGCTGCACAGAACGTCCTGACCGATCTCGTGGCGCGCTACAAGCCGTTGTCTCACATGATCGTGCAGGAGAAGAACCGCCGCGAAAAGCTGGTCCGTCAAACGGATGGCCGAACGCGAGCATGGATCGCAGAGACACTGCAGTTCCTGCTCGCACAGCGACAGTCGGTCGTTGACGAGATGACCGCCTGCCTCAAGTCGGATGCGGACCTGGCAAACCGGGCCGGCGTGCTGATGTCGCTCAAGGGCGTCGGTCTGCGCACCGCCTGCTTCATTCTCGCAGGTTTGCCGGAGTTGGGGCTCATGGACAAGGGACAGATCGCCAAGCTGGTCGGTGTTGCGCCGATCAACCGGGACAGCGGCCTGATGCGCGGCAAACGGATGATCGCCGGCGGCCGAAAACCAGTTCGCGACGCGCTTTACATCGCAGCCCTGCCGGCCATCCGCTTCGATCCCGATATGAAAGCCCTCTTCGAAAGGCTCACGTCAAAAGGAAAGCCCGGTAAAGTCGCGCTCGTCGCCGTCATGCGAAAAATGATCGTCATCCTCAACGCAAGAATGCGAGACTATCGAGCAACGGCACTTGACGCCTAACACCGTTGCTTTTTCGTTTGGGAAACCAAACATTCTTAATCTGTTCTTAGAGGCTGCCCCAAAAAGAGCTGAGTGATTTCAGTCAGTTGTGATTCCTTCGGATTTGCGAAGATTCGATGGAGAGCACGATGGCCTGGACTGAAACCACCCGGCGGAATTATGTCCGTCGGACGCTGCGATATGCAAGCG
>JAESGK010000459.1_pt1 | contig 16143 bp, 13 predicted proteins | sample 9269681 | NCBI WGS metagenome assembly JAESGK01 (sample SAMN14515347, study PRJNA621673) | algae metagenome | isolation source: Timaviella obliquedivisa GSE-PSE-MK23-08B and co-occurring heterotrophs from... | place: USA: Grand Staircase Escalante National Monument, Utah | collected 2006-08-15
ACGAAAGCCGCGCCGGAGACCTCATGGAAGACCTCAAAACCAGCTACGGGAACGGCTAATTACCTGCTTCAGCCACGCCGAACCGCAGAATACCGAAGCAAATCCTCTTTCTTCCGCAGCCTGCTAGGCGACCGCCTCGAGATAGCTCTGGAAGACGGCGACGTGGATGACGGCGGACTCCGCCCCGCCGGGCCAGAGATCCTCGCTCCGGAACTGCACGTCGTAGGTCGGTTCGTCGGCAGCTTCGAGGCCGTGGGCATGGGCGTCGGGGAAAGGCGTCAGCGGTCCCTCGTACATGACGACGCCGGTCTTGCCGCGGATATAGCCGGGCAGGCGGATATGGCCGGGGACGAAATCGGTTTTAACCCGCACCCGCTCGCCACGCTGGAAGGACTTGCGGTCGGCCGCATTCGTCCGGCCCTCAGCGCTCGGATGCGACAGAGCAAACCCGCCGCCGGCCATCGCTTCCAGTTCGGCTTTGGTGGTCACGCCCTTTTCGACGAGCAGCGTCGCGATGGCCGTGATCACCCGTTCATAGTAGCTGGCGCTCACCGAGTGGCGCGGGTCCATGCGTTCGACGGCATGGCGGTACTCGTCGATATTGTAGAGGCCAAGCTGTATCGCCATGGCGCGCAGCGCATAGGCACGCTGCTCCCACGGCGCCTGGAACGGCGACGCCTTCGGAACGATCCCGACCTTGCCGAAACCCTGGCGCCCGCCCAGGTCATGCATGCCGTCCATCGTCAGCCTCCCGCCGCCGACAGTCGCGCGACCCCGATCAGGGAATCGCGCGTGACGATCGCGGCAAGCTTGTCCTCCGGCCAGCCGATCGTCTTGGGCGGCTGCATCGGCAGCACCATGAAACGCGTGTCTGCGGTCGTATCCCAGACGCGGATTTCCGTCTCGGCCGGCAGGGGGCAGCCCATTTCCTGGAGCACGGTGCGCGCCTCGCGAACGACCCGCGCCCGGTACTCCAGATCCTCGTACCAGTTGGGCGGCGGGCCGATCAGGGTCGTGGCGGTGCAGGAACACAGCGTGCAGACGATGACGTTGTGAACCGCCGGTGTGTTCTCCAGCACGTAGACCTGGCGTTGGATCGCCGGCAGGCCGATCCCGAATTCGGCGATCGCCGCCTTGCCGTCGGCCAGCAGGCGCTCGCGAAAAGCGGGGTCGGTCCAGGCGCGCGCGACGACCTTCGCGCCGTTCTCTGCAATCAGCTTTTCTTCCACCCATTCCATCGTGTGGTCGACCGACAGGCCCTTGTCGTGCGCACGCACCTCCAGCACCCGCTCGACGGCCGCGAGGCGCTGCTCCATGGAGGCGCTGGGTGCATGTTGAGAAGCCATGGCGGGTACTCCCTATGTATTTAGCGTATAAACACGCCGGCAGGCTTTGAGGCGATAGGTCATATGGAAGGGGCGGGCTCCGCTGCCCGGATCGAACGTCAGGTAGAACTCTCGATTGTTGTTGTCCTTGCCGACAACTTTTCCGGAACCATCGGGCTGCAAGGCCTTCAAATCGACGGTGAATGAATGGTTCGGTACGACGCTCGTACTCCTGAAAGTGAACGTGTTCCCCTTTATGTCGACTTGCCCGTAGGCAGGGCTGGTCCATTCCGGCAAGGGGATCGAACCGCCGCCGCATGACGTCGACAGGCCATTCTCCAGTGCGCCAACGGCGGCCCACGTCGCGTCTGCCGCGTTGGACATGCGAGAAGCGCCCGCCAGCCCGATCAATGTCATGAGAAGCAGTCCCAACCTCACTTCACCTCTCCCCTGATTGCAACTGGCTGTGACCGTAGCGTAACCGCGTCCGGTAGGGCAGGGCCACGGGGCGCGCTGGCAAAGTGCCGGCAGGCGATAGGGGTTACCCGCTAAATAGGGCCTATTGACATATCCTATCCTTTTGGTATTCCTGTCGCCGAAAGCGAGGAACAAAAGCGAGGAACAGAGGAGGATCTCATGACTGCACAGGAAGCCCTCGAACGCTGGGAAGTCCACGGCGACGGACCGTACCTTCCGCAGATTTACCGCGACATGGGCCTGACGCGGCTGCGCATCCTGGTCGCCGAGGAGGCCAAGCCCAATCTGCTGCGCGCCATCGATCGCATGCCGATCCCGCGGCTCAACTACAATCCGCTCGATCGCGCGCTCGGTCGCGAAACGCCGCCGCCGGCGCCGGCCGCTCCGGCAACGGCCGCCCCGGTGGGCGGGTCCCCGCCGCCGGCGCCCAAGACCTTGCGCGACAGGGCGCTCACCAACCCGGCGCGGCTGCGGACGCCCGGCCGCAAGCGGGCGTCCTTCCGCTATCACCTCTCCGTCTGCGGCAGCGTGAGCGAGGCGGCGGCGCGGGCCCAGGTCAGCCGTAGCACCCTCTACCACTGGCGCGACGCGCTGCCCGGGTTCGCCGCGCTGTGGGACAAGGCCATCGCCCAGTGCCAGCGTGCCGTAGGCGACGACATCGTCTTGCAGGCAGGTCAGGTAGGCCAGGGGCGCAGGACCAACACGCAGTTGCTGATGCACGTGCAGAAGCGTCTGGATGTCGATCGTCGCCGCGCCGAGGATCGTGCCGAGCGCCGCGAGCTGGCGCTGCTGCGCGGCAAGCCGCTCGACGAGGCGGCGCTGGCCGAACGGCTGGTCGATCTGATGGGACAGCGACGTGAAACAGGCCGTTCGGTGTCCAATGACCCTGACTCGGAGACACCGGATTCGCCCAGCAAGGACAAGGACTTGGACAAGGCGGCGTGAAGGATGGGCGACGTGAACCCGTGTCCAACGCTCATCGTCTCCCGGACCGCGGGCTTCCAGCCCGCTCATGAGTCCGAGCGAGCGCGGGCGGAATAACCTCCGCCCTGTGAGGCTCGCGGTCCGGGAGAGAAGAGCGACTAATCCCTGAACGGGTCCGTCATCAGGATCGTGTCCTCGCGCTGCGGGCTGGTGCTGACCAGCGCGACGGGGCAACCGATCAGTTCCTCGACGCGGCGGACGTACTTGATGCAGGTCGCCGGCAACTCGGCGAAGGACCGCGCGCCTTGCGTGCTTTCGCTCCAGCCCTCGAACTCTTCCCAGATGGGCCTCAGCCTGGCCTGGGCGCCCATGGTGAAGGGGAAGCGTTCGATGCGCTTGCCGTCGAGCTCGTAGGCGACGCAGACTTTTATGATCTTCTCGCCGTCGAGCACGTCGAGCTTGGTGAGCGCAATGCCGTCGATGCCGTTCAGCTTCACCGCCTGGCGCACCATCACCGCGTCGAACCAGCCGCAGCGCCGCGGCCGGCCGGTGTTGGTGCCGAATTCCTTGCCGCGATGGCCGAGGCCCTGGCCGATCTCGTCGAGCAGCTCGGTCGGGAAGGGGCCGTCGCCGACGCGCGTGGTGTAGGCCTTGGCGATGCCCAGCACGTAGCCCACCGCGCCGTTGCCCATGCCGCTGCCGATCATGGCTTGCGCGGCCACCGTGTTGGACGAGGTGACGTAGGGATAGGTGCCGTGATCGATGTCGAGCATCGTGGCCTGGGCACCTTCGAACAGGATGCGCTTGCCGGCGGCGCGCAAGCCGTCGAGCCGCTCCCAGACATCTTCGGCGAAGGGCAGGATCTTGGGCGCGATCTCGAGCAGCTCGGCCGTCAGCTTGGCGGCATCGACCTGAGGCTTGCCGAGGCCCTTGCGCAGCGCATTGTGGTGCGCCAGCAGCGTGTTGACCTTGAGCGGCAGCATGTCGGGCTCGCCGAGGTCGCCGACGCGGATGGCGCGGCGGCCGACCTTGTCCTCGTAGGCGGGGCCGATGCCGCGCCGCGTCGTGCCGATCCTGATGATGTCGGGCGCATCCTCGCGCCAGCCGTCGAGGTCGCGATGCAGCGGCAGGATCAGCACGGCATGGTTGGCGATCTTGAGACTCGCGGGAGTCACCGAGAGGCCCTGGCCGTTGACCTTCTTCACTTCCTCGAGGAAGTGCCAGGGATCGATCACGACGCCGTTGCCGATGATCGAGAGCTTGCCCTCGCGCACCACGCCCGACGGCAGCAGGGCGAGCTTGTAAGTCTGGTTGCCGATGACCAGCGTATGGCCGGCATTGTGACCGCCCTGGAAGCGCACCACGACTTCGGCGCGCTCGCTCAGCCAGTCCACGATCTTGCCTTTGCCTTCGTCGCCCCACTGGGCGCCGATCACTGCCACGTTGGCCATTGTCTTGTCCCTTCACACACGAAAACGCCTCCCCGGGGCCGATGCCGGAGAGGCGTGACGTCGGATAGCACTTCCCCCCGGGACAGGCGAGGCGAATCGACCCTCAGAAAGGTCTCTAAAGGGCAGGGCTATCGCCTATCGCTGTTTCCCGTCGTCCTCGGAGCCGCCCGAAGGGCGGCGCAGTCGAAGGACCTTTTTTACTGCGGGCCATCGACCGGAAAAGAGGTCCTTCGACTACGCTTCGCTCCGCTCAGGACGACGAAATCGCGATCGCTCTGTCTAAAGAGGGACGGCGTCGCCGTCGATCAGCGCGTGGGTGCAATTGAGCCGCTTGGCTTCGGCGCGCGGCTCGGCCGCCGCGACGACGGCGCGCACGACGGCGTAGCCCTTGGCTTGCCAGGGCGCGGCGTCGCGCCAGGCAATGCCGAGCGGCACGTAAAGGCGTGGCTGCAACGGCGCCGGGTCGGAGGCGGACAGCACCGCATCCATGTAGACGGTGAAGCCGGTCGCGGGCTCGCTGACGCCGTCCTCGGGATAGCCGGCGGAATAGCGGCCGCCGCGCGCCAGCTCCTGGCGGCCCTTGAGCGCGAACACCGAGAACGACACGCCGGTCTGGTATTCGAGGCCGCGATACTCGACCGGATCGACGGTGAGCGGCAGGTCGGGATCGGCGGCGTGCACGAGCTTCACCACCTCGGCCAGGCGCGCGGCTTCGGCGGCGCCGGCGGCCGGGAGCTTGAGTGCAGCGAGCTGGGCGATGCCGCGCTGGGCAGGGCCCGCCGCGCGCAGCAGGCCGACGAACAAGTCGGCGGCCTTCTTGTCGCTCTTGTCACCGAGCGCCTTGGCGACGGCGACCTCGTCCTTGCGATCGAGCGCGCGGCGCAGACGGCGCAGCGGGTCGGCCGCGAGCTTGAGGCCGGCGGCCACGGCGGCGACCAGCGTCGGCAGGTTGAGATCGACCGTGAGGTCGGCCACGCCGATGGCGCGCAGCGCATCGACGGCCAGCAGCACGGCCTCGGCATCGGCCTCGGCCGAATCGACGCCGATCAGCTCGGTGCCGACCTGGGCGAACTGGCGTTCGGGCTTGAGCGCGCTGCCGCGCACGCGGATGACATTGCCGCCGTAGGACAGGCGCAGCGGCCGGGGCTCGTGCTTCAGCCGGGTGACGGCAATGCGCGCCACCTGCACGGTCATATCAGGGCGGACACCCATCATGCGCTGCGAGACCGGGTCCATCAGCCGGAAGGTCTGCGGGCCCAATGCTGCGCCGGGGCCGCCCAGCAGGGATTCCTCGAACTCGACCAGGGGCGGCTTGACCCGCTCGTAGCCGAAGGCAGCAAAGCGCTCGATGGCGAGGTCGATGGCGCGTGCCTCGCGCGCCGCGTCGGGTGGCAGCAGGTCGGCAAGTCCGGCGGGCAGCAGGCCGCGGTGGTCGTTGTCGTTGGAGGTCATGGTGCCGCTTGATAGCCCATTGCGACCCAAATTGGGAGGACGGGAAAGGGGAGGGAGTGCTATGGGTCGCGGCCATGAGTGAACTTCCCCGCCCGGCGCTTTCGGTGGTGGCTCCTTGCTACAACGAGCAGGAGGTCCTGCCGGAGTTCCTGCGCCGGGTCGGCGCGGTGCTGGATGCCGCCGGTGGAACTGCAGAGGTGGTGCTGGTCGACGACGGCTCGCGCGATGGCACCTGGGACGTCATGACGACCGCGGCCGCCGCCGATCCGAGGATCGTGGCCGTCCGCCTGATGCGCAACCACGGCCACCAGCTTGCGCTCACGGCCGGGCTGTCGGTCTGCCGCGGCGAGCGCATCCTGATCATCGATGCCGACCTGCAGGATCCGCCCGAACTGCTGCCCGACATGATGGCGCTCATGGATCAAGGCGCCGACGTGGTCTACGGCCAGCGCCGCCAGCGCGACGGCGAGAGCCTGTTCAAGCGCGCGACGGCTTCAGGCTTCTACCGCCTGATCGACCGGCTGACCGATGTCGATATCCCGGCCGACGCCGGCGACTTCCGTCTCGTGACCCGCCGCGTCCTCGACCTGCTGCTCGCCATGCCGGAACGCCACCGCTTCATCCGCGGCATGGTGGCCTGGATCGGCGGCCGGCAGGTTCCGTTGATTTACGACCGCCACGCCCGGGCGGCGGGCGAGAGCAAGTATCCGCTGAGCAAGATGATCCGTTTTGCCGCCGATGCCATCACCGCCTTCTCGGTCGTACCGCTTATGGCATCGATGACGATCGGCTGGGTGATGGCCGCGGTCGGGTTCGGCTTCTTCCTCTATTCGATTATCGGCTGGCTGATGGATGCGAACCTGCCCGGCTGGACGTCGATCATGGCGGCCCTGGGGCTGTTGGGCGGCATGCAGTTCCTGATGCTGGGCATCATCGGCGCCTACCTTGGCCGGCTCTACGACCAGAGCAAGCAACGGCCGCTGTTCATGATCCGCGACATCGTGGGCGGGCCGAAATGAACGCGACTGAACCCGTTTCCTGGTCCGGGGAACCGGCGGAGTTCGACGACTACGCCGCCGAGTACCAGGGCGGCCTCGACAATCCGGTCAAGCGGATGATGGGCAGCTCGCCCGACCAGTTCATTGCCGTGAAGACGCGCTGGCTGATGCGGCGCGAGCCGAAGCTCAGGACCGGCGGCCTCGCGGTGCTCGACTATGGCTGCGGAGTCGGCAGCCTGATGCGCGTGCTGGCGGAGACCGGCGCGCGGGCCGAGTTCACCGGCTGCGACATCTCCACCGGCATGCTGCGCCAGGTCGAGAAGCGCTGGCGGCCGGCGCTCGGCAAGACGCCGGTGCTGGCACCGCAACAGGGCGCACGGACGTCGTTCGCCGACGGCCAGTTCGACATCGCCACCGTCAGCGCCGTTCTGCATCACGTGCCGGTGGAGGAACGTCCGGCGGTCTTTGCCGAACTCGGCCGCGTGCTGAAGCCCGGCGGGCGGCTCTATGTCTTCGAGCACAATCCGCGCAACCCGCTGGTGCGTTACGTCATCGCGCGCACGCCGATCGACCGCAATGCCATCCTGCTCGACGAGACCGAGGTCCGGCACGGTCTGCTGGATGCCGCACGCTACGACCTCGACACCGACTATCTGATGTTCATGCCGCCGGGGATAGCGTTTCTGCGCCCCGTGGACCGGGCGCTGGCGTGGCTGCCGCTCGGCGCGCAATATGTCGTCGTGGCCCGCAAGCCGGTCTGACGTTGCGATGAAGACTCCGGCACTCGGCTGGCAACTCCCGTTGGCCTTCGCGTTGTCGCTGCTGGCCCTCGTGGGGCTGATCGGCTGGCTGCAGAACGTCCACATCCTGACCGCCAACGGCATGTACAAGGCCATCCAGACCGAGCCCTGGATCGCCAATCCCGCCACCGCGCGGCTCGACGATTCGAACTACCTCTACTTCCCGCTCTACGGGTTGCTCTGCCGGCTGCTCGATTGGCTGGGCATCGAGCGTGGCGTGCCCTGGAAGCAGCTTGCCTACATCAACGCCTTCTGGGCGAGCCTCTGCATCGTCTTCGTCTATGCGTTCGTCCATCGCGTGACAGGGAGCGTCGCGGCGTCGGTGCTGGCCGCGATCTTCCATTTCGGCTGCGGCTTCTTCCTGCTCCTCGCGGTGATCAGCGAGGACATCATGCCGGGCTATGCCTTCGTCCTGGGCGCCATGGTGCTGACCGGCCTGTGGTTCGATCGGCCGAGCTATGTCCGCGTGGCGATCGTCGGTGTGGTCTTCACCCTGGGCTGGCTGATGGAATGGCGGCTGATCTTTCCGACCCTGCCTGCACTGGTGCTGGTGCTGGCCTTGTGGCCACGCCCGATCCCGCGGCGGCTCAGGCGCATCGCCGCGCTGATCGGCGCGATCCTGGCCACGGCGGGCGTCGTCCAGCTCCTGTGGGACGGCCACAACGGCGCCGTCGGACTGCACGACATGCTGTGGACGGGCAAGGGCGTGGCCAGCGGCTGGGCCGGCCTGTCCTGGGACAAGGCCTGGATGATGCTGTCGGGCGTCGGGAACTATTTCCTGATCATGGGCGGGTTCACCGATCCCGTGACCGCGCGGCGCCTGGTGTTTCCGCTGTCGGTGTCCGTGCTGTTGCAGGCCGCGATCTTCGTCGCCGCCGTGGTGGCCCTGTGGCCGCAACGGGCCGATCGCCGCCTGCGCACCATTGCCCTCGTCTTTCTCGGCACCCTGGGCGCGGGCGAGGTGTTCAATCTCTACGCCCAGCCGCAGGATCCGCAGATGCAGATCAACGTCATGCCGTGGCTGACGGTGGCATGGGGTCTGTTGGCGGCACATCTTCTGGTGACGAGCCGCCGCCCGCGCACGCTGCTCTTCCTCGCCATCCTGTCGCTGGCGCCGCTGATCTGGAACGTGGGGCAACTCGCGCACTGGCGCGGTGGCGATCAGGCATCGTTGTCGGCACTCGCGGCCATCGAGAAGCGCTTCCCGCCCGACTCGACGGTCTTTCTCTACTGGGGCTTCGAGCCGATCACGGTGTGGCAGTACGCGCTCTGGAGCCGGACCTGGGACTGGGACGGTGCCTTCACGCCGATGCCGGCACCTTCGGCCACGCCGAAATTCAAGTGGATCGCCATCGCCGCCGGCGCCATCCGCCATCCCGACTGGACGGCCGAGCAGCACGCCCAGTCGATCAAGCGCGACATCGACCAGGCGCTCGACCGCGGCTACCAGGTGGCAGTGTCCGATGTCTGGAGCTGGAGCGCCGACGAACTGGCGGGCCAGCTCGGAGGACTCGCGGCCGCCAACAGGGCCGCTGCCATCGCAAGGATGCTGCACGACAACTTCGAGGCGCGTCAGGTCTTCAGCGATCCCACCGTCGGTGCCTATTACGCCTTGCAGCGCCGCTGAACCCTACGGCTGCCTCCGGCAACGCTCCGGAACGGGCGGGGCACTCTTGGCGGAACGCAGCGCGGCCAGAGACGGCGCCAGCAGCGCGTTCGCCAGAACCTGCTGGCCGGCATAGTTGGGGTGCACGGAATCGGCGTAGTGCTGCAGTTTCTCGCCCTTGTCGAAGGCGCGCGTGAGGTCGATGTACTTGTCGCGATGCGGGCTCGCCGCGACCTTCTCCAGCAGCAGCGCGTAGAGCTGCACCATCCGCTTCTGCGACAGGATATCGTCGATGCGCACGCCGAGATTGTTGGCGGTGACGGACCGGGCGGGCTGGATGGCAACGAGGCAGGGCTGGCCGCGCGCCGCGCAGGCGCCCAGCACCTCGTTCATGTTCTCGGTGTAGATATCGGCGATCGCGTCGGCCTGCTTCCTGAAGATGGCATCGTCGTCGTCGAGGCGTCGCCGGAACTCGACGACCTGGGCGTTGAATTCGTTCTGGAGAATGGTATGCGCGATCGCGCTGTGGCGGGCGAACCACCAGACGAAGCCGTCGTTGAAGAGCTGGCTGTAGCGCAGCCCGAGCTGGAACGGGTCGCCCGGTCGCACGCCTGAGTTCGCCGGAATGGTGACGTCGTTGTAGCCGTTGACGAACAGCACCAGGCCGGCGCGCCGCGGAGTGACAGCCAGGTGATAGGCGAGCTTCTCCTGCACCGAGACGAAGCCACCCATGGCGCCGTTGAACACATAGACATCCTGGCGCCGCAGCCTGTTGCGCAGCAGCCCTTCCAGCCGGGCATGCCAGGTGTCCGGCGTTTCGTCGGCCGAGAAGCCTTGGGCGACCGAACCGCCCAGGACATGGACCAGCGTGGCGTCGGGCTCGGCACAGGTGATGCGGTCGATCTCGGCGGCCCTGTAGCGCGAATGCCGGTGGGCGTAGAGGAAGTCGGTGAACGTCGTCGAGGAATGGGGCGGTGGCGTCGCCGCGTCGTAGTAGAGGCCGAAGCGGCCCTCGCGGTAGCCGAGCGCCACCGGCCCACCAGGCACGTAGGGCAGCTGCTCGTTCGGCATCAGGTAGTGATAGTCGCCCGAGACGAACATCGGCTGGTAGCCACGCCGATACTGCAGGGTTTCTAGGTCGAAGAAAGTGCGGGCGGCGAATTCCGCCGCGACCGCCGAAACGACGAGAACGCCCAGCGTCGCAACGATTGTCCGGGCCCAGTTGCGGCCCGGCTTGGCCTTTCCAGTCATGGAGGCTTTTTCACATGTTTTGCACGGCTGCGACAATCGCCCCGGATTGACCGCATCGCCGGGCGCCCCTATACGGGCGGCGGGCCACGCTCCCCCACCGGAGTGCAGCTCTTCTGTAAGGGAGAGGTAAATGACGAAGCCGAACATGCGTCCCGCGCGTCCCGATTTTTCATCTGGACCCTGCGCCAAGCGTCCCGGATGGACGCCCGAAGCCCTCAAAGATGCCGCCACGGGGCGGTCCCACCGATCCAAGACGGCCAAGAAGAAGATTGTCGAGGCCGTCGATCGCACGCGCGCGATCCTGGGCATCCCCGCCGACTATCGCATCGCCATCGTGCCCGCTTCGGACACAGGCGCCGTCGAGATGGCACTGTGGTCGCTGCTGGGCGCCCGCCCGGTCGACATGCTGACCTGGGAAAGCTTCGGCGAGGGCTGGGTCACCGACGTGGTGAAGCAGCTCAAGCTCGAGGACACGCGCACGCTCAAGGCGCCCTACGGCCAGATCGCCGATCTCAAAGCCATCGACTGGAAGCACGATGTCGTCTTCACCTGGAACGGCACGACCTCGGGCGTAAAGGTGCCGAACGGCGACTGGATCGCTTCGGACCGCGAAGGCCTCGCGATCTGCGATGCGACTTCGGCCGTCTTCGCCATGGACCTGCCGTGGCAGAAGCTCGATGTCGTCACCTGGTCGTGGCAGAAGGTGATGGGCGGCGAGGGCGCGCACGGCATGCTGGTGCTGAGCCCGCGCGCCATCCAGCGGCTCGAGAGCTACTCGCCGCCGTGGCCGATGCCGAAAATCTTCCGCCTGACGTCGGGCGGGAAATTCTCCGAGGCGATCTTCAAGGGCGACACGATCAACACGCCGTCGATGCTCTGCGTCGAGGACGCGATCGACGGCCTGCGCTGGGGCGAGGGCGTCGGTGGCCTGAAAGGGCTGATGGCCCGCTCGGAAGCCAATCTCGGCGTGCTGGAGAAGTTCGTCGCGGCGCGGCCGTGGGCCGCCTTCCTGGCGGCCGACAAGTCGATCCGCTCCAACACCTCGGTCTGCCTGGTGATAACGGCGCCCTGGTTCACCGCGCTTGCCGCGGACAAGCAGGCCCAGGCTGCCAAGAAGATGGCCGACCTCCTGGAAACCGAGAAGGCCGGCTACGACGTCGGCTCCTATCGCGATGCCCCGCCTGGCCTGCGCATCTGGTGTGGCGCCACGGTGGACGCGAGCGATCTCGAGGCGCTGCTGCCCTGGCTCGACTGGGCTTATGGCGAGATCGAGCGCGAATTTTCATAATCTTCCGGACCGCGAGCCTCCGGCTCGCTTTTGATCCGGAGGCTCGCGGTCCAAATGAGCTTGAGGAGTTCCACAAATGGCCAAGCCCAAAGTCCTGATTTCCGATGAGCTGTCTCCGCGCGCCGTCGAGATCTTCTCGGAGCGCGGCTGCGATGTCGATTTCAAGCCCGGCCTGAAGCCCGCCGAACTGCGGGCCATCGTCGCCAACTACGAGGGGCTGGCCATCCGCTCCGCCACCAAGGTGACCGCCGAGGTGCTGGCCGAAGCCAAGAAGCTCCGGGTCGTGGGCCGAGCCGGCATCGGCGTCGACAATGTCGACATCAAGGCCGCCACCGCGCACGGCGTCGTCGTCATGAACACGCCGTTCGGCAACGCCATCACGACGGCCGAGCACGCCGTCGCCCTGATGTTCGCGGTCGCCCGCCAGGTGCCGGACGCCAACACGAGCACCCAGGCCGGCAAGTGGGAGAAGAACCGCTTCATGGGCGTCGAGCTCAGCTTCAAGACGCTGGGCCTGATCGGCTGCGGCAATATCGGCTCGATCGTGGCCGAGCGGGCGCTCGGCCTCAAGATGCGCGTGCTGGCCTACGATCCGTTCCTGAGCGACGAGCGCGCTACCCAGCTCGGCGTCGAGAAGGGCTCGCTCGACCAGGTGCTGGCGCGCGCCGATTTCATCACCGTGCACACGCCGCTCACCGAGCAGACCAAGAACATCCTGTCCCGCGCCAACCTGATGAAGACCCGCAAGGGCGTGCGCATCATCAATTGCGCCCGTGGCGGCCTGGTCGACGAGCTAGCCGTGCGCGATCTCCTGGTCTCCGGCCACATCGCCGGCGCCGGTTTCGACGTCTTCACGGTGGAGCCGGCCAAGGAAAGCGTCCTGTTCGGCGCGCCCAACCTCGTCTGCACGCCGCATCTCGGCGCCTCGACCCTGGAAGCGCAGGAGAACGTGGCGCTGCAGGTGGCCGAGCAGATGGCCGACTATCTGCTGACCGGCGCGGTGACGAATTCGCTCAACATGCCCAACGTCTCGGCCGAGGATGCGCCGCGGCTGGCGCCGTACCTGGACCTCGCGCAGAAGCTCGGCTCCTTCGCCGGCCAGCTCACCGACACCGACATCAAGGCGGTGTCGATCGAGTTCGAGGGCGACGTGGCGGCCCTCAACGTCAAGCCGCTGACGCAGGTGGCGCTGATGGGCGTGCTGCGACCGCAGCTCGATTCGGTGAACATGGTGAATGCCCCCGTCGTCGCCCGCGAGCGCGGCATCGAGGTTGCCGAGGTCAAACACGAGCGCACCAGCGACTATCATTCGATGATCCGCCTCTCGGTGACGACCGAGAAATACATCCGGTCCGTGACCGGCACGCTGTTCGGCGGCAAGCATCCGCGCATCGTCGAGATCAAGGGCATCGAGATCGACGCTGCCTTCGCGCCGCACATGCTTTATATCACCAACGACGACAAGCCGGGCTTCATCGGTCGCCTGGGCACGCTGCTGGGCGAGAGCAAGGTCAACATCGCGACCTTCCATCTCGGCCGCGACAAGCCTGGCGGCTCGGCCATCGCCCTGGTCCAGGTCGACCAGCCGATTTCCTCGGAGCTGATCGGAAAGATCGGCGCCGTCGAAGGCGTCGTGCAGGCGAAGGTGCTGGGCTTCTAGGTTACCAGGTCATCCTGAGGCCGGCCGAGAAGGCGTGGTTGTCGGTGCCGTTGCCGACCTCGCCGTCGTAGCGGAAATAAAGAGCCGTGCGCTCCGCGATGTTGGTATTGGCGGCAAGGCCGATGGTGGCGGCGTCGCGCTGAGGTGCAGCACCGAACACGGTGAAGGCGGCACCGGGCGCTCCGGCGAACGAGGCCGTCACGGGGCGCGAAGTGTCGGCGTATTCATGTGCCCAGCCCAACCGGAATTGCAGGGCGAGCTTGTCGCGCCAGCCAGCGTCGATCGTGCCGGCGAGTTCAGCTCCAAGTACGGTGCGCGCCGAATTGGTGATCTGCTGGGCCACGTTGAGACTGAGGGAGCTGGCGCCGCTCTCGGTGAAGGCCGCCTGGTTGACGGTCGTTGCCTGGAAGCGTGCGAACGGTGTCAGCGAGGCGGCGGCCCGCTCGTAGATGTCGATCCTGTAGCCTGCCTCGACCTGGCCCAGGAATTGATTGGCGCCGGTGCGACCCATTGCGATGCGCGACTGCAGACCGGGGATGAGGATCTGCCGCGTCATCTGGTTGTCGTTGTAGCCATAGCCTGCCTGGGCATCGAGATAGAACGCCGACTGGACGAAGGAGGCGTAGAGGCTGGCCTGGTAGCTGTTGGTGGTGCCGCGGCCGGAGAAGCCGGAGAGATATTGGTTGCCGCTGACGAAGCCGAGGCCAACGCCGACCAGGAAGCGCGGATCGACTCGATAGTCGGCTCCGGTCGCGATGCCGCCGCCGTTGTAGGTCAGTGTCGAGGTGGTACCGTTGCCGGCGACGCTGCCGGTGACGCCCAGCGCGCTGCCCCACAAGCTCCACGGCCCGGGCTTTTCCCCTTCGCAGGCGACATCGCAGACCTGGGCCAGCGCCACGCGGGTGCCGGCGCCGGAACCGCCACGGGCCTGGCTCATCTGCTGGCCCAGCACATTCATGACCATCAGGCCGCCGCCGATGTTGGCGGTGCCGAAGCCGGAGTAGTTCTGGCCGCTGATCGCATCCATCGCCGCCTGGCCCTGTGCCAGGGGGAAGGTTGCGAGCGTGCCGATCACCGTCGCGAAATCGCCGGTGGCGCCGGCGACGCTGCGATCGAGCACGCGGCCCACCGCGGCCTGGTTGGTGGTTTGCGCGCCCATCGCGAAGCCGCCGGGCTTGAGGGTGAGATAGGCGTTGTTGCTGTCGTAGCTGAGCGACGGCTGCAGGAACGGCAGGCTGCTGGTGGCGTTGGCGAAGGCGCCGCTGACGCCGCCGGTGGCATTCAGGATGGTGTAGGTCGTGCTCATGGCATAGGGGCCGCTCGAGTCCGGCAGGACGGCGACGGTGCCGCCATTGAGAGTGGCCGTTCCAGGCGCGCCGGTGACGTTGATGCGGTCGGCCTGACCCGCGGCATTGGTCTCGACCTGGTAGGTGCTGCCGGCCGCCTGGGTGTAGGAGCCGACGACGCTCAAGGTGCCGATCGAGTTGCCGGGCGCCAGCGTGCCGCTCATGTTCACGGCGCCGGTGATGGTGCCGACGCCGCCGAGATTGCCACCGCTGCCCACCGTCACGTTGCTGGTGATGCTGCCGTTGACCGCCAGCCTTCCGCCCGAGACCGAGGTCGGGCCGGTGTAGGTGTTGGCGCCGGTCAGGTTCAACGTGCCACTGCCCGTCTTGGTGACGCCGCCCGTGCCGGTAAGGGTGCCGGCGAACGTCGTGCTGCCGGCCTCCGCGACCGTTAGCGTGCTGGCGCCAAGCGACAGCGTGCCGCCGGCGCCGGCTAGCGAGCCGATAGTGACGTTGTTGCCATTGAAGTCGAGCGTGCCGCCGTTGACGGTCAGCGCGCCGGTGGTCGGCAGCGACGCGCCGGCGGCAAGGCGCAGCGTGCCGGCGTTGATCGTGGTGCCGCCCACGTAGCTGTTGGCGCCGGAGACGGTGAGGATGCCGGTGCCGGCTTTGGTGAGGCCGCCGCTGCCGGCGATCGCCGTGCTCACCAGGACGTTGTTGCCGTTGGTGTCGATCGTGCCGCCGCCCGCACCCAGCGAAACCTGTCGCGCGATGGTATAGGCCGACGTCGCCTGCAGCGTGCCGCCGGTGAAGGTGAGGCCACCCGAGACGGCGCCCATGGCGGCGTCGGCACCAGCGCGCAGGGTGCCGCCCGCGGCGATCGTCGTCCCGCCTGTGAAAGTGTTGGTGCCCTGCAGGTTGACCGTGCCGCCGGCGATGGTAAGCCCGCCCGGCCCCGAGATCGAGCTCGAGAAGGTGCCGGTTCCCGTCTGGCTGAGCGTCGTGTTCGCCATCAGGTAGGTGTTGAAGTCCGTGCTGAAGCCGTTCTGGAGATTCACAGTGCCGGTCAGCGCGAGCAGCGGCGTCACGGTCGCGCTCGTGGTCAGGCCGGAGTCGGACAGCGCGTAGCCCACGAAGCCGTTCACCGGATCGAACAGGTAGTTGAGCCCGGCAAAGAACTGCCGGCCGGTATTGAGGAACGGCGTGCTCGAAGTTGAGCCCTCGACGTGACACGGCGTCATGGTGGCGCCGGCAGGCGTCGCGCAGGCGGTCGTCGTTGTTCCCCGTGTGATGACGAAATCGTAGAAGGCACCCGTCGCCGGCGAGGCACCCGGCATCGCAACGCTGGCGGTTTGGCCGGTCTGGCCGAAAGGCGTGAGGAAGGCATAGTCGATGCCGGTGTCGTGGAGGATCGTTCCCGTCCCGGCGGTGCCCGTACCCACCGTAAGCGACACCGGAATGCCGTTCCAGAGGTTGGGCCCGTTCGCGGCATCGGGAGTTAGGGAAACTCTGAAAAAGTCATCGACATGAGCAGTAGGTCATGATTCTAGGGAATCCCGTTGTGTGAAAGCCAGGATTTCTTCGATGAAGCAGATGACGTTGGCGACGGCCGGTTTTGATCGTTA
>JAESGK010000461.1_pt1 | contig 16110 bp, 14 predicted proteins | sample 9269681 | NCBI WGS metagenome assembly JAESGK01 (sample SAMN14515347, study PRJNA621673) | algae metagenome | isolation source: Timaviella obliquedivisa GSE-PSE-MK23-08B and co-occurring heterotrophs from... | place: USA: Grand Staircase Escalante National Monument, Utah | collected 2006-08-15
GTCGCCGCCCGCGACGACTAGAAAGTCGGTTTGCTTTGGATCGATTTTTTCCCAGCCGTCGTCCTTTGTAGACGAATAGCTACAGGTGTAGCCCGCGTCTTCAATGGCTTCCAGGAGATGCTCGGTCACGTCTTCAGCCTCGCCAGCAGCGGGGTTGTGAATCAACTTGGCAAATTTCATAAGGGTCATGTATAGGGTAGGGCATGTGTGCCTGCATCCACATATCATAAACCCATGCCAGGGTAGGAATGATATTATTAGTCCGTTCGGCATGCGTATACTGATCACAAATGACGATGGCATCTACAGTCCTGGGATTGCCTCGCTCGCCAAAATAGCCTCACGCTTCGGAGAAGTACGCGTGGTGGCACCCGATGTTGAACAATCCTCCATGGGGCACGCCATTACGGCGTCACGCCCATTGTTCTATCGCAAGTCTCCCATCGCCTTCGGTGACCTGGAAGCCTATCGCGTCAACGGTACGCCTGCAGATTGTGTGGCCCTCGGCTCACACCTCGGCCAGACAGACGTGGTACTCTCAGGCATTAACATGGGCCTGAACCTGGGTAACTCTATGTGGCACTCGGGTACCCTTGCCGGCGCCAAGCAAGCCGTACTGCTGGGTATGAAGGGCATTGCGCTGAGCGCTCCCGTGGGCAAAACTGAACCGGACTTCAGCAAGCTCGAACCCTTTGTTGAAAAAGCGCTGGCATTACTCCTGAAAAACCCTAATCTTTCATTGGTCAACGTAAACTTTCCTGAAAATCCCCAGGGGGTAAAATGGACGCGCCAGTCCGTACGGCAATACGACGGCAAGATCGTTCCGGGGACTGACCCCTATGGGCGTAAGCACTATTGGTTCACCGTCATTCCACTGGAACCTGCCGAAGAGGGAACAGATCGCTGGGCGGTGGAGAACAACTATGTATCCATCACGCCGCTGCGCCTTGACCTCACAAACGAGGCAGAGCTCATGGCGGTATTGCAAAAGACACCGGCGGAAAATGTATCGGCATGATGCAGGACAAGTTGGCCAGGGAATGCCCCAACGTGCAGGGCAAAAGGGATGATTTTTTTGTAATCCCGATAGATTACATAGTATTTTTTCGTATATTTTCCCGTGGCACATTATTTAATCTTTTTTTGTAAAGTTTCAACTTTAACGAAAAAAGATTATGGAAAAGATTAAAAACGGCGATTCGATAATTTACCAGAAACAGGAAGGTGTAGTATATGGACGGCCGCGGGAAGTGAAGTCTTTAGGACTGGTATATACCATTCGGATCGGCAATGACTATGTAAAACTTTCGTCGTGGGAAATAGCCCAGGCGATGAAGATACAATAACCTCAAAACCCTTCGACGTATGCGCGCGATTTGGACAGGTGCTATCGGCTTCGGCCTGGTCAACATTCCCATCAAAATGTACAGTGCTGTACAGAATAGTGATCTCGATCTTGATATGTTGGATAAGAAGGATCACGCGAACATCCGGTTCAAACGCGTCAATGGCACCACCGGCAAGGAAGTCGAGTATGCCAACATCGTAAAGGGTTATAAGCTGGACGGCGAGTATGTCGTACTCGACGACAAAGACTTCGAACGGGCCAGCCCCCAAAAAAGCAAAACCATCGACATCTCCGACTTCGTGCGCGAGAGCGAGATCGACTCGATCTACTACGAAACACCGTATTACCTCGAGCCCGAAAAATCGGGCGTACGGGCCTACGCCCTGTTACACGAGGCGTTGGTTAAAAGCGAGAAGGCGGCCATCGGAAGCTTCGTGCTGCGCAGCAAGGAACACCTCTGCGTCCTGAAGCCCCGCGGCAAAGCGATTGTATTAAACCGCATACGCTTTGCCGAGGAGATCCGTAGTACCGAGGAGCTGAACCTGCCGGACGCAAAACCCAAACCCGCCGAGCTCAAGATGGCGCTTTCGCTGATCGACCAGCTCACCGGTGAATTTGACATCGACAAGTTTAAAGATACCTATGCTTCCGAGCTGTTGAAGATCATCAAGGCAAAGGCCAGTGGCAAGAAACCGGCTGCGACGAAAATGAAGGTAACACACCGGAAGTCGACCGATTTGATCTCCCAGCTTAAAGCCAGTCTTAAAAAGGCGTCCTGATGAGCCTGACCCGGTACAAGAAAAAGCGCGACTTCACACAGACCTCCGAGCCGAAAGGCGAGAAAAAGAAAAAAAGTGTCGCGCCCCTTACCTTTGTCATTCAACGTCACGATGCCAGTCGATTGCATTACGACTTCCGCCTGGAGCTGGACGGCGTCCTGAAAAGTTGGGCCATTCCCAAAGGGCCGTCGCTGGACCCCGCCGACAAACGGCTGGCGATGATGGTCGAAGATCACCCCCTCGAATACGGCAAGTTCTCAGGCTCCATTCCGAAAGGAAACTACGGCGCCGGCACCGTCGACATCTGGGACTATGGCACCTATACGCCCGACGGCGTCACCAAACGTGCCGACTACGAAAAACACTTGCGTGAGCACCTCAAAAAAGGCGACCTGAAGTTTACCCTGAAAGGAAAAAAACTACAGGGTTCTTTTGCGCTCGTCCAAATGAAACGCGCCGAGGAAGGCAATGCCTGGCTACTGATCAAACACCGCGACGAACATGCCACCAAGGGGTACGACATCGAATCGGTAAAGCCGGCCAAGCCGCACGGCAAAAAGGTATGGGGCAAAGCTGACCCCGAGGCACCGAAGGAAAAAGAAAAAGCAAAAAAGCCCGAGCCCTCGGCATTAAAATCCGTTCGCAGCGGCAAAGCCCATAAGTACAAGGAATTTATCGAGCCCATGGCCGCGCAAACCCGCGAGCAGCCGTTTGATGATCCGGCATGGGTGTTTGAGATCAAATGGGACGGCTACCGCGCTGTCGCTGAAATCGGAAAGAAAGAGAAACGTCTGTATTCACGCAACGGCCTGTCGTTCGAGTCTCTATACCCAGATGTCTTTGATGCACTCGACGAGATCAAAGAGCCCGCTATACTGGACGGTGAGATCGTCGTGCTCGACGAAAACGATCGCCCCAGCTTTCAAAAGCTGCAGCAGTACGGCGAGAATCCAACGCTGCCGATCATCTACTATGTATTCGACATCCTGTCGCACAAAGGCAAAAGCCTGACGAGCGTTCCGCTATTGGAACGAAAAGAAATCCTGGCGAAGCTGTTACCGAAGGATCATGCGATCATCCGGTACTCCGATCACGTAGAAGAACAAGGCAAGCGGGTATTCCAACATGCCGTCGAGTTGGGAGTAGAAGGGGTCATCGCCAAAAAGGCCGACAGTCTATACAACCCGGGCCGTCGTACATACGACTGGCTCAAGATCAAAAATCTCAATACACAGGAAGCGGTCATTGCGGGCTATACCGCGCCACGCAAAAGCCGGAAACTTCTCGGTGCATTGATCCTCGGCATGTACAAACGCGGCAAGCTGGTATACATCGGCCACACCGGCACAGGATTTACCGACAAGCTACTAAAAGAGGTGTACACCGAATTGCAGCCATTGGTGCGCGAGACGTCTCCCTTCCAGGAGAAAATACCCTTTAACGCCCCCGTTACCTGGGTGGAACCCAGGTTGGTATGCGAAGTAAAATTCGCGGAGGTTACAGACGAAGGAATATTACGCCAGGCAGTATTTATGGGCATGCGTATAGACAAAGCGCCAAAGGAAGTGGATCACCTCGATGTAGAAGAAGCGGCCACCAAAGAGAAAGCCACAAGAGGTAAAAAAACCAGCCGCACCGGTAAAGCGGCAAAAGCCACCGCCAAGGCTGCATCGAAGCAAGCTACAAAGACAGCAAAGACATCACGAAAGAAAGCAACGGAAGAGATTCACGAGGGCACCATACGGGTCGATGGCCACGAGGTAAAGCTGACCAATCAAAACAAACTATACTTCCCAAAAGATGGCATCACCAAAGGGCAAGTGGTGGCGTATTACAATAGCATCAGCAAATACATCCTGCCATACCTGAAGGATCGCCCGGAATCGCTCAAGCGAAACCCCAATGGCATCGAAGACAAAGGCTTTTACCACAAAGACGCCGCCGAAGACGCTCCGTCCTTTGTCGATAGTATCACCTTGTACTCCGAAGGCGCCCGCAAAGACATCGATTATATCCTTTGCAACAACAAAGCCACGCTGTTGTACATGAACAACCTGGGCTGCATCGAAGTCAACCCCTGGTGCTCACGCACCAAGAGCCTTGATAACCCTGACTACCTCGTACTCGACCTGGACCCTTCCGACGAGAACACCTTCAACCAGGTGATCGACACCGCGCTGGCCGTGAAAGAAGTCCTCGACAAGGCCGGTGCTGTAGGCTATTGCAAGACCTCTGGTGCTTCCGGCCTTCACATCTACGTACCCCTCGCCGCGAAATACGACTACGACCAGGCACGTATGTTCTCCGAGCTGGTTGCACACCACGCACAGGAATTGGTTCCCAAGTTCACCACCCTCGAGCGTTCCCTCAACCAACGCAAGGGCCGACTGTACATCGATTATTTACAAAACAAACGCGGCCAGACCCTGGCCTCGGTATACAGCATGCGTCCCGTGCCCGGCGCCACCATCTCCACACCGCTGGAATGGAAGGAAGTAAAACACGGCCTGCATCCCAGCGACTTCACGATGGAAACCCTACCGAAGCGCCTGGAGAAGAAAGGCGACCTGTTCAAGCCTGTGCTGGGCAAGGGTATTGATATGGTGAAGTGCCTGAAGAAAATAGAGGAGTAACTCCCGCAGGAACTTTCGTTATCTGGGGGTTCCAGGCAATGATAGCCGCTGACGTGTGAATTCAACAGCAAGGGGCTCGCTTTGAACTAAAAGGATTTCACATCCTGTAGCAAGCGATAAACTTCTAAGAGCGGTACACAAAGAAGTTTCCCCACTGAATTCCGCAACGATCCTGGTGCTTCGAAGCGCTGGGTCCCGCACGCGAATGCTTACACCGAAATGTCGCCCGACATGTTTGATGGCCTCGTCAAGCGATACATCCCTAAAACTCAGTATCGGTTTTTGGTCTTCCTTAACGGTATAATGCATCGGAGACAATTGTGTCCATGTTAGCTGTGCTCCGGGTATCATATTCTCCCATGTCAGAGGTCCATACGGAAAATCCGATTTGATCCTCCGGCAAAAGGTGATCTTTTCATTGCTTGCCAGTTGCATCAACTCTGATGGGCCAGTATGAACCAATACACGTCCATGTAAAACAGCTACAGTGATGCTGTCTTCATTGTCATTCGCCCGAATAGAGAAGCCCGTACCCAATGCAGTGACTGTTACGCCGCCGAGTTGGACGCTGAATCTCCGGGCAGGATCGGGAGAGACATCAAAATAAGCTTCGCCATGCAGCGTGAGGGTACGTTCCTCCTGGAAGTGGCTGGAGTAAGATACCGAACTTCCATTCTTTAAGAGAATCTCACTTCCATCAGGCATGGAGTAGAGTAAAGGTCCCTCTATGCTGAAGCTATTTTCGACTGATCTTACTGGTGATGTGTTCGTAAAAGATTGAGTCTTTTTAGTATGCGTTATTTTGTATAGAGCGTGTGCGACAAGAACTATAAGGATTAGGAGCATAATCTTCCGCAGTTTGCTTCTGCGTTTGACTGTTCCGGGGACGTTTCCGGATGTAACTATTTGGATAACATTTCTGCTTGCTGTAACCGTAATATTCTTGACTGTACTTTCAGAGATGCCAAGCTGTTCAGCAATTTCTACAGGACGTAATCCTTCGATTTTCCGCATTCTGAATATTTGTTGCTGTCGCGAAGGCAACTGTTCAATAGCCGCATTAATTTTTTGCAAGCGAGGGTTACTTTCGATCGAATTGGAATTGTCCGGCAACGCAGCATACACTCCATTCATTTGCTCACGGCGTTTATTTTTCTCGTGATATTTAAGAGCATCACGCAGTATAAGAGTTTTAAGCCAGGAATTGATATTCGTGTGAACCTTTCCGAACATAGCGGGATTTAATAATAACCTTTCAAAGAGCTCTTGGGTTACGTCGCGCGCTTCGTCCATGTTTTTTAATACACCATAAGCGACCGAGGTTAATTTATTAAAATACTCGTTGTATATGGCGTTAAATGCCTGTTCGTCTCCTTCCGCTAATTTGAGGATTAAGGTCTTCTCCACTTCGTTCATATAGAAGTAAAATAGGGTTAAGTAGGTTGCTTTGCGTCAGTCGGTTTGCCATCCAATAGCCACCAGGAGACTTCCTTATAGATCATTTTTTAACGATCGAAAGTCCCAACGGGCACCGAAAATATTGCATCTTTTTGTTGTATAATATCTTATACCAAAGAGCACCTTTGTGAACACACAAGGTGCTTCATTATTGTTCGATCATCGAGAACTACTTTTGGGCTTCTTGTTTCGCTTACGAATCTTAATCTTGATGTCTATCCGATCCAGGCCGTAGCCGGCCAAAAACAGAACCATAATCGATGCGGCCGTTGTGCCCGCTGTCGCGAAAGTAAATGATTCTGCCACGGCCCAGATACCGGTCTGCCAGAGTAACAATATCCTCATGTGTACTAGCTGTTTACTTCTACTAGATCGTTTTTACGCCAGGAAAGTCCTATGGGAAGGGAACAATCTTTTACAACGTTGCTGATATTGCGCAAATATCTGACGCCTTTGGCGTTTGATGCTGGCTGGGTATTATTGAGTCCTAATCAATATCTTTGCAGGATGCTACCAGGGTATGATACGCTTATTTTGGGTCTGGGTGCCGTCGGCAGCCAGGTACTATACCAGCTCGCCAGGGCAGGTCAACGCGTTTTGGGCATTGACCGATACTCGCCGCCACATATATACGGTTCGTCTCACGGTCAAAGCCGCATTATCCGGCAGGCATATTATGAAAGTCCGGTGTACGTGCCGTTGGTACAAGAGGCGTATCGCCTCTGGCGTGAACAGGAGCGCCTGTCCAGGCGAAAATTATTGACGCAAACAGGTGGACTAATGCTCGGCCCGCCGGACTCGGCCCTGGTGCAAGGCTCGCGTTTGAGCGCTGAGACACATAGCCTACCGTATGAATATCTCGACGCCGATACTATCCGCACACGCTTCCCTGCATTTCATCCCACCCCCGAGACAGTAGGCGTATTTGAAACCGCCGCAGGCATACTTTTCCCTGAAGCGTGTATCGAGACCGCCCTTCAATTAGCGCAAGCCCACGGTGCCGCATGCAGGCTGGGAGAGACGGTACTATCGCTATCACCCCACGACGATCACGTCGAAGTTAAAACCGCTAACGGCACGTATAGAGCCCATCAGGTAATCCTAAGCGCCGGCGCATGGTTGGGCCAGCTGGTGCCCGAATTAGCCCTGCCGTTAACTGTCGAGCGCCAGGTAGTCTTCTGGTTCGACCACGCGGGCGGCTCGCTGAAAGGTCTCCAGCCCGACCATTTTCCGATCTACATCTGGGAGACTGAAGACACGATGTTTTACGGCTTTCCCGACCTGGGCAACGGCTTGAAAGCTGCCTTCCATCATTACGGCCAATCTGCCGATCCCGACAACCTCAACCGTCAGGTCACCTCCCTTGAAATATCCGCGATAGAAAGTGTCGTCCGTAAACACTTCGGCATCGACCCGATATTCCGGGAGGCCTCCGTCTGCCTGTACACCAACACTCCGGACATGGATTTTATCATCGATTATCATCCTACTTACTCCAACGTCATCATCGCAAGTCCTTGCTCCGGACACGGCTTTAAATTCGCCAGTGTCATCGGAAAGATTCTGGCCGATATGGTCATGGACCGACCCACAGGTTTCGACCTGACGCCTTTCCGGATCGATCGGTTTACGGTGTAAATCGTTCTGTGCCTCCAGGGGAATAGTATAACTATGAACTTTAGCCTCCCGCCGTTCCGGTTCAGGAGACTTCATCGTATATACATACTTCACCTCCGGCTCCCGAACACTGCGCTCGCTTTCCGGCTCCACTGTGGGCGCAGGCGCCGTCACAACGTTATCCAACGGCGACGCATTTTTTTCAATCCCATTATTTCCACCGTCGTCCTCTGACGTACCTTCCTTCCCGCGTAGTGCCAGGATCTTCGCCGCGCCAAACCGGGGCACTTCCTCGATCGTCCCATACTGCCGAAAGGCTCCATACTCAATACCGATCGACAACATCAATGTCCATCGATCATCCGGGGGAAGCGCATTCAATGATAGGTCTAATACGGTGCTTTCCATTCCTTCTAACGAAGGGTTCCACCCTGTGGAGATGCTTTTCGAATAGTAGGACTTATTATACCAGGTAGGCGGCAGATATTCTTTGGAGGGTACATCAAACGTCACATCGGGTACAATACCCAACGTAACGGTCAGGCGAAACATGGCGTGGTTGTTCTGTGGGAAATAATTGATGTCACGCATCAGCTCGGGAATCTCCAGGTGAACCGAACGATTGGCGCGGTCCATCGTATAGTCTACGGGGCTGCGGACAATAGAGTCGAAGCTGGGCGCCTTTTTCGTCGTGGAAAATCCTTCGAGCAGGCGTGTGTGTTCGGAGAGCGTAATACGGCGGCGACCCCATTCGCCGGTGCCGTCACGCAATTGTACCTGACGCATAATGCTGTTGATGTCGCTGCCAAAGTTATAATCTGACAGGTGCCTGATTTGAAGCATCGCCTTCCGCACATAACTTCCGTGGCGCGAGCAACCGCCAAATTCCGACATCGTACGGCGCGTATTTTCGAAACTGGGACTTGTTTTTACTTTGTCAGCACTGGGACCGCCCTTGCGTCGAACGACAATCTTGTCGAATCCACGCATGCGATAGGCGCTAAACATGTCTAACTTGCCGGTAAAGGCAAATGGTCCTTCGAGAAAGGGCATATTCAATTAGTTTTAAGGTAACGAGAGGGGTTTTCGACAACAGTCTAAATGGTACCAGTGTCTAAGTCGAATGTACGAAAAGTATAGTATCTAACAATTTACAAAGTAAATTAAATTTAAATAAAAAGATATTTAGCAGAAGATATTCAATAGTTAAGTAATACTTAAATATCTATTCGGTAAGATTTAATATACTATTGGATATCTATTCTATATCTTGACTGTTAATGCACATCATACCTGTTTTTTCAGGACATTTAATAAGAATCTTGATTTGTATATTCCGTAGCCTCAGCCCGCAACGGATCGATTTCCGGAATGTACTAAATCTAAACACGGTGGGCTTAGCGCACTACCGATTATCATTATCGGTGTGTAGCGGTGGCTGAGCTGGATGTAAAGCAGCTTTTAGAGCCTCGCCGACAGGAGGGAATGATGCCTAATTGGCTTTTTATTAGATTCCGTGGTTTATTTGGCGTGTGAAAGCTTTCAGAAGAATATCCATCGTCCTGATAAACGCCGCCGTCTTATTCCTGCTCGCACGCGTCATCCTTTTTGGTGAGAGCAGTGACACCCTGGGTGCATTCGGCATAGCATCCCTCATCTTCTTGTTCATTTATAATGTCTACGCCCTCATACTCTATAACGTGTTCTGGGAAAACCCAAAAAAGCTCTGGTACGTCGAGGTCGCGTATGCCTTGCTGCTGTTGTTGCCCATGATATTCCTGCATAACCTGACCTCTTGAGGGAAAGGCCGCGGGAACCATCCACCCGAGAAGCATGTTGTAACATCAATCAAGGAGGAAACCTATGGAAATTGGAATAGACAGCTTTGCCGCCACGATCGGAAGCAATCAAAGTAACATGGATTCGATGGCGCAGCTGCTGCAACGGATCGAGACGGCCGACCAGGTTGGGCTCGATGTCTTCGGCATTGGCGAACACCACCGCCGTGAATTTCTCGACTCGGCCCCGGCCGTTATCCTGGCTGCCGCCGCTGCCCGCACGAAAAATATCAAACTAACCAGTGCCGTGACTGTGCTCAGCGCGGCCGACCCGGTGCGCGTATTTCAGGAATTTGCCACCCTCGACCTGATCTCAAAAGGGCGGGCAGAATTGGTGGTAGGCCGGGGCTCCTTCACGGACTCGTTTCCCCTGTTCGGCTTCAAGCTACAAGATTACGACGACCTCTTTGCCGAAAAACTGGATCTGCTCTTAAAGATTCGCGACCAGGAGGTTATTACATGGTCGGGCCGTTTCCGGCCGGCGTTAAAAGAACAGGCTATTTATCCGCGTCCCGTACAATCGCCAATACCGGTATGGCTGGGCGTGGGAGGAACGCCGGCATCGTTCGCCCGTGCCGGCATGTTAGGCCTGCCGTTGATGGTGGCCGTCATCGGCGGAGAGACACACCGCTTTCGTCCACTGATCGACCTGTATCGCGACGCAGGCGCCAAAGCCGGTCACGCTCCGGAGAAATTAAAGGTAGGCCTGCATTCACTGGGCTTCGTGGCTGCGACCACCCAGGAGGCACACGACGAATTTTTCCCGGGTTACGCCACGACGTTTACGAAGATCGGCCGCGAGCGCGGCTGGCCACCCGTAACCCGCCCGCACTTTGACGCTCAGGTCGGGCCGCGCGGCGCCCTGGTAATCGGCAGCCCGGAAGAGGTGGCGGAGAAAATCCTGCGCCATAGCGAAGCCCTTGGCGGGGTCAGTCGCTTTACCTTCCAGATGGACAACGCGCATTTGCCGCAGGAGAAACTGCTGCATTCGATTGAGCTGATCGGAACGAAGGTAATCCCGCTGGTAGCCAAAGGGTGACGCCCGATGCATTAGCAAATAAGTTTGCTGGACCGTTATCCTTACCTCATTGTCTTCTCACTGCGTGTGAATCGCCAAATGTATATCAGAAACAACAAGTTTACTGCTGCGCTGCGGCAGCAAACTTGTTTGTAGGTCATCTTGATCGTTGGCGAGGAAGTGAAGGTGTCAATGGCTATAATAATACACTGCCAGCCAATGCGTTGCGTGTTCAGAATTAAGTGACACTTCGTATACCATGAGCGTGCATAGACACTTTGTTCGAATAATGCAGTAGGATGTACACTATTTTTTTAAGAATAAAAGATGAACGATGTAATAAATAGTTAGAGTTACATTTTTTCCAGGTGAACAACGTCTCTATTTTTGCCATATGAAAAACAAGACCTGCCGGCTCGTCCACAGGATCCTGGTGAAAAACGTCTCGTCGTTTACGCTATCGGAGCTGTTGGTCGTTTTGGTTATTATCGGGATCCTGGTCCTACTGGCCTTGCCGGTACTGATGCCGTTGATCTCACGCACGCGTAGCGTGGAAGCGAAGCAGGGACTTAAGCATATCTACACGTTAGAAAAAACATTCTTTTACGAATTTTCTAAATATTCCGGCGACCTGGAAAAGGTCGGGTTCGAGCAAGAGCAGCTCGTAACCGAAGGAGAGGACGGAAAAGCAAACTATACGTTCGAAATTGTCCAGGCAGACGTGCGGGGCTTCATGGCCCGCGCGACCGCCGTGGTGGATTTTGACGGAGACGGCGAGTTCAATGTTTGGGAGATTGATGAAAAAAGCAATCTCACCGAGGTTGTAAAGGACTAAAGTAGCCGCGATATGCTGGCATTTTCGATCCTGGCAGCGGTGCTGCTGCTTTGCATTGGTTATGAGGATTTTGCACACCGGGCAGTAAAGTTAGTATGGTACATGTTGCTGCCGGTAGCATTGTTGCCACTGCGGTTTTCGCATGTGACCTTCGAGGAATTTGGGATTTCTTTTCTGATGAATATCGCATATATGGTACTGTTGTTATCGGTGGCGTTAGGGGTTCTGTACGTCCGTCACAAGCGGATGGTGTCACCGTTGTCATCCATCGGCATGGGCGATATTCTTTTTTTTGCGATCCTGGCTATGTGGTTTGATACCCCCAGCTTCATCATCTTTATTTCGCTTAGTCTGATTGTGGCGCTGGTGGCACACACACTCTTACAAAAGGTTTCATTTTACCGGCGGCATGAAACCGTGCCATTGGCCGGCATGCAAAGCTTGTGTTTCCTCGTCATATTCCTAACCTCTGTTATCTGATGGAACCTGCCGCGGATGGGACAGAGATAATACTCGACACAGAGACACGGAAATTAGTATCCGGCGACCTGGCCTGGCACTACCGCATTCTGCCCGCCCGGGTTTCAGGCGATACCCTCGACCTGTATACCGACGCCAGCCGCAGTGGCCAGGCGTTGCAAGAGGAGCTGGAGATTGTACTGGGCCGCAAAGTAAAGCTGCTGGCGCACGATTCCGAGCTGATTGGAAAGGCGTTGGCGCTCTATTATATTAAAGGGACTTCCACACAGGAGGCCGGCGGCGCTGTAAAGATCGATATCGGTCAGAAGGACTTTGTGTCGGAGTTGATCCAGGAGGCACGCCTGCTCAAGAGTAGTGATATTCACCTGGAGATCTACGAGGAGAAATGCCGCATACGTTTGCGCGTGGACGGTAAGTTGGCCGAGCGCATTACCCTGAATAAACGCGACTACCCGGCACTGGTCAACAAGATCAAGATCATGGCCGGCATGGACATCTCCGAACGCCGGTTGCCCCAGGATGGACGCATTTTCTTTAACCGCAACGGTCTGAAGTTCGACATTCGCGTGTCGGTACTGCCGACGTTGTACGGGGAGAAAATTGTATTGCGTATCCTGGGCAATAACGCGATGGAGATCGATCTCCGGCAGTTGGGTTTATCGGCAATCGACTTTGAACGCTATCACCAGAGCATACGCAAACCCAACGGCATCGTGCTGATCAGCGGCCCGACCGGTTCGGGCAAAACCACGACGCTATACGCCACACTCAAGTTGCTGAACAAAGAAAGCGACAATATCCTGACAGTCGAAGATCCGATCGAGTATACGCTCGACGGCATCAACCAGGTGCAGGTTAAAGAAGACATTGGTTTCACGTTCCCCCGGGCGCTGCGCACATTCCTGCGCCAGGACCCGGATATCATCATGGTGGGAGAGATCCGCGATGCAGAAACTGCCACGCTGGCGATACGTGCAGCGCTGACGGGTCACCTCGTATTATCCACCATCCACACCAACTCGGCCTGGGGCACAATCTCACGTCTCATCGACATGGGCATCCCGTCGTTTCTCCTCGCGAATACACTCAACGCCACGCTGGCCCAACGGCTCGTACGGGTGTTGTGCCCGCATTGTAAGGAAAAAGCGTCGGTAAACGACCATGTTTTTCCGGCGGGGTTTACGAAGAAACATACTGTAACCGAGCACTACATCGCCAAAGGGTGTAAAGAGTGTTTTTTTACCGGGTTCCGCGGGCGGAAAGCGATCTACGAAATTATACCGGTAGACAGCCAGGTGTCTGACTTTATCCTGGAGAACGCCAAGGCCGTGGGCGATTATTTCCGGTCACTTGGCATCAAAACGTTACAGGAAAGTGCGCTGGATGTACTCCGCAGCGGCGAAACGAGCCTGGAAGAAATTTACCCTCTCTTATTGAATGAGAACTACTAGCGCGAAACTGGCGATATGCATGTTGTTTTGTTGCCTGGCAAGAATGGCGCACGGGCAGACAGATGATCCGTTTGCGCAACGGCTGGCCTACATCGGTGGCCAGTTGGAATTACTTTCCGATTCATTGTCTCCCGGGTTGAGCGAGCCGGCCAATTTCTCAGTATCAGGTTCATCCATTCAGGTTTTTCTGCGTACGTTGGCAGAGAGTCACGGGCTGAACATTCAGATCGATCCTTCGCTGAACATCACGCTGACCAATAATTTTACCAGTGTACCGGTCAGGGACATCATTTATTTTTTGTGCGAAGAATACCGGCTTGATATACGCTTTACAGGCACTATTCTATCCTTTACAAAATACCAGGCACCCTTTGTGGCGGCGCCCCCACCTGTGGTACGAAAGCTGAAGATTCAGTTCGACGCGGCAGCGCGGCGCGTGTCGTTTGACTTACAGAATGACAGCCTACGTGCTGTGGTAAAAGAGCTCACGCGCCTCACGGATCGCAACGTGATTGCCAATGGCGGGGTGGACATCGAGCATAAGCTTGTCACCGGCTTTATTCGCGACCTGCCGTTGGAAAGCGCGCTGGATAAGCTGGCCTATACGAATGGTTTGCGCCTGACGCGATCGAAAGACGATGTTTTTATACTTGAAAATGCGCAGGGCGCCAACACGCCATCCAGTATTCCCGGCACGTCCTCAGCTTCATCCATCCAACGCCTGTCGGCGCAGGGCGACATTAATTTCCAGGATTCGCTGATCACGCTTGATGTGGTGAACTACCCAATCCTCGAGATTATTAACCAGGTGTCCACACACCTGGGGATCAACTACATTCTTTTCTCGGAGATTGCCGGCAATACTACCGCGAAGGTCAAGCGCGCGCGCTACACCGAGATGCTCTCTTTCCTTTTTCAGGGCACGACGTATACCTACAAGAAAAGGGATGGTGTTTACCTGATAGGACAGCGCACACAGGAGGGCTTTCGCGTAACGGAAATGCTAAAGCTGAACTTCCGCACCATTGAAGGTATCGAGCGGGAGATTCCTTCGGATATGATGAAAGAGATGGAAGTGAAAATCGTCAAAGAACTGAACGCTTTTATCGTAACCGGTAATAAACATAAGATCGATGAGCTGTTTGCTTTTATCAAGCTCATCGACCAACCCATTCCTAACATCCTGATCGAGGTGATTGTAGCCGAGGTAGACAAAGGGTTCACGTTATCGACGGGTATCAGGGCCGTACTTTCGGCCGACTCCGTGCCCAAGACAGGCGGGTCGGTGTTCCCCGGACTTGACTTGACGCTCAGCTCCGGCTCCATCAACAATCTGCTGGGAAAACTGGACACGAAAGGAATTGCCAACCTGGGCCGTGTTACACCGAATTTTTATGCTACCCTGAAAGCGCTGGAGGACAACAACAATCTCCAGATCCGTTCAACGCCCAAGCTATCGGCCATGAACGGCAGCAAGGCGAACCTGGTCATCGGGCAGTCGACTTACTATTCCGAACAGACCCAGAATATCACGGGGGGAGTCACTCCGATCAACAGCACCACGCAGCGGTTCAACAAAGTGGAGGCGAACATGTCGATTACGATAAGTCCGCTGGTATCCGGCAACGAACACATCACGCTCGACATCGCCGCCGAGTTTTCAGACTTTGTGCCGCCTACTATTCCCAACGCACCGCCCGGAAATACCACGCGGAAGTTCGAGTCGAAGATCCGGGTGCAGAACGAGGAGATGATTATTTTAGGTGGCATGGAGCAATCGTCGCGGTCGGAAAATGGCAGCGGCGTGCCGTTCCTGTCGCGCATTCCAGTATTGAAATGGTTCTTCAGTTATAAGGAGAAAACGAAAAGAGACTACCGGCTTATCGTGTTTATCAAACCTACGCTGGTCTATTAAGCTATGCAGATCAGGTCGCTTATCAACTTTGGCAGCGCGCTTCCGGTCATGACCGGCGTTAACGTACGTCTACAGGACGACGGCGGTCTGGCTATAAGTATAGCGGTATTGAGGCAAGAGAAGGACGTCGTAAAGCAGGTCTTTACCACGGCTGATCTAACATCTGTGGAGCAACTCCGCCAGGTGTTGGACGAGCAAGTACCGGCAGGGGCGAGGGTTCACCTGAATGTAGAAGGACGCGGTGTACTCTCGAAGTCTGCCACGCCGGCAGCGGACATGCGCCTGGACGTGTTGCAGAAACAGCTCTTTCCCATGATCCGCGAGGAAGACTTCGTGGCCCAGCGGTATCGTTCCGGCGCCGAACATTTTGTGCTGATCCTGCGCAAGGATGTGCTGACTGCGCTGATGCCGGCTTTTGAGCAGCATTCATTGATTTCGTTTTCCCTGGGAGCGTTTGTTGTTGCACCGGTACTGCCTTTGCTTCCGCCGGGAGAATTCGTGGAGCTGCCGCATCACACCCTACAGCTCCGTGAAAATCGAATCATGGCTGTACACGCACGCGAATCGGGTACTGTCGCCACCTTTTCCCTGGGAGAGGAGCGTGTGTCTTCCGATATATTCCTGGCGTATGCCGGAGCCTGGTCTCTGCTGCTCGGCCATGCCGACCTGGACGTTGCCGGCTGGCCTGCATTGCACGAAAATAGCGACCGTTATCAGCGACAGGTGAACCTGCATACA
>JAESGK010000463.1_pt1 | contig 16074 bp, 11 predicted proteins | sample 9269681 | NCBI WGS metagenome assembly JAESGK01 (sample SAMN14515347, study PRJNA621673) | algae metagenome | isolation source: Timaviella obliquedivisa GSE-PSE-MK23-08B and co-occurring heterotrophs from... | place: USA: Grand Staircase Escalante National Monument, Utah | collected 2006-08-15
CTACATCTGAAAGATCTTTATAAGACTATTGAAGAAAGCCTTTCGGGGTTACCCAAGCATTACCAAACGGCTTTCCGGCTTAGCCGCATGCAGCACGAGCCTACGCAGCGTATTGCCGAGCGTATGAAGATCTCGCCCCGGACGGTGGAGAATTATATATCGGCGGCGTTGAAGCATCTGCGGTTGTCGCTGGACCGGGTGATCTTAGTATCAATCTTGATCAAAATCATGATACCGTGGTAGTGGGTACCGCTTAGTCTCAGACGGGACCATACCGAACACTTATACTGATTTTGATCAATGATACCTCCGTCGCCTTTTTATTTGAAGTTGTGCGAAGTAATATGGCCCAAGCAAGCTCGCGCGATCAATAAATTATGAATAGCTAGCCAGAATGAATCTGCATACCACTCAACAATCATTATATAGCATAAATATATAGAATATATTTTAGCAAATAGCCAAGAAAAATCTATCTTAGTGAGAGATTCCAAAACGATCCATGTGATCTAATAGAGCCCATCTGGAATTCTTTTTCTAAATCTTATACTTCAAAACAACACTTAACTCTTTTTCATATGAAAGAGCCCTCAAAGCTTTTGCAAAAATCCATACTGGCCTTCGTTTGCATTTTTCTTAGTGACCAGATGACTTTAGCTCAAAACGAAAAGGTGGTATTCAACCTCGACAAGGGAGAGTTCAATACCGCCAGGATTCCATACGTTCACCCCATCACTGTGACTGGGATTGCCAATAAGAATGGTGTACAGCTCGATGCAATAGCACTTACTGTAACAAAAAACATCGAGAAGGAAAGCACAGAGCTTAAAGCAAAACGCTTTGAAAAAATCCAACTCGAAAAAGAAGCCGATGTACTTGCCACGTCACGCAAATCTCTAGACGACGTTCTAAAAATCGTTCAAAATGACGCAGATCAGGCGACAATAAAGAAGTTCCTGGAGGAACATAACTTTACCGATCTAAGTAAATCCATTGACGACATAACAGAACCCGACCAAACAAAAAAGAAAAAAGCAATCGAAGACGTCATCAACGGGAAAATAGAAAAAGTTCAAAAAGAACAAGACAACCAGGAAAAGTCTAAGATCAAGCTATCAGCGACGATTTTTGAAATGGAAACAACACTTGGAGGTCCCCCATTTTACGAAGGATTGTGGCAACGAACGCCAGCAGAAAATGAGTTCAATTTTTCCATGCCAACACGTCTTGAAATGTCAGAGTCTTACAATTTTGTCTTTACACTATACACCCAAAATAAAAGCGCATTTCCCGTCGATAAATTCCTTGACACCCTTATCAGTGACATTAACGTCCATTTAAAAACGGATGCATTTTTCACGCAGGCAGCGGCCGCTAAACGGGTAGACGAAGTGTTATCGAATATCGAAAACATAGTCTTTACCAATGTCTTTTCCCTTACACCAGGAACAAGCAACTTCGCGCGGAGGGGTCTAAACATAACGAAGGCGACTAAAGACAAGATCACCAAACTTGTCTTCGACTATCAGCTAAACCTGAGGACCATTGCAGCCGAAAAAAGCAACATCGAAGGCAATTCAAAGGTAGCACAAGACCTTATTAAAGCTAAAAAGAACATTACTATCGCAACCCAAAATAAGCTACTGGGTATAGCAGAAAAAGAAGGCCAACATTCAAACCTCGACGCCGCACTAAAGGCTGCGAATTTTAAATCCGATAGCATTATAACAATTCTCAATTTTTACGATCCTATTCAGATTTCCAAGGCAACCATAATAGCGAACGAGGCCCAAGCAAAAAAAACACTCGCCGCCCTCGCTGCCGAGTTCGACTTCATCCGTTCCTTGTTTGTGCAGGCCGGGACCGTGACGCGCCAAAATCAAACTGGCGCCTCCGGAAACACTGATATTAATGGCATCCGGATCGGCACCACCTATGGGGTTGGGCTCGTACCTCTTGACGCAAACACCGTCGAATGGTTTCGCTTTTTAGGAATAAACATTCGCTTCGCCGACTTCGACAACAGACTGCCCGGTAAGGAAGCCTACAAACGCTCGCTGTGGTCAAGATGTTCCTTCATGATTGGCATCTCGACAACGTCGGACATGGAATACAAAGGCAAAAAGCTCGAAAATACGCGCCTCGGTGTTAAACCGGTTATTGGTTTCAATATCGAACCCATCAAACACATCAATTTTGGGGCAGGAATAATCTCTTTCATTCAAGAACCCATCGGCAATAGCCAACGCGACCCCAAGTTGCGCTTTTATACCTCTCTTAGTTTCGATTTCAATCTCTTTAATTACCTCATTCAAAATCAATAATATTATGCCTATTATAAGCTTTTCTGTCACAGAAAACAATGTCAATAGTGGCGATACCGTGACCTTGCAATCGACGACGCACCCTGAATCAAATGGGATACTCTGCTACGAAATTCCTGAAGATACGTCCTTAATATTTGTGACCGTTACCGAAATTGAAGAGGGCAATGAACCAATGAACGAAGAAGAACTTGCCGATCATAACTTAACGCAAGATGAACAAGAACTAATGGCCGCGGGGAAACTGATCTTTGGTAAAATCGAACTCAATAGTAATACAGTCAATGTCGCGTTCGAAGCTACCGAAAGCATAACCTTTAATCTCGCAGCCTATATCAAGGGTCAAAAAAACAAACAGAAGATTTTCCCTATCAACTTAAATGCTTAAAATCTATGTGTAAAAGATACTACCCTATCATTTTGGCCGTGTCCTTATTTGCCTGTACCCTCACTGATCCAACCTTGGTGATCGATTCCAGGGACGTAATCTACCTGACTCCGGTCGACGCCAACTTGCAGGCAATGCCGGGAGTGCAGACACTTATAGCGGATAGCCTTTCCCATTGCCTGCTGCGTATCAATCTCGGTCCGAAGGCAGACGGCTCAGTGCCTGTCGCCTTGTCCACGACAGCGGGAGTACTTACGACTGTCGCGCAGCAACCTTCGGCGTCTTCATCAGCAAGTCTCACCATTACTCCGCTTGACCGCGAAATCTTTGTCCAGTTGAACGCCCTAGATATCACAAGCGACAATGTCATTGTTGCGGCATCGGTCGGAAATGTTTCCTCTGCCACCACATTAATATTCTCACCATCCTACACCCGGAATCTCCAGGTAATGCCATTGACCGCGACCATTCCCAAAGATTCCATCATGGATATTGTTTTTTTTGCTGTGGCAGCATCTGGCAAAGTTTCGGAAGACCAATATGCCAAGATAGAAGCATCCACCGAAGATGAAATTCTACTTGACTATCCTCAGTCGGTCAGAATCGTGAATCAAAAGGCCGTTTTCAAAGTCGTCAACACAACGGAGGCGACAGGCAAGGTCGAAGTTACAATCATCGTGCCCTCATCTAAAACCGAGACGAAATCTGCATCCCTCACGATTATCTACCAATAAAAGTCAGGGACGCTGTTGGATGGAAGCCATCGAACATAAAATTTGACAGCTTTTTGTGCTCGAGTCCCGGGCGGATTAATGAGGTCTCGCGCGGATTCGAACCGTGTAGGAGCCTTTACGGGACATCCTGGCCGGCGCCTTGTCGAGTATATGCGAAGACAGTTCGGGAATGTTAACCATATAATTTTTCAGAAATAAATAGCAAAAAATTGTACTACGCAAAAAGGCTGCGCAGTAGCGGCTAACTTTTGTATCGTCAATTAAAATATAAAGGTTATGAAATTCAATGTACGGACAACCAACAAGCTGACGAACCACGCAGGCGCCACCGCGCATACGTTGGACGAGCGCCTGGAGCTGTATAGCGCCGTGGTAACGACTTCGCTAAGCGATAAGTTCTACGAGAAGGCTGGCGAGCGCATGGAGCGCATCCGTATGCTGATCGAGCGGAACGAGCCTGATTTTGTAGCGCGACTGGCGGTCTATACGCGACAGCGTATGCATTTACGTAGCGTGCCCCTGATGTTGGCGGTGGAGCTGGCGAAGCTCCAATCCGGTAACAGCACGGTAGGAAATACGGTACGCCAGGTTGTACAGCGCGCAGACGAAATTACCGAGCTGCTGGCATACTACCAGCTGGCCAACGCACGTACCGGTGCCAAGAAGCTCAACAAGCTGTCGAAGCAAGTACAGCGTGGCCTGTCGGCAGCGTTCAACGCCTTTGATGAATATCAATTCGCGAAATACGATCGCGCCGGCGAGATCAAGTTGAAAGATGCCTTGTTCCTGGTTCACCCGAAAGCGGTGAGCGAGCAGCAACAGGCGATCTTTAACAAGATCGTGCAAGGCACGCTGGATATACCGTATACCTGGGAGACTGCGTTGTCGGCGCTGGGTCAGCAGAAATTCCATAGCGAAGGACAGAAAATCCTGGCTTTCCGCGCACAGTGGGAAGAACTGATCTTTAGCGGCAAGCTGGGATACATGGCAACCCTCCGGAACCTGCGGAATATGCTGGAGGCCGGTGTATCCGCGCAGGCGATAGAACACGTGTGCGCCTACCTGTCCGACCGTGAAGCGGTGGCAAAGTCACGCCAGTTGCCGTTCCGTTTTCTGGCGGCATATCGCGAGATAAAAGGGTTGTCGTCGAGCCTGGCAGCGATGGTATTGGATGCGTTGGAAGATGCTGTGGCGCATAGCGCGGCAAACATCCGCGGCTTCGGTAGCAATACTTCGGTATGCATAGCCTGCGACGTATCCGGATCGATGCAGACGCCTGTATCTGCAAAGAGCAAAGTGCAGTTATACGACATCGGGTTAATGCTCGGTATGTTGTTACAATCGCGCTGCGCGCAAGTGCAGACCGGTATGTTTGGCGATACGTGGAAGATCGTGAGCGTTTCGCGTAAAAACATCCTGGGCAACGTACAGGAGTTCTACCGCCGCGAAGGCGAGGTGGGATATTCCACGAATGGCTATAAGGTCATCCAGGATTTGATCGCGCGCCGTCAGATCGTCGATAAGATCATGTTGTTTACGGACTGCCAGCTGTGGAATAGCGATTCCGCGCAGGCGGCCGCAACGGCAACCCTGTCGGCGCAATGGACGCTGTACAAGAAACTGGCGCCGAAGGCGAAGTTGTACCTATTCGATCTGGCGGGACACGGTCAGGCACCGGTAGACGTACGCGCCAACGATGTATACCTGATCGCCGGCTGGTCTGATAAGGTCTTCGATGTGCTGAACGCACTGGACGAAGGTCGTGCCGCGCTGTCGGAGATCGAAAAGATAGCGTTATAATTTTACCCCTCTCCTTTTCATACGGGAGAGGGTGTAAATAAAAAATAAGGATGTCGTAGAAGTGGGTTACTTCGCTCAAACAGGGAGGAATCACAAGCTCTGACCAGATCAGAGGAAGTGTTCCGGGTTCGACTCCCGGCTTGCATGCCCGATTACCTGCTTCGTCTTTTACTCCTTATGTTTTTAAGCTATACAGCGGTGCCGTACAACAGGGTTACTTCGACTTTTAATTGAACATAAACCCTGTTGGTTTGTTGCCCTCTGTTTAAAGAATTTAAACCGATGCCGTAGGCAAGCGTTACTTCGCGACTTAAGGGACGGGGGTTCGAATCCCTCCTTCGGCGCAAGCCGGAGTAGCTCAGTCAGGTAGAGCATTAAAATAAAGTCGCTTGCCGGGTTGTTGCTCGGTTTTTAGAATAGTAAAAAAATAACAGGTGCCGTAGAATAGCGTTACTTCGGCTGTTAACCGGGAGGTCGCGGGTTCGAATCCCGCTCTTGTGACTTAGGCTGTGTACATCACAAGATAGCTCAGTGGATAGAGCACCTAAACGTACGCTTTCGCCTTTTGCCCTGTTTTTTGAATTAAAGAGGGTGTCTCAAGTTTGAGACACCCTCTTTTTCTTTTTAAGATTACGCGGAGGGTTTTACTGCCGGGAGCGTCGATTGGATCCGTCGTCCCCCGGGTTGTAAAAACCTTCGTTGAATTTTTAGAACAAATCCGGCGAAATATAAAACCGCTCTTGTGCGGACGCATTATACTGACAATTTACAACTCCACCGCCGTTGTCCAATGGACCTGTAACGGTGCTACCGTCCATCCGAAGGTATATGTTCGGATAAGCCTTCGAATTAATTGTATAGGTTCCATCGCTTAGCTTCGCAATATAAAATCTCTCCTGTGCGAAAGAGCCATATTGACAGTTGGCAGTCCCGCCACCAATATCCGAAGGCGCAGTAAGGCCGGTGCCGTCTAATCGTAAAAACACGTTCGGGAATTGCACGGACTCAATGGCATACGTTCCGTCTACCTGAGGGTAGAAATTAAATCGCTCATATAGATCTGCGCCGTATGCACAATTAACCAACCCACTTCCCGGCCCAACCGCTGCTGTAACATTACTACCATCCATGCGCATATACACGTTTGAAAATACAGCTGAGCGTATCGTTCTGACGGGCACGGACGCATGCGGATAAACCGACCGGAGTGCCGTAACATCCGATGTTGTAAATGGCCGATACGTATTACTGGAACATGCCAGCATCCAGGATTCCGCGGATGGCGTAGTCGGCGTACCGGGTATATGTACTGCCCCCACGCCAGCACTTCCTTCATTATTATTAGGATCATTAGGCCTATTGCAGCTAAAGGTGCGATTCATGTAGTCGGTGTGACGAAAACCGATAGCGTGACCAATCTCATGCGCGATGACCGTTGGCGCGTCCGGTCTGCTAGAGGAACTGTTATAGTAGTATGTATTGAGATAAATGGGATTTGCGGGATTACCCGCTGTTGGGAATCCGGCGCTAATCCCCAACGTGGAGCTCACTTCATAAAAAGCATAAATGCTGATATCCGCGGCAGCGGCGCTTGGAACGCTCAGGAATGTGAGCGACAGGTTGAGGCTATTGTAATTTGCTAGCGCCGTGATAAAAGCATTTTGCATATACGAATCAAACCCCGCATCCATGTATACATGGATTGTTCTGGCCGGAGAAGCAGTCACCAGATTAGTCGTACGGTAATGCTGAGTTCTGGCATTTTTAGAGCTTTCATTCACCTCGATAAGTTCATCAATCTGCTCTTCCGTAAGCAAGATATCGTACTCTATTAAGTACCCATCACGATACTTCGATAACCCTTCGCTGGTATCAAAACCAGCGCGCTGTATCTTCGAAATAATGTCCTCTGAAACAGCATCACTTTTCCGATCCTGCACCTCATCTTCATGGCAGGAAAAAACGACTGTGCATAACAACACCAAAATAGCATAAACGATTTTTTTCATGGTAATAGTATTTTTTTTAAACGAGAATTTCAAGAGAGATTCCACTCCGGGCCGAAGCTAGGAGAATTACGACAGATTCATTGGTACAGCATTATGAATTACCTACATGGCAATCGGTGTCGTGGTTATCGGACACTAGTAAAATAAACTATTTGATATTCAATATTTTACATAACCAGTCAGGTAAAGAATTTAAAATAGAAAAAAATATATTACACAACCAACCCGACATACTTAAAATTTGAGTACTTTGAGCAGTAACAGCACACCCCCCCGTTGCCCATGAATATACTGATTGCTGATGATCATCCGTTGACCCGAAAAGGAATCATTGCCCTACTTACTGAATCTCCGGACCATTTCTATTGTTATGAAGCCGGCAATATAGCCGAGACGTTAACCATTCTTGCGACAAAAAAGCCAGACATCGTTTTATTGGGAATTGGCAGTCAATTTTTGGATGGTTTTTATCTACTGCGCTATATCCGAAGTAACAAAATAAGAAAATTCAAAATCATTGTTATTACGCTCTACACAGATCCTATTCTCGTGCAGTGGCTACTTGACAACGGCGTAGAAGGTTACGTGTCTAAGTCTAGCGCACCAAACGATACGCTAAATGCTATTAGCGCTGTGTCGCGCGGGTATCATTATTATCCACCGGAACTACCCCAAGATCTCAGGTTTCCAACTCCACCCTATCCCTCGCTCAAATTATCGGATAACGATCAAAAAATATTGACACTCATCGCCAATGGAAATACCAGCAAAGAGATTGCAGCGAAGCTAGGATATACGCTGCGTACGATCGAAACAAAACGGAGAAGGCTCGAAAAAAAATTACTCGTTAAAAATTCGTCGGAGCTAATCAGCATTGCCTATAGAACTGGACTACTGAAGGTCAGTGATAACGGTACATCGGCACATAGTGCATTTGAAGAGCGTAATGTTCGAAAACCCATGCGCACTGATCACCACGGCGGTTTTGCATTTGAGAAATCTATATCAAGCTTGCGAACCAAATGAATTGCCGGTTCTAAAAGAAAGAGACTGCCCTTTTGAGACAGTCTCTTTGTTCATTATTGAACCCTTACCGAAGAAACCAAATCATTGGCGTTGGGCGAAAGCGTTGTGAAGTTGGGCGTATCTGCCGTGCGTGTCCAGGAGGTTCCGCTAAAGTTGTCGTCGGAATACATCACGAGGGTCCTGCCGGCAGGCACGCGCACAGACGAGGCCCAATCGTTGGGTACACCGAGTGCGGCAAGCTGTGCCAGCGTATAATTGCCGATCGGCAATGCCTGACTGGCTGCTCCTCCGTAGTTGACATCCTGATAAAATACAGCGCCCGCCCCACTGCTGGTAGTATGAGGCGTCGGGTGATTCGGCGTAAGACCGATTTGGCCCTTTAACATCTGCGCACCATCTCTGGTAAGCCGCAAGTAGAAATCCGATGAGACGGCAACGCCGTCGGCGTCGAGGCTCAGGAACCACTGATTGGTCGGACGCATGCTGGCGTTCTCGGCAGCCTTGGCAATGGCTGTACCCTCGTCATATTCATCAAACATGGCGACGTAACCTGTCGACATTCCGGCGTTCTTCACGTTATAAAATTGACGCCACATAAAATCACCGTGGAGCCTGGGAATCTGATTCTGGGCGCCGCCATTCCAATTGGCCCACGAGAAGCCTGGCCAGATCACGGGCATATAATCCATATTACGGGCATTGCAATACGCCAGGTCAGCCTGCATGACGGGGATATAGCTGTCAGCACCTGCCAGGCTGTTAAATGTTCCGACAGCCCAGGGCGTAATCATGTTCGCTGCATCAAAGGCAGGAAGATTGGCTGTTTGATTTCGCCAGTCACGCGGCACACCGATAATGACAAAACAGCCCTGGTTCTTAAACCAGTTGATGACGTCAAGATACGAGCTGACATTCCCCGGCCGGTCGGCAACGCCCATACCCCAGATGCAAACCACAGGCTTACCATTCTGGATAGCATAGGCACCCGACCCGGTCAGGTTCAGATTGCCTGTGATGACGTTGGTCCAGTCTGTTTTGATCTCACTTTGAAAATTGGTCCACCCGGAAAGATCATACATAACAAAGAACTTTCGCCCGTAGGTCTGCGCGGCATTTCGCACGCGGATGGCGATCCCATCTTTCTGTCCATCACTCTTTCCAAACCGCTGCATGGCCGCGCAGTCAATGCCATGCTGCTGCATCCACTCGAAGTGTTTGTTTACCACCTGCGGATCCCAGGATGAAAATAGTCGCGCCGGTTGTCCGTTGCCCAGGTTTGCGTAGCCTGTTTGATAGGTGGTGGTGTACTCCCGCACATCCGGCCACAAATCGAAGGTTTGATTGCCGGGCCGGGGGCCCTGCGCACCGCCACCCCAATGTACCCAGGTGTTATAGGCTGATCCGTCGCCCGCACAGGCAAACCATCCCTGGTATCCGACGACCAGTTTCCCAACAACATCGCCGACCGGAGAGGCCAGCGGCGCAATGGCCCTGTCACTTGTCGGCTCCGGACCCAACGCCTCATTACCATCCCTGTCAATAATTCCCTGATCTGAACATGCCCCCAGGACACTCACCAAAAGAACAATAAAGGTTTTTGCGTACGTGTACTTTCGCTTTTTCATGATTGTTTAGTTTTCGTTATAAATGACTCCTAAAAGCGGACTGCAGTCCATGGCGTTAACGTTATGAACAAAAGATAGCGGCGAGCGCTTACTATGGAATTAATAAACACTTAATAGCCGGAGAAGAACTGAAAATCATCTATCAGCGTACGGTATTGTCGGCGGAAAAATTGTGCGCCGGCATGTCCAAAATATACCACACATGATTAAAGCTTAAAGACGCACCCGGATAAATCCGGTTGGCAGCTGTCGCCACGCGTGAAGAAAAAAGCATGGCCTATTTACCGTTCATGCTCCGTATTAATTGATTTGTCAATTCATGCTTAGGCTGTCGCGAGTAAAATTGCGATTTTCAATACTCCGTAAACCCATTCCCTATGATGCAATCCAGAAGCACTTTCTTAAAAATGCTTGGGCTATCCGCAGCAGCCCTCGGCCTGTCCCCCACCGTAACCCAAGCCTCCGAAACAAAGGAGACTAAAAAGGATGCAGTGGCGCTGCAGCTCGGTCTTGCGTCCTATACCCTGCGCAAATTCAGTCTGGACGATGTGATTAAGATCTCCAAACGCCTGGGCCTTACAGCAATCTCGTTGAAAAGCATGCACATGCCTTTGGAAAGCTCCACCGAAGACCTTCGGGCCATAGCGGAGAAAGTCAAAGCCGCCGGCCTACGTCTTTACGGCGCAGGTGTCATTTACATGAACACAGAACAAGAGGTTGAAACTGTATTTAACTACGCCGCCGCCGCGCAGCTCGAGATGATTGTCGGCGTGCCTAAACACTCCCTGCTGCCGATGGTCAATGAAAAGGTAAAGGCCCACAACATTAAGGTGGCGATCCACAACCATGGCCCTGGAGACGAGATGTATTCCAGCCCTGCGGACGTATTCAATAAAATCAAAGACCTGGACAAACGCATCGGCTTCTGCATTGATATTGGCCACGTGATCCGCATCGGTCAGGATCCGGTTGCCTTTATCGAAAAGTATAAAGATCGACTTTACGACCTCCACATGAAGGACGTTGACAAACGTGCGGCGGATGGTGCTCCGGTCGAAATAGGCCGCGGTGTCATTCCTATCCCGGATGTGGTAAAAGCGTTAAAGAAGATCAGCTACCAGGGCACTGTGGCTTTTGAATATGAGAAAGATGGAGACGACCCCGTTGCGGGTTTAGCAGAGTCTATCGGGTATGTGAGAGGGATTATGAAATTGTCATAGCCTCTATGCTAGTGTGGTTCCCCATTCGGGATACGCCAGGTAAAATTGCCGTAGTGGATGATTTATAGTATCACGTTGATACACCTGTCCCTTTGTAAACTTTGTCGTATCGTAATTTACTTTCTGCGTAGGTGGCGTGTTTGCAAAATACGATAGGGGTTTTCATACCTCTAGCTTCCGCTGTCAGCTTTGTCTCTTTGAAGACCGCCTAACCGGAGACCGAAGCCAAAAGAGAAATGAAAGGGTGCGTAATCATAGACGGTGGCTCCTTGCGTAGTGAAACTGAAGCCTGTCTGGAATTGTGTATAGATCGGACTTTCGCCAAAATTGATCCGTCCCGTAAAAGCGGGTTCAACAAATATCGCCGGATCGTTAAACGTCGCACGCCGGCCATCATACACAAATTCTTCAAAGTCGACGTAGCTCATTCGCATAGAAACTATCCAATTAAAAATGCGGTGATTCGAGCCGATGGAAGGCTGAATAAAGAAGCGTTGATATTTTCCTGTCGCCAGAATATCCGTAGGGGCGATGAACAGATCATTGTAATTGTCGTAGTTCGTCCCCTCCCCTCTGCCATATCCTCCGAAAATCTCATAACACATCTTTTCGGAATTCTCATAATACCCGATGGCGCCTTCCCAGAACTTGTGCTTGATGTAGCTGTCGTCACTATCGCTATTACGATTTACAAACTCATAATTCGCCATAACGCCAATGTGATCCGTAACAGAAACTGCCGACTGCAAATCCACTCCGTTACCCGCGTGTCCCGACACCTGAACTTCCCCCGGGCCACGGAATAGCGCCGCGTTACGCACGTTGGGCACGTACACGGGTGAACACGATGAGAGAACTAATACGATCAGGAGAAACTTCTTCATAATGTGTCTGTTGTGGCTTAAAGTTAACAAAATTAAGGATAACCTGTTATTCCGTTGTTTCTGCCAGCGATCAACTAGTCACGACTGTCGCAATTGTATCTCTTGTCACTTTGTCTAAGCCAAACCGCTTTGTTGAATTTAGTTGCGCGTATACTCCCACTAAATACTTAAATTAGTCCTTAAGTTAACAAATTCATCTGGATCAGATTCGCATCCAAAACGCTCCCGGTTTTCATCAATAAGGGTTTGGACAAGGCGCTGATGCTTTTCGTTCTCCTGTTGGACAACCTCGATGTCCCATACACCACTTGTAAGTCTTGCATAAGTTTGATCGTAAAAAAGCGGAACTAAAAAACGGCCAATCGATTCCACCCAGAAAAGCACTTCGAACTCACGGGTCGTCTGTAAAGAACCTGAATACTCGGAACTCGGTATGTTCACTGCCACGATACAACCACGCATGCTTGGGGTATTCTGCAACACCCCAAGGTGTCTTTCAGCACAATGATAGAGCTAGTATTGTTATATTCCAATGACATTGCGGTATCTAAATATGTTCAATCAACCGAATTGTCGTTGCAGGCACAAAAGGGTAACATTTGTTTAATATCGTAGTCAGTTCCTTTTGCAGCATACCTTCTGAGGTGTACTTGTCTAAGGCAGGGAAAACTGTTTTAACTTTTGTTACAATTTCATGTCCCTGCATTTCCAAATACCATTGAGGAATTTGGAGTGTTCTCCCGTTGTTATATTCGATTGACACCTTACCACCATCACACTTATAGATCGGAAATTTTTCTTCAAAGGCCCGAAAAAACCAATCAACAAAGGCTTGTAGCCGTTCAGCGGGTTCCTGTCCGATCAAGTATTGATTATTATTCTTATCAAATCCTATTTTATCACAAATACCGTGAGCATTTTTAAGATCAATAAGTAAACAAATGATGTATATCGGATCTAATATAAAATTCTCAACACTATACCGCTCATTCTCTCCATGAACGAAGATATTAGACTCTGGTTTATTAGTCTTATCCCAGTCCACAATACCATACGCGGTACTATTCCCCGACTTTCGTATTTCATTGACGATCGAATAGACCTGACTACAATTGCTTTTGCCTGGCGCATTTGAAATAAAATATAATCTGTAAAGTTGCGGCTTGACTTGTAGATGTTTATCATGAAGGCTTTGATAATAAAATACGTCCGTAGGGCTCTCGACAAAGACTTGTTTATGATTCTTATAGTCAATGCTAAGTGTCGGAATAAAACTTGTGAGCAATTTTAACGCGTCGTCCTTGCTGACTTTTTTCAGACCGCTATCGTCACCATTCCTCAGTTGATAGACACACTCGTCATCCGCCAATGCAATGGTAGATGGCGAATGCGTAGTCAATATGACTCGTATATTGAACTTTTTCACAAAGGTATCCCGAAGTACATCCAACAACAGTTTTGACATTTCCGGATGAAGGTGCGCATCGGGCTCATCCAAAATGAAGAGATCCGGAAACGAAAGATTATCGGCGTAATATTGACTAGTAAACAACTTCAGTATTAGCCCGATGATAACTTTCTCCCCTGACGACAAATCACCAAACGGTATGGCCAGATTATTTGACTTCTTGTACAGCGTAAAATCCAGTGCCACATCAGGTGTAAATTCCCGCTTGTCAATTCCCTTGAAGTAAAAATCAACATCGTGGGCAGTAAGGATCTTATTTATTAGTACCCAAGGTGGTACGAACTTCGTCGTGAACATTTCATCTGAAATAGAATTATTCTCGATGTGATCTATTGTCTTATCAAAAAAAGTGCGCCTATTTAGGTCGCGCCTTCGAGCATAATTATAGAAGATTAACTCAATTTGGGATGAAAAAAGGTCACTATTATCAATAATATGCTCCTCGATCGGTGTATTGAAAAAATCAGAATCATTGAGTTCTGTTTGATTCTTCCCAGTATACATACATAGCTCATTCACAAACTTTAAAAGGGCAGCCCTTTGAGGATTGAAAACTTGTTGCAAAAGCTGACGCTCGATACTATAGCTAACCTTGGTTGTTTCCAGCAATTGCCCGTTGTGCTCTGCATACGCTTTCGCAACCAATGACCTGTACTCTATCTCGTCGGTAAGCAGATCTCGCCCTGTTCGTTTCGAAAATGCAGCCTCTTCCAGGTTGTTTTTAAAAATGTAGCTTATCAAAGTCCGTGTTGACGGAGTCAGTTGTTTAAAGGCATTCAATTGGGTCTGAACTATCGCCTTCCACTGATCATGGCCAATTCGTTTTGCATCGCCCTTTACAAGCCCCTCTGTTTGAATTTTGTTTATAGCGGGTTGAAATTCAAATCGCGTGCTAACAACTGACGGATCTCTCTGATTTTTTTTTGCCACTAGCTGCAACAACTGCGATTTACCACTCCCATTTTTGCCAGTAATAATTGTTAAGGGATTTAGCTCATCACTTTCAAAAGGTTTAAGTGATTTGTACTCGTCGGCTAAAATAATTCTCATAAGGGATAGGATAGTCAAAAGATGCGCGAGCAGTACCAGTGCATACAATTTGTCAAAAGATATCGAAAAAAGCCAAAATTTCAACAGGGATCGTTACCCGACGCTGCCATGTGCATTCATGTTATGGTCCATAATACTTTAGGAAGAGACGAGGTTAAGCACTAACGGCGATATTGAACCTGACTACCTATCTGCGCTAAGTGATAATAGCAGATATTCTATTTCAAATATTGAATACCCTTTGTACAAACTTGCATACTGAAGAAATCTCTCTGGATTCGGACTTTTCTTTAACAATGCTATTAACCAGTAAATTTTCCTATTTCGTTGCAATCACAACCGTTTTTTTTACTTTTGCACGATCGAAAAACGGTCCCGTGGCCGAGTGGCTAGGCTGAGCTCTGCAAAAGCTCCTACAGCGGTTCGAATCCGCTCGGGACCTCCTAAAAGGCTAACTTGTTAAAGTTGGCCTTTTCTATTTCTAACCGGAGCTTTTGCAGAGCGCTGGCTCTGCTTAATAATTTTTCCTCCTACAGCGGTTCGAACCTGCCTGTCGGCAGGCAGGTCCGCTCGGGACCTCCTAAAAGGCTAACTTGTTAAAGTTGGCCTTTTCTATTTCTAAACGGAGCTTTTGCAGAGCGCTGGCTCTGCTTAATAATTTTTCCTCCTACAGCGGTTCGAACCTGCCTGTCGGCAGGCAGGTCCGCTCGGGACCTCCTAAAAGGCTGACTTGTTAAAGTTGGCCTTTTCTATTTCTAACCGGAGCTTTTGCAGAGCGCTGGCTCTGTTTGATAATTTTCCTCTATAGTCGTTCGAACCTGTCTGGCGGCAGACAGGTCTGCTCGGCATACACAAATTACTCATAATCAAGCAGTTGGTTATTTTTCATTTCTATCTCATTTCCTGTTGGACGCGATCGGTTACAATTCGGGGCTCATTGAAATCCACTAAACGATCATTCCGGGCAAACCATTGGTTAAAAAGCCCCTTTCTACAGATCTATGAACATCTCTATCAATATTATCGTCACGGTTCTTCTTATTTTATGGGGTGGTGCTCTGATGATGTCGCCTATGATGATCGTCGCCGAGGGAATACGTGACAATCGGGGATCGCTGTTGTTTGTCATGGCCATCCTGGGGTACCCTATTGTGGTATTCGGCATCGTTAAGATCCTGGGACTGCGGTATTTTGGAATGAATGTAACGGGATGGCTGCTCGCAGTAACGATAGTCTGGCTGATTGTGATTCTGCTGTACGGTCTGCCGGGGATGTTCTGGAATGCCGGACGAGGCATATCCAATAACGGGTATTTTGCTTCCGCCGATGCCGTGTACCACAACGGTAAACGCATGCGTCATGCCGATGCCCAATCATTCAAAATCCTGACCGACAACCGGTATGCGATTGATAAAACCACGGTTTTTTACCATAGCGATCCCGTACGAGAAGCGGACCCTGCATCCTTCGAACCTGTGGCGGAAACACAACCGGATACTTCGCTGATTGTTGCCGACACCGGCACGCGAATATTCTGGCGGGATAA
>JAESGK010000465.1_pt1 | contig 15952 bp, 15 predicted proteins | sample 9269681 | NCBI WGS metagenome assembly JAESGK01 (sample SAMN14515347, study PRJNA621673) | algae metagenome | isolation source: Timaviella obliquedivisa GSE-PSE-MK23-08B and co-occurring heterotrophs from... | place: USA: Grand Staircase Escalante National Monument, Utah | collected 2006-08-15
CGAAAAGTGCGGTGTTTGGTAGCGGGGGTGCACTCTGGCAAAGGCTTTCGGCAGCAGGCCGTCGCGGCTCATGCTCATCCAGATCCGGGGCTGGCCCAACGCAAAGACCAGCAACACGCTGGTGGTCGCCACGACTGCGCTAATGGCGATGATATAGCTGATCCACTCCTGCCCTACGCGCTCAAACACGAAAGCCAGCGGATCGTTTACGTTCAATTCAGAATAATGCACCATCCCCGTCAGGGCCAGCGCCACTAAAATGTACAATACGGTGCAGATCACCAGCGAGTAGATCATCCCCCGCGGCAGATCGCGTTTGGGATCCTTACATTCTTCGGCGGTGGTAGAAATCGCATCGAAGCCGATATACGCATAAAACACAGCCGACACCCCCTTCAGTACCCCCGCAAAACCGTTCGGCAGGAATGGGGACCAATACGAAGGCTTGGCATAAATGAATCCAAATACAATGACAAACAGTACAACAGCGATCTTAAAGATCACCATATAATTGGCGCTCTTCTTACTTTCCTTGATCCCTATATAGGTGAGCCAGGTGATGAGAACGATGATGATACCGGCCGGCAGGTTCACAAAGATTGTTTTGCCGGCAATGACTGGCGCGGTCTCGTACGCGGTGATGACCGACTGCATAGCAGGCGTCATGGCGACACCGCTGCTCAACTGCTGCTTCGTGGTTTCGTAGGCGAGCTTGGCGGTGGTGGGATCGATGGTCAACCAACCCGGCAGGTGGATGCCGGCAGCTTCAAGCAAGTGGTTGAAATAGCTGCTCCACGAAATAGACACCACAATATTGCCAATGGCGTATTCCAGGATCAGGGCCCAGCCGATAATCCAGGCAATGATCTCGCCGAAGGAAACATACGCATAGGTATAGGCGCTGCCGGAAATCGGCACACGGCTCGCAAACTCTGCATAACAGAGGGCAGAAAATCCACAGGTGATGGCGGTAAAGACAAATAACAACGATATACCCGGTCCCCCGTTGGAGGCTGCCGTGCCGATCGTTGAAAATATACCCGCTCCGACTACGGCAGCAATGCCCATAAAAGTCAGATCGCGCACCGACAGCACTCTACGCAGACCTTTGCCGCCATGGCCGTCGTCGACACCCCGTTCGGCGTCCTGCGCAATAGTCGTCAGCGACTTTTTGCGGAATAGAGATTTTGACATTCAGTTCAGTTTAGTTTAGGGTTAAGTAGGGCTCAAAATAGCAAAAATTGATCAGCATTACAGGTTTGCCCGTTTCCGAACATTTTGCCACGCTGCCCATTAAACCCGAAAGTTACCGGCGGTAGGATAGGTGTCAGTATTTTTACTTTATTTTAAGGCGTGATAATTTTTTTAAGCTTTAATCGTATTTTTTAATGCAGTCGTCCTCCGAACATGTAAAAGACACCCCCGCAGACCCCTCAGGTTTTAAGACCACTATTTCGAACGAAGAACTCAACCAGCTACTGCTCAAAGCCTTTCACGAAAAGGTACAGGTCGTTACCGACCCGGCCGCGCTGCCGGCGGTAGCAAAAGAAATTCAAAAACACACCGTGGTGGGCTTCGATACAGAAACCCGCCCCAGTTTTAAGCGCGGGCAGGTTTTTAAGGTCGCCCTCATTCAGCTGGCCATTCCCGGCAAGGTATTTCTCATCCGCACACATCATGCTGGCGTCACACCCGAAATTGCCGCCATCTTTGAAAACCCCGGCATCATCAAAGCCGGCGTAGCAATACACGACGACATAAAAGGTCTGCAAAAATTTGCCCCTTTTACTCCTCAGTCGTTTGTCGACTTATCGATTGTAGCCCGTAAAGCCGGCTACCAGGTAGAAAGTGTAAAAAAACTCACCGGCCTCCTCCTGGGCTTCCGCATTTCGAAAAGCGCCCAGACTTCCAACTGGGAAGCCCCCACCCTTACCGAAAAACAGATCGAGTACGCCGCCACCGACGCCTGGGTCTGCCTGGAGATTTACCGCAAACTAGCCGAAAAACCAGCGCGAGTGTGAGCGTGAAAGCGGGCATTCCTGCATTCCTCCGCTCTCACACCCATTTCTTCGCTCCCACACTCACACTGTTTTTCGCGCTCACACTCACGCTGTTTCAACGTGCAGGTTGGTGCAGGAAAGTCCTGCTGCAATACGCCGTATCTTGCGGTGTAACCTGGAACCGCCTATGACACGTCTGATCTTTTTCCTCTGCCTGCTGGCCACCGCCACCCAGGCGCAAAAACTCGCCATCACAGCACCGACCTGCGAATACCAACACAACCCCCTGGGCCTGGACGCGCCAACGCCCCGTTTCAGCTGGGTGCTCACCGCCACCCGCCGCAACGTGCTCCAAACAGGCTATGAGCTCGTCGTGAGTCGCGACGCCGGCTTCCGCGAGGTAGTCTGGAAAACCGGCCGGGTAAAGAGCGACCAATCGGTACTCGTGTCCTACCGCGGCCCCGCCCTCACCGCCGGCGAAAAATACCATTGGCGCGTGCGCGTATGGGACAACGGTGGCAACGCCAGCGCGTGGACCACCGCCCAATCGTTCGAAATGGCCCTCTTACAACCCGGTGACTGGACGGCCGTCTGGATCGAACCCGACCTGCCCGGCGATGCCGTCAACAAACCGGCGCCCATGGTGCGGCGCGAGTTCACCCTGGGCAAGCCTGTGGCCACCGCCCGGCTCTACATCACCGCCCACGGCCTGTACGAAGCGCATATCAATGGTCAGCGGGTAGGCGATGCGTATCTTACGCCCGGCTGGACAAGCTATAACAAGCGGCTTCAATACCAGGTATACGATGTCACCGCGCTACTCAAGACCGGCGTCAATGCCACGGGAGTACTACTCGGTGACGGCTGGTACCGGGGAAACCTGGCCTGGGCCGACACAAAAAACATCTACGGCTCCACACTCGGACTGCTCTATGAGCTCCGCGTGACCTACACCGACGGCACACGCCAGGTCATTACATCCGACAAACAATGGAAAAGCAACACCGGCCCCATCGTGCGGGCCGGGATTTATTATGGTGAAGCCTACGATGCCCGCCTCGAAAAGACCGGATGGACCCAGACCGGCTACGCCGACGCGGGTTGGCAGGGTGTAAAAGTTACCGAGGGTGGGAAAGACAACCTCGTGGCTACCTACGGCCCGCCCGTACGCAAACACGAGACCTTCCGCGCACAAAAGATCATCCACACGCCAAAGGGCGAAACAGTCGTGGACTTCGGCCAGAACCTGGTCGGATGGATCACCCTGAAAGTGTCGGGCAAAGCCGGCGACCGCATCACCATCCGGCACGCCGAAGTGCTCGATCGCGAAGGCAACTTCTATACCGACAACCTCCGCGCCGCACAGGCCGAAGCAGTGTATACGTTGAAAGGCGGCGGCCAGGAAGTATATGAGCCACGGTTCAGTTTCTTCGGTTTTCGCTATATAAAGGTGGAAGGCTATCCCGGCACACTGACAACCGAGAACATCTCCGCCACCGCGTTGTATTCCGACATGCCCTCCACCGGCAGCTTTTCTACGTCCCATCCGCTCATCAACCAGCTCCAGCACAACATCCGCTGGGGCCAGAATGGCAACTTCGTGGACGTCCCCACCGACTGCCCGCAACGCGACGAGCGGTTAGGTTGGACCGGCGATGCGCAGGTATTCGCCCGCACCGCGGCCTTCAACCGGCAGGTAGCCGGCTTCTTCAACAAGTGGATGCACGACGTAGCAGCCGACCAACAAGCTGACGGGCGCATTCCCTTCGTGATCCCCAATGTATTGGGGCCTAACGACGCTGCCTCCACGGGCTGGGCCGAAGTTGTCACCATCATTCCCTGGACGATGTACCAGGCCTATGGCGACACAACCTTCCTCCGGCAACAATACCCGTCCATGAAAGCGTGGGTAGACTATATGGAACGCAACAGTCAACACGACCTGTGGAACACCGGCTTCCATTTCGGCGACTGGCTATTCTATCGCCCGTTCGATGACAACGACGGCACCTCCGCCGTCACCGACAAATACCTCATCGCACAATGCTTCCGCGCCAACTCCGTGCAGTTGATGATCAACGCCGCGACCATACTCGGACGACAAGACGATGCACAAGCCTATAGCAGTCAGTTAAAGAAAATTAAGGACGCTTTCCTGCGTGAGTATACAACGCCCTCGGGACGATTGGTCTCCGGCACTCAGACCGCGTATGTACTGGCATTACAATTCGACATGCTGCCCGAGAACCTGCGCGCACAAGCCGCAGACCGCCTCGTGGCCAACGTCCGTCAATACGGCAACCACCTCACTACAGGCTTCCTTGGCACGCCCTACCTCTGTCACGTTTTATCGCAGACCGGCCACACCGATGTGGCGTACGACTTGCTCCTGCAAGAGACATACCCTTCGTGGTTGTATCCGGTAAAGATGGGGGCCACGACCATTTGGGAACGTTGGGACGGCCAGCGCCCAGATGGCACCTTTCAAACACCCGGCATGAACTCGTTTAACCACTATGCCTATGGCGCCATCGGTGACTGGATGTACCGCCGCATCACCGGTATACGCAATACCGCACCGGGCTACAAACACATCACCATTGCGCCCGAGCCAGGTGGCAACTTACAACAAGCCGCCGCCGAGCTGGTGACACCGCATGGTACCGTCAGCTCCGCCTGGAAAAAAGCCGGTACCGCGTTTACGTTGGACGTCACCATACCCGCGAACACCACCGCCGAAGTCGTGCTGCCAGGCGCTGCGGGCAAGAAAGTGATCGAGACTAAGACGGCGCTTGAGCAAACTGGCTTCGGGCAGAAAACTGCCGGCAGCGATATTACCGTCACGCTGGGCTCGGGCACCTACCACTTTCAATATGAATAATACATTGATTATTCTAAGTAACATTCCGGAGTGGTTTCCGTTGGTAAGGGCTGAACATCCCGCATGAATCCTACCATTAATATTCTTCAAAAAGAAACACTGTCCAACAACTGGTACACGCTTTACAAATACACATACACCATTACCGCCCGCGACGGCGAACAACTCACCCAAAGCCGCGAAGCCTACGACCGCGGTAATGGTGCGACCATTCTGCTCTATAACAAGGCCGCGAATGCCGTAATCCTTACCCGTCAGTTTCGGTTGCCCACCTTTGTGAACGGGAATGCCACAGGCATGATGATCGAGACCTGCGCCGGGCTGCTCGATCTGGACAACCCGGAAGACTGCATTCGTCGCGAGACAGAAGAAGAGACCGGCTACCGCATCAGCGATGTATGCAAGGTCTTCGAAGTGTATATGTCCCCGGGATCCGTAACAGAAATCCTGTATTTCTTTGTCGGTGAATATTCGCTCGATCAGAAGGTCAACGATGGCGGGGGCGTCGATGAGCACGAAAACATCGATGTATTGGAGTTGGATTTTTCGGCGGCGTACGACATGATCGCAGCCGGAGAAATACGGGATGCTAAAACGATTATGCTCTTGCAGCATGCACGGATCAACGGACTGTTGACGTACGCAAAATAAGAAGGCATCTTCTACCCGGTCGCTCTTCTACCTTTTTTTCCGTCACCAACTCAACCTTGCTTGAATTGGTGCTATCGCTCTTTCCAGCATCCCGCTGAAAAGTATATAAATTCGACTATATTGGTGTATAACATAGTCATCACACCCGCGTTTACCACGCGGCTGAGTGATGCGCACCGGCATGTATTTATCATGACCCTTGACCAGATGATTTACGATGCGCATTCGCTACACATCCTCGAAAGCGAGCTGCTGCAATGATCCGGGCACGGCCGCCGGCATGATCGAAGACTTCCGTTCCAAACACCACGAGGCACCTAACCTGTATTTTGACTTTGCCTTCAATATAAGGGTGTACAAAAACGGCATGTCCTTTATCTGCCAGTACAAATTCGATTCCCTCGGTAAAGCAGATGTTGCGATGTTCTGCCAGGAACTGGTCGAAATCATGAAAACGGCGGCACAAGCACCGGGCACCACCGTGCGCAAACTTCAGGAAATCAGGCCTGGGGCATTGGCTTAGGCTTTTTTATAGTTTTATTTGGCATAGACACTGTTTATCACTTAATTTCAAGCATTGTTTGCGCAAACACCGATTCTTATTCGGCTTTTGCCAACCGTACCTAATCCTAGCACGCATGACCGAGTCGAAGAAATCGTACCTCATCCCCATGATGATCATCGGGGGCCTCTTTTCCATTTTTGGATTTGTAACCTGGCTGAATAGCATCCTTATTCCGTTCCTTCAGCAGGCCTGCCAGTTGACTGATTTTCAGGCATTTCTGGTCACATTCGCCTTTTACATCTCGTATTTCTTTGTTGCCATTCCCTCTTCGAATATTCTCAACAAAATCGGCTTTGCAAAGGGCATGGCCGTAGGCCTGGCCGTCATGGCCATAGGCGCGCTGATCTTTATCCCGGCTGCGCTTACCCGCGCGTATCCTCTTTTTTTGCTGGGTTTGTTTTGTCAGGCGGCCGGCATGACGCTGCTGCAAACCGCCGCCAACCCCTATGTCACCATTCTCGGCCCCATTGAAAGTGCCGCCAAGCGCATCAGCATCATGGGTATCTGCAACAAATTAGCGGGCATGACCGGCATTTTCGTCATTGGCGAAATACTCTTCAGCGACGCCAAAGCCGTCACGCAAAAAATCAGTGGCCTGACCGGCGTCGCATTAGAAACGGAGCTTGACCAATTAGCGGCCCGGGTCATTACACCCTATATCATCATGGCCATTATTCTCTTTCTGTTTGCGTTGGCTATTCTCAAAGCACACCTGCCCGAGATCAACCCAGAAGAGGCTGATTCACCTGAAGAGCAGACAGCTGGCTATGCCAAAAACAAAACGTCGGCACTCCAGTTTCCCCACCTCATCCTGGGGGTACTCTGCATCTTTGTATACGTGGGGGTAGAAGTAATTGCCATTGACGCCCTCGGCCTGTACGGCGTACACCAGGGCTTCGACATCAGTGTATCCAGCAAATTTGGTATCTACAGCCTGATCGGCCTCACCATTGGCTATTTCCTCGGTGCGCTCATCATTCCGAAGTTTATATCGCAACGCCTCGCGCTGGCGTCCAGTGCGCTGGCAGGCATTGTCTTTACCGTCGGCGTTCTGCTTACGAGTGGGTGGGTGTCCATCGCCTTCGTCGTTCTGCTCAGCTTTACGCACTCTTTTATGTGGCCTACCATCTGGCCGCTGTCACTGCACAGCCTCGGCCGCTTTACTAAAACAGGCTCGGCCCTGCTTATCATGGGCATTGTGGGCGGTGCTATTCTGCCGCTGGCCTATGGCGCCCTGGCCGATGCATCTAACCGGCAAACGGCATTCTGGATTGCTATCCCGTGCTATGCATACATCATATACTTCGCCCTGAAAGGGCAAAGAGCCGGCCTGGCAGCCAGGCATTAACGCGAGGTATTAAAACGCCTATAAAAAAAGGAAGTGTCTTCAAACCAGGCACTCCCTTTTTTTGTACAGGTACTTCCCGCTGTATGCAAAAAAAGAGGGCATCCCGACTTTTGAGACGCCCTCCGAAAAAATATAAAACCACTGTAAACTAAATGGCAATCTCTTTCACCACGACGTCAAAATCGCTCGATACAGCGGTGTTCGTGTCGATGTTGTTGCCTGCGCCTGACAGTTGCAGTTTGCCGGTAGCGCGACCCGTAGAGCGGTCGAACGAGAAGCTCGTTACAGTCAGTTTGTTGTTGCTGGCGTTGCTGTCCATCACAAAGCCATCAGCATTGGTAACCTGCATATACGGCTCTGACGGGTTTTGAACGTCGCCGTTTTTCAACACGAAGTACAACATCGCCGCACCGTTTTCGCCGTCGTTACGGAAAATATTTACATCGATATCGCCGTTGTCACGCACGATATAATAGGAGTCGGAATTGCCTACGGCTGCGCTAGGCGACTGCGCAAATTGAAATGCGGTACCACCAATCGTGCCTTTTACAAAGTTACCCGCTACCTCGCTGTTGTTAGCAGCGGTGGTGGATTTGAAATCATTGGCTTCATTAGCACAATTTGTCAAAGCAACGGAGCCTGCACATACCAGGGCCACAGCGAACGAACGCATAATCATCGGTCTCTTCTTCATCGTCAGATAATTGGTTATGGTTAATAATTAAAAACTCAAAGTGTTGGATAGCAATCCCTGCGGTGCAGACACGAAAAGAAGTATGGCACAAACGTGTTGGCAGTTGTACGGATACAACGAACCCGGCACGGGCACATGCGTGTAAGTTTCAGACCTTATCTACGATGAAGACGTGCCCATGGAAAAAGTGGGGCGCGTAGAGCTACAGGAATAATTCGCCTCTGGTTAGATTTGCGTGAGACGAGCGCTAAAAATCAATTCAAATAGATGTCTTTTAGTTGATTTCGTATGACAAAAGTACAGCGATCTTTCCCAAATCCGACGCGGTCCGTCGGGCCGATCGGTGCGTTTAAAGACCGATTCGTCGTTTCAGTGTCACCGCCTGGCATCCGTATTTTTCTTCGCGCTCGCTCCCACACTAACGCTGCTTCCACCGCCTCCCTTCCGCTGTTCACCTACGCGCTTCCCGGTTCTGCCTAATGCCTCTGCCCGGGAGGCCATGCGCACCGTATATTCGTACAGACAATAACAAAAACCATCATGGAAAATCCCAACCCAACCCCCAACTTTCCGGAAACCGAAAAATGGCAACAACGCGAGCGCCGTCGCCGCATCGGCGGAGGCATCATCCTGCTGATCATCGGTGGCCTGCTGTTCGCCAAAGTAGCCGGGGCCGTCATGCCCGCCTGGCTCTTTACCTGGCCCATGATCCTGATTGCCATCGGTGTGTTCGCCGCCTTTAAAAAAGGGTTTAGTGATATGGGGTGGCTTTTCCCGATCGCCGTGGGGCTGGTGTTCCTGGCGCAAAACGAAATTGAAGGGTTTTCGCCCTGGCCGTATCTGTGGCCCGTCATCCTGATTATTATTGGTCTGGGCATGATGTTCCGCAGAAAACGCCGCGGCGGCTGCGACGGGTGGTAAGGGCCACCGCCCCCAACCGGCCGTTCACCTACGCATGCCCGGCGCCGGCCTATCACCCCTCGGTACAACCACACCCATACCGTATCTTTATTTAACATCCGGCCGGAAGGCCTCCAAACAAGAAAAATATCATCATCCCAGTATATGGAAACGCAAGACACTAAAAGCAACACCCCTGAGCCGGTAAGACCTTACCAGGACATTACAACCCCCGACCAGACGGGCCGGGTACTCGGAGGCGTTGTCATCATCATCATCGGCGGACTGCTGCTGGCCCGCAGCGTCGGTGCCGACCTGCCCGCATGGCTTTTCAGTTGGCCCATGATTCCCATCGCCATCGGGTTATTCGTAGGCGCCAAGCACCGCTTCCGCCACCCAGGTTGGCTTATCCCCGTCGCCGTCGGCGCGGTATTCCTTTCCATTAATATGATGTCGGAAGATGTAGACGCCAGCCAGTTCTTCTGGCCCGTCATCATCATCGCCATCGGCCTGGTTATGATTATTAAGCCCAGGGGCCGCTTCCGGGGCCGCGATCGCGAAACATGGAAACGCTGGCATGAACGCCGCCATCAGCGCTATAATCAAAAATTCGGTAATGAGTTTACCGAAGAAACATCCGAAGGTATTATCGACTCGGTTACCATCTTTGGCGGCACAAAAAAGGTCGTCATCTCCAAAGACTTTAAAGGCGGCGATGCCGTGACCATATTCGGCGGCGCAGAGATCAACCTCACACAGGCCGACATTCAGGGCCGCGCCGTCCTCGAACTGGTGCAGGTTTTCGGAGGCGCCAAACTGGTCGTGCCCTCCGACTGGAAGATCCAGGTCGACGAGATGGTCAGCATCTTCGGTGGCCTCGATGACAAGCGTAACCCCGGCACGCTAAACCCCGACGACAACAAAGTTTTAGTATTGAAAGGCACCAGCATCTTCGGTGGCATCGATATTAAAAGCTATTAACCATGTATTCCTTTCTTCTCACCCTTCAAGTAATCCTTATGAACTGGTACATCGCTAAAATCGTATTCGGCATCACGGCTGAAAACCAAGAGAAACAACAGTTTGACGAACAGTTGCGGCTCATCGAAGCCGAGTCACAAGAAGAGGCCTTTCTGAAATCACGTATGATCGGCCTGGGCGAAGAAGACTCTTTCGTCAATGATAAAAACAAGCTCATCAAGTGGGAGTTCATCAACGTGGCCGAGCTGCTGCCGCTCAAAAAACTGGAAGACGGTATGGAGGTGTACTCCCGCATACACGAAATAGAAGAGGCTAACTCCTATGTTAGCTTCATTCACCAGAAGGCCATGGCCCTGCGTCTGAATGCGCTTCCTCTTTTCTGATCCTGACCACCCCAGTGAGTACTGTAAAAATAGCAACCTATAAACTTGCCCTGGCGTATGCCAGTTGGTGGGTGCTGCTGATCACCATCGAGACGTACGCACTGCTCACCTCGTTTGACCTGCGATGGCAAGCCGCATTGGCAGACGCCGTAACCATTAACCTGTTGCTCGCCGCCGCCGGGCACGCCATGCACAACGCCTTGAAATATTATCAGCCCGGCGCCAAGAATTCCCTGTCGATGATCGTCTGGAGCATCGGACTCGCTGCACTCTGCGTTTTTGTCCACCGGTGCTTTATGCGTTACGCATTCGCAGACGATGCCATCTACCTCGACTATATGAATGACTCGTACATCATCCGCGGCCTGTTCAGCTGGCTGATGATCGCCCTGATGTCGCTCATGAGCTGGATGTGGTACTATATGCAAGACCAACGCGCCAGTGAGACGCGCGAGCAAGATGCGCAGAAGATGGCGCGCGAAGCCGAGCTTGCTTCCCTGAGGCAGCAGTTGCAGCCGCACTTCCTGTTCAACAGTCTGAACTCCATCAGCGCCCTGGCGGGGTCACGCCCTGAAGAAGCGCGCAAGATGATCCAACAACTTTCTGACTTTCTACGCGGCACCATACGCCGTGACGATCAACAGATCGTAACCCTCGAAGAAGAGCTCAACCATTTACAATTATACCTGGATATCGAAAAGGTGCGCTTTGGCCACCGGCTGCGCACAGACGTTCAGCACGATGCTGCGTCGCTCGCCTTACGCCTGCCATCACTCCTGCTCCAGCCCATTGTCGAGAATGCCATTAAGTTTGGCCTCTACGACACAACCGGCGAGATCACGATCCGTATCAGCGCCACCGCCCGCGACGGCCAGATGTTGCTGTCGGTAGAGAATCCGTTCGATCCCACCACGGCACAACCACGTCGCGGTACAGGTTTCGGACTGAACTCTGTCCAACGCAGACTTTATCTACTCTACGCGCGCAACGACCTCCTGACCACCGAACAACACGAGACCGAAGAAAACCCGCGCTTCATCACCCACGTTAAAATACCGCAGACCTCATGATCAAAACCATACTCATCGACGACGAGCCCCTGGCGCGCAGCATCACCCTCGAATACCTGCAGGCACATGCTGACATTGCCGTAGTAGCGGAATGCAACGACGGCTTTGAAGGTATCAAAGCCATCGCCCACCATAAACCCGATCTGATCTTTCTTGATATACAAATGCCCAAGATCAACGGTTTCGAAATGCTCGAGCTGCTCGAACAACCACCGGCCGTGATCTTTACAACCGCCTTTGACGAATATGCCATGAAGGCGTTCGAAGCACACGCCATCGACTACCTGCTCAAGCCTTACAGCCGCGAGCGTTTTGATAAGGCCCTGGAGAAGTGGATCCTGCAACGCGGCCACGCCGACAAAAGCACGCAACAGGCCGCCATCCTGCGCGAAGAGATTCGCCAACCGGAAGAACGCACACGCGTGGTAGTGCGCGAAGGCGGCAACATCCGCATCATCCCGGTACAAGACATCCAGTACCTCGAAGCATACGACGACTATGTCAAGATTTATACCGCGAAGGAAATGTTCCTGAAGAAAAAGACGATGAGCTTTTACGAGCAGTCGCTGGACCCGGCACAGTTTGTCCGCGTACACCGCTCCTACATGATTCAGCTCACGCAGATCACGCGCATCGAGCCGCTGGAAAAAGATACACACGTCGCCCTGCTGAAAAGCGGCGTACGTATACCGCTCAGCAAAGCGGGCTATAGCAAACTAAAATCTGTGTTGGGAATCTAAAGAATCATTGGCGGCAACCGGTCAGTGCGTGACCGGCTGCTGTTCTACCACTGCGTCCACCTTCTTATGCGGACGCTTCAAGCTTATCCGCGCCAGCACTGCGCTGACCAGGGTCATCACAGACGCGGTCATCATACATGCCCCGGGAAAGTTCACGATTCCTTCCGGGCCAGACGAATGCGCAAAAATCCCTGTCATCAATACGGGGCCAACTATCGAGGTCAGGCTCATGAGACTCGTGAGAGCGCCCTGCAACTCCCCTTGCTCAGTCGCCGGCACCTGCGCCGACATGACACCCTGCAAGGCTGGGCCACAAATCCCTCCCAGGCAATACGGTATCAGAAACACAAACATCATCCATCCGTGCGTCGCCATACCAAACAAAAAGAATCCCACTGCATAAAGCGCCAACCCGACATAGATGCTGCGTTCCTGCCCAAGTTTCGGAAGGATGACGCGTATCAGTCCGCCTTGCACAATGCCTACCAACAGGCCAACGAATGCTAATGAATAACCAATCAGGTCCTCTCCCCAACCGAACTTTTCGATGGTATAAAATGACCATGTGCTCTGTACAGCATGGCCCGCGATGTAGATCAATACAAGAGACGCTACCAATCCGAGGATGACTTTATACCGCATCAGAAATAGCAGCGACCCAACCGGGTTCGCCCGGGCTATTTCAAACTTCCGCCGGTTCTCCGGCTTTAGGGATTCCGGCAGTATAAAGAACCCATATAGCCAGTTCACAAAAGTCAGCACGGCCGCGCCAATAAAGGGTGCCTTTAGACCGCCGTATTTGGCCAGTAAGCCGCCCAGCGCGGGCCCAATGATAAAACCCAGTCCGAAGGCCGCGCCGATCATACCGAAGTTCTGTGCCCGCTTTTCAGGCTCGCTGATATCGGCAATGTAGGCCGACGCAGTCGTGAAGCTCGCGCCCATGATGCCGGCGATGATCCGCCCAACGAACAGCCACTCGATTGTTGGGGCGAATACCAGAAAGGTATAATCCACGCCAAAACCAAACAAAGAAGCCAGCAGGATGGGCCGGCGTCCGTAGCGGTCGCTCAAATTTCCCATGAGAGGTGAAAAAAAGAATTGTGGAATGGCAAACGCCGCCAGCAGCCAACCACCCAGCTCCGAAGCTTCGGCATTGCTCACCCCAGTCATATTGGTAATCAGCTTCGGCATCACCGGAATGATGATTCCAAAACCAATCACGTCGATCAACAATGTCACAAAAATAAATCCGAGGGCAGCGTTTTTCTTGGAGACCATAGGGAGCACGAAAATTCAGTCCGCAAATAAAGCCATTATAGGCCAGTATCTACGTACGCAAACGGGACAATTACAGGGGGGCTTTATACAGCAGGCGGGACGGGCTGATGCCCGGAACAACTTCGTCGTACACCAACGGATTGTCCAGCGTTATCTCCGTACCATCGCAGGCGAACGTACGGCACGCCAGGCAGCTCATCATGATCGGCTGGTGCACAAACACCGTACCTTGACTGGTCGGAATTATATATACATTGCCATACGCCGATCCTTCCGAGCCCGCTTGTACTAGTATTGTTTCCAGCCAATGCATATTCTCGCGAGACGTTTCGCAGCTGGCAGAGGCCCGCATCATGGCGTGCGTCAGGCCATCTGTGGTGTGATCGTCGGGCGCACAACCAGCCAGACAGGCTAGCAGAGACAAGATCAGATAGCGGTGCATGGTGAGGATATTTTCACTATAGACACGTATTGCCTGCGAAAAGTTGTAACCGGTCTCACGAAGCCGGCGCGCCGGTCTCCAGGAGCGCAATGCCCACTCCCAACGCACGCAGCAAGTCGATCTTCCCGACTAACGCCGGTTGCGTCTGAAGCGCCACCGTGCCGCGCAGCACGCAGTCGTCGGTATATTCCTGTGCTGTAATCGTTACGTCAAATTCTTTTACAACACGCATCACCTCGGGCGTGGCACCATAGTCGTACTGCAGCGTTACAGCGGCGCGCACTTCCCGCGTGTCCACAATGGCCTGTTGCAATGCGTCTTCGGCTGCCAGTCTATACGCACTGATCAATCCGCCGACGCCCAGCTTTATACCACCGAAATACCGCACCACAACAACAAGTACATCCGTCAGGTCGCGTGAGCGAATCTGGCCCAGGATCGGATCGCCGGCCGAATGGTTGGGCTCACCATCGTCCGCGGCGCGAAAGCGTTGTTTGTCGGGGCCAAGCATCCACGCATAACAATGATGGCGTGCATCGAAATATTCTTTGCGAAGCGCATCCAGGTGTTCTTTGATGGCAGTCTCCGACGACACCGGATACGCAAAGGCAAGGAATTTGCTTCCTTTCTCCTTATAGAGCCCCTGGGTGGGCTGTTGAATGGTACGGTATGAAAATGCCTGCACACCGCAAGGTACACGTTTTACGCGCGACGACGCCGTATACACGCCGCAAAGCAGGTTTTTCTTGTCCCGTGCAACCTTGTACCGCCTCGTGTAGTCTTATAGCAAAACATCGAAAAACAACCTTAGCATCTATGAAACATATAATCCCTTCGCTCCTGCTGATCGCTTTCGTAAGCGTAACGTCCGTTTTCGCACAGACGCGCGAAACCCGCAACACCGGCTCGTTCACCAAAGTGGCATTTCGTGTGCCCGGCAAATTATACCTCCGTCAGGGCAACACGCCCAAGGTAGAAGTGGAAGGCAAGCAGGAGCTGCTCGCCGAAATTGAGACCAGCATAGAAGGCACGCGCCTCGTGATCGGCAAGCGCGGCAAATGGAATAACTGGACCTGGAAAAACGACGACCGCATCAATGTATACATCACCATGCCTACAATAGAAGGATTGAACGTTGGCGGCTCGGGCGACCTCATTGCCGAAACCCGCATTCACAGCGAGAGCCTCGAGCTGTCGGTCAGCGGCTCCGGCTCCATGAAGATCGAGATCGAAGCAACCGGCAACACCGAAGCCAGCGTATCAGGCTCGGGTGGGATCGCGGTAAAAGGCAAGGCCAAAAACTTTGAAAGCCGCGTGAGCGGATCGGGCCAGGTAGATGCCGACATACAGGTTGCGGGTCTCGCCGACTTCAGCGTGTCCGGCTCTGGCAGAATCTCGGCATCGGGCACGGCCAATTCAGTGAAGGCCAGCATCAGCGGCTCGGGTCGCGTACTGGCAGCCAACCTGGAAACCAACACGTGCGATGTGAGAATATCAGGGTCGGGCGATGCAGAGATCAATGTAAAAGAAGCGCTCAACGCCAGCATTAGCGGCAGCGGCAGCGTACTCTACAAAGGCGATCCCAAGCAGCTGAACAGCCACTCGGCTGGCAGCGGAAAAGTCCGGAAGATGTAGGTTGAGTTACACCTCCCGCATACGCCAAAGGCGACCGCACGGTCGCCTTTTTTATTGCTATAGGCATGTTATTTTATCGCTATACAAGCCTATGGATATATTCAACTTTCGCGACGAAATGGCCTTGCGCCTGTTTCTGTCCTTTGTGGTGGGTGCCGCCATTGGTATGGAGCGGGAATATCGCAGCAAGGCTGCCGGCCTCCGCACGATGATCGTCATCTGTCTGGGCTCGACGATCTTTACGGAGATCTCCATCAGCATCGGCGCGGGCTCACCCGACCGCATCGCCTCGAACATCGTCACGGGTGTAGGCTTCCTGGGGGCCGGGGTTATCTTTAAAGACGGACTCTCGATCAACGGTATCACTACCGCCACCACCATCTG
>JAESGK010000466.1_pt1 | contig 15948 bp, 17 predicted proteins | sample 9269681 | NCBI WGS metagenome assembly JAESGK01 (sample SAMN14515347, study PRJNA621673) | algae metagenome | isolation source: Timaviella obliquedivisa GSE-PSE-MK23-08B and co-occurring heterotrophs from... | place: USA: Grand Staircase Escalante National Monument, Utah | collected 2006-08-15
GAAGGTCACGACAATTTCTATTTCCTCTCCGGCCACGAGCTCCTTCGACAAGTTCTCTAGCTTAATCGCCAGCCCCCCTGGATCAAGCTGGACTTCTCCGGCCGGGATATCGAGCGCAACTATGTCTACCGTCGAAAGCTCGGCTTCCTTCATGACGATGCCGACGACTGCGGCACGCTGCGCCACATCAGCCCTGACACCGATCAGCTTGACCGGGCTGCCTGTGTTCTCGATGTCCATGAAGACCAAGGTCGAACCGTCTGCTGGCGCAGCTCTGACCCACGGATGCACGATTCGAATGGTGCCGACCGCGGCAACGTGCCCATGCTCTTCCGCCGTTCCATTGGAAACCGGGACGAAAATGGCCGCGCAGGTCATCAATCCGAGTACATATCGAGTTCGCATTTCTGAAGTATCCCTGTTGTCTCTCTCAGATAGCAATGCGGTTTGTCACTGCCATGACAGTGGGTTTGGCCTCGGGAATGTTGTGTGCCTCTTGTCTCCCGATAACCCGACAACTATATATGTCGACAATGATAGAGATATTGAAACATGAATGAGCAACAGGCCCTTCTTGCCTTCGCTGCGCTTTCCCAGCAAACGCGTCTGCATGTCCTGCGCGCGCTTGTCGTTGCTGGAGCTGAAGGTATGGCGGCGGGAGACATTGCCGACATGGCAGGTGTCTCCCCGTCCAACATCAGCTTTCATCTGAAGGAGCTTGAGCACTCTGGCTTGATTGCGGTCCGCCGAAGCAGCCGGTCCATGTTCTATAGCGCCCGTTTTGACACGCTGGGAGCGCTTGTTGAATTCCTCGTGAAGGATTGCTGCTCGGGGCACCCCAACATCTGCGCCGCATTCTCGAAGGCATCTATATCGACCACGTAAACGGCGCCACACAGATCCCAAACCATATACGGAGAATCTCTTGACCGAACTTCCCGCCGCCAATGTCGAACACCTCCTCCAGCCGGACGTCGAGGCACTGAGACCGCATTTCTCAACCCATAAGCCGCGGATTCTCATTCTATATGGTTCCCTCAGGGAGGTCTCATACAGCCGTCTGCTCGCGCAAGAGGCTGGTCGCCTTCTTGAGCACTTCGGCTGCGATGTCCGGATCTTTAACCCTGAAGGGCTACCACTCCCCGACGCCTCTCCGACCTCACATCCGAAGGTGCAGGAACTGCGCTCATTGTCTGAGTGGTCCGAAGGTCAGGTTTGGGTCAGTCCCGAGCGGCACGGTGCGATGACCGGAATCATGAAAGCCCAGATCGATTGGATCCCGCTTGCCGTCGGATCGGTGCGCCCGACGCAGGGTAAGACGCTGGCTGTCATGGAGGTCTCCGGTGGATCGCAATCCTTCAATGCCATTAACCAGCTTCGTATCCTCGGGCGCTGGATGCGGATGATCACAATCCCGAACCAGTCTTCAGTCGCGAAGGCATTTCAAGAGTTCGATTCGGCCGGCCGCATGAAGGCATCACCCTATTATGACCGTGTGGTGGACGTCTGTGAGGAACTCGTCAAGTTCACGCTGCTGACCCGCGATGCCTCGGCATATCTGACCGACCGTTATAGCGAGCGCAAGGAAGAAGCCGAAAAGCTTGAGCAGCGGGTCAACCTCAAGTCAATTTAGGCTGCAAAATGGACGAGACTGGGCTGCTACCAGCCGCCAAATCTCGAGTCATTGATTGGGAGAGATGCCCAAGCAGTCACTGGTCGAGGTCGATGGCCAAGCCTATGACCGAACCGGCGTCTCCTTCGAGAGGTTTTCCGGGAGGGCCCGCGTGCCGCGCTGCTTCACGCGGGCTGCACTTTCCATCAACTGTGCGAACGCGCGCTCGCTTATCCTATCCGCATTGTTGAGGATACGGATCATCGGATCATTGATTACTTCCGGGACAGTCAGGTCGTTCATTGCGGACCTCCGATCCCGAAATCCTACCCACAGATGATGACCGCTGTATCACAAATGGTCGCTTTTTTAGTGTTTGGAGGCAACGGAGGAATCATGTCTGGAGAAGCGTTTCCACCAGCAACGGCATATGCTCGCGTGCAGATCGGCCCGCCCCTAGCAATGTCGCAGATGCTGCCCCGGTCCAGCTTCCGTACCCAGCGAGCCACAGCCGTGGCTGCTTCAAAGACCGGCCTCGATCAGCCTCCACCGTGCCCTCCCCCTCAATGACGCCCAGGTCGCGAAGATGGTCGAGAGCGGGTCGAAATCCCGTACACCACACAATGGCATCCGCCCTGGTGGAACTGCCATCCTTCCATATGACCGAGTCCACATCGACCCGCTCGAATGGTCGCACTGCTTTCAACGAACCTCGATCTCGCGCCGCCTTGACCGGTGGAACCATCACGATATCACCCAGACCGCCAACAGGACCGGCTCCCGCGTCTTTGCCGAGCACCCTCGCGGTCGCACGCTCGAACAGCACGCGCCCATCGACGTCATCGGGAAGAAATATCGGTGAGGCAGGCGTGACCCAAGTAACGTCCGCGACTTCAGAAAGTTCGGCCACGATCTGCGCCCCGGAGTTTCCACCCCCCACGACAATCACTGAGCGGCTTTCAAGGTTCTCAGGCGAGCGATAGTGCGCCGAATGCGTCTGGAGGCCCTCGAAGCTGTCGATGCCTGGATAGGTGGGGATAAAGGGGTTCGACCAGGTCCCGGTGGCGCTGATCACTGATCGTCCCCGGTATATGCCCCGGTTCGTGACGACCTCTAGCGCTTCCTTCACCTCTTTCACTGTCGCTACCGATGCTGGACGTTCGATCGTGAAGCCGTATCTTGTTTCGTAGCGAAACAGGTAGTCGAGAACCTCGTCCCGGCCGGGATAACTCCCTGTCGAACTGTTCGGCATGAGCCATCCCGGAAGGGAGCTGTAGGAGGCGGGTGAGAAGAGCGTGAGTGAATCCCAGGCATGTCGCCACGCGCCGCCTTGGCCGTCCCCTGCGTCAAGGAGAATGAAGTCCAGTCCAGCGCGTCTGAGGTAGTAGGCGCAAGACAGGCCTGCCTGCCCCGCGCCTATGACGACGACGTCAAAAGTCTTTACTGGCCGGATCACTCGGCTGGTACGCGTGGTTCACCAGGCTCAGCGGGAAAGTAGCGCCGCCCCATCCAGAGTGCAAACTGCACCAGGATGATCAGGACCGGCACTTCGACGAGCGGCCCGATGACCGCCGCGAATGCGACCGGTGAAGCAAGGCCGAACGCGGCGATGGCGACTGCAATAGCAAGCTCGAAATTGTTTCCTGCTGCGGTAAATGCAACCGCCGTCGTCCGCGGATAGTCTGTGCCGACCATCCTCGCCATCACGAAGCTGACAAAGAACATGATCAGGAAGTATATGGTCAGCGGGATGGCGATCATGACGACGTCGAACGGCAGACGAACCACATCGCCGCCCTTCAGGCTGAACATCGCGACAATCGTGAACAGCAGCGCCGCCAGCGTGATCGGGCCGATCTTCGGCAGGAACACGTTCTCATACCAATCCCTCCCCTTGGTCGCGGTCAGGATGCGGCGCGAAAGATAACCAGCCAGGAATGGAATGCCAAGGTAGATCAGGACCGCCTCGGCAATCGTCCAGAACGAAACGTCGACAACACTGCCCTCAAGACCGAAGATCGGTGGCAGGAACGTCAGGAAGAACCAGGCGTAGACGCTGAAGAACAGAATCTGAAAGATCGAGTTGAAGGCGACAAGCCCCGCGACATACTGATTGTCGCCCCGCGCGAGCTGGTTCCAGACCAGCACCATGGCAATGCAGCGGGCAAGCCCGATCAGAATCACGCCGGTCATGTATTCCGGATAGTCGCGCAGGAAGATGACAGCCAGCACGAACATCAGCGTCGGACCGATGATCCAGTTCTGCAGCAGCGAGATGGCGAGCACACGCTTGTCGGCGAAGACCAGATGGAGTTCCTCGTACCGGACCTTTGCCAGAGGCGGATACATCATCAGGATCAGCCCGATGGCGATCGGAATGTTCGTCGTGCCGACAGACAGGCTGTTGAGCGCCGCAGGCAATCCTTCGAAAAAGGTTCCAAGGACAAGGCCGAGCGCCATGGCGGCGAAGATCCAGACCGTGAGGTAGCGGTCGAGAAACGAGAGGCGGACAATAGGTCGGGCGGGCTGCATTGCAGGCTCCTTGCATGGCAATTCGGCTCCGCCCCGGTTGAGGCGGAGAATTCGAAGGTGTTGGCGGACGGACTTATCCTACGCGGCGGCCCTGGGCGTCGACGACGGCCTCCCCGTCCTCTTTGGAGAATGCTCCCCGTTGAGATGTCGGAAGCAGATCGAGGACCGCTTCGGAAGGACGGCAGAGCTTCGCCCCCAGTGGCGAGACGACGATTGGACGATTGATGAGGATAGGATGTTCCATCATGGCGTCGAAAAGCTGCCCATCGGCGAGCTGTTCGTTGGCAAGGCCAAGCTCGTCATAAGGAGTGCCCTTTTCGCGGAGAAGCTCCCGAGCGCTGATCCCCATCCGGTCGACGAGCTGCTGGAGAAGTGCCCGGCTCGGTGGCGTCTTGAGGTATTCCACGATATGCGGCTCGATGCCCGCGTTGCGGATCATGGCCAGCGTGTTGCGGGACGTTCCGCAGTCGGGATTGTGATAGATGACGATATCGACCGGGCTGTTCATGCGACGTCCGACCTCTTGCTGGTCGAGCCTTCCATCTGTCCGATGTCGTGAAGCTTTGCAGTCAGGCTGAGGTGCTCCAGGCTTTCGACAGGCAGTGCAGCAAAGGCAGCGATGCGCAGCTTCATGTAGCGGAGCGTGGTGGCAAAGGCGACGCGCTTTTCCGCGTCCGTTCCCTCAACTGCGGCCGGATCTTCGACACCCCAATGGGCCGTCATCGGCTGTCCGGGCCAGGCGGGGCAAGCTTCGCCAGCGGCATTGTCGCAGACGGTGAAAACAAAATCGAGTTCCGGCGCTCCAACAGCGGCGAACTCGTCCCAGCTCTTGGAGCGAAGGCCTTCGACGGGATATTTGTGACCCGACAGCGTCTCGATGGCGAAAGGATTGACCTCGCCCTTCGGATAGCTGCCGGCCGAAAACGCATTGAACTTACCTCCACCATCTTTGCGGAGAACGCTTTCGGCGATGATCGAGCGTGCGGAGTTTCCCGTGCAGAGAAACATCACGTTGAAGGTCGTCTTGGTCATAGGGACACCTTTTTTGGTTTTTAGCAGCAGGGTTCGAGTTCTGCGATCAGCGGAGCACAAAGGTCAGGATTGCCACCGCAGCAGTCCTTGACGAGAAACAGCGTCAGATCACTCAGACGCGTGATTTCGGCACGATAGACGATGAGCCGGCTGCGGCGTTCAGCCGAAATCAGGCCCGCACGCGCGAGAATATTGAGATGGGTCGACATGGTATTGTGAGGCACCGCGAGCGAACGGGCGATCTCGCCAGCGGGCAGGCCGTCCGGCGACGCCTTCACAAGCAGACGAAAGGTTTCCAGCCGCGTCGACTGGGCGAGTGCCGCAAGGGCGAGAATTGCGCTTTCCTGTTCCATATGTCGAGAATACTCGAAATATGGACAACGTCAACCCTTGGTGCTACAAATTGCGGCGAGACGGTTGAGGAGCTTTCTCACGAGCGCCGGAGGGATTGGATCCTGTCCGATGCAATGCGGTGGAGGAGAACAGCGATGCAGGAAAAAGAGCTTCGTCCGGCCTGTCCGGGCGCGGCTGTGCTTGGTAGGCGGTCGTTCCTTGGCGGAGCACTCTCGCTGATCTCGTCACCGGCCATCGGTGCTGCTTTGGAATCGCGACCTGACAAAGGCGTCTTGCGATTCGGCCTCACCCCAGTGTTCCTGTCGAACGACATCGACGTGCTCGATGAACTGCGGAAATATCTGACCAGGGCGACCGGGCACGAGGTTCAGCTCGTAACACAGCGGACCTATCAGGAGGTCACCGCGCTTCTCGTCGCGGGGAACCTCGAGGCGGCATGGATCTGTGGCTATCCCTACCAGAAATTTCACGACGAGCTTGCGCTGCTTGCGACCGCGCTCTGGCGCGGACGTCCGTTGTACCAGTCCTACTTCATCGTGGGATCGCAAAGCCGGGCAACGACGCTGGACGACTGCAAAGGTAATATCCACGCCTTTTCGGATCCGGATTCAAACTCGGGATATCTGGTTACGAAGGCGTATTTGTCGGTGCGGCATACCAGTGAGGACAGTTTCTTCCGCAAGACATTCTTCACCTACGGGCACCGCAACGTGATCCGGGCCGTCGCTTCGGGTCTTGCCGATTCGGGCAGCGTGGACGGCTACGTCTGGGAGGTGATGCGAAACCTCGAGCCGGGTCTGGTGGATCAGACGAGGGTCCTGATCAGATCGCCCTGGCATGGTTTCCCGCCGGTGGCTGCGCCAGCAAGACTAAAAAACACAGAGGTCTTCAACACCTTGCAGTCGGCGTTCCTCAACATGGCGTCGGACCTCGTCGGACGATCAGTGCTTGCCCGGCTGGAACTTGATGGTTTCGTCGATGCGCCTCAATCGACCTTCGACAGCATCGCCGCCAATATGGCGCTTGTCAGGAGCCTCGGGTGAAAGCGATCTCCTACCTGCAGCGCATTCCGCTTACCCTTCGTGTCCCGGCGATGGTGGCTATTCTCATGATCTTCATCAGCGTGATCATATCGGAGCGTGTTCTGAACAAGCTCTACGAGATGCAGGAGCAGCATCTTACCGCGGTGATCGGAACATACTTCGATGGGCTTTCGACCGCGCTCATGCCGGCCGTCATTAGGGAAGACATCTGGGAAACCTACGACATACTGGATCGCACCCGATCAATCTTCACCACGGTCGCGCCGATGGAGACGGTGGTGACGGGCCGGGACGACAAGGTCATCGCGACGAGCGATCCGCGGAAAATTCCGGTGCTGTCTCCACTCCCCGCAGAATACGCGGAGCGCATGTCGGGAGGCGGCACGCAGATCGACTGGTCGACCCACACGGGGTTCGGCGTGCGGCCGCTCCTGTATCAGGGCAGACGGGTGGGAACGGTCCAGGCGTCCTTCGACATCTCGCACCTCGTCGCTGAGAGGCGACAGGTGTTGTATACCCTCCTGGCAACGAACGCCGTTCTGGCCCTGGTGTTTGCAACAGTTGGCTACGTGATCGCCCGCCGTATGGTGAAGCCAGTGAAGACGCTTGCGGACCATATGCGTTCGGGCGTGGCCGGGACACCACAACCGATCACGCTGGAGGAGTTCCCAGCTCGAAGCGGCGAATTCGCGGACCTGTTTCATGGTTTCAACACCTTGGTTGAAGCCGAGCGGGAGCGCAGCATGCTGACCCATCGTCTGGCCGAAGAAGAGAAGCTCGCTAGTCTGGGGCGGCTAGCCTCCAGCATGGCGCACGAAATCAATAACCCCCTTGGTGGCCTGTTCAATTGCATCGACACATTGAAGCGTCACGGTTCGGCCGAGAGTGTCCGCGATGCAAGCCTCTCCCTTCTGGAGCGCGGGCTGGCTGGTATCCGTGACGTCGTCCAGGCCGCGCTCGCAACCTATCGCCCGGACCGGTCACCTAGGCCGCTGGTCGTGGCAGACCTTGAAGACGTTCGTATCCTCGTGGAGCCCGTGATCGCCAGCCGACGGCAGACCTTGACCTGGATGAGTTGTCCCACCGACCTGACCATTCCTGCGTTGCCGGGCTCGGCTGTGCGCCAGGCGCTGCTGAATGTCGTGCTAAATGCCAGCGCTGCCGCGCGCGATGACGGCACGGTTGCCGTTGAGATGCGCATTGACAACAACGGTTCGACGCTCATTCTTTCGGTGGCGGACTCCGGTCCAGGTCTTAGCAAGGCGGCAATGGATGTCCTCACGTCGGGCGATCCATGGCCCGCAAGCCATGCAGCCGGCGGGCTGGGGCTATGGATGGTCCGCAGGATGGCCGACGGCGTCGGCGGCCTTGTGAACGTGGGCGGAAGTGACTACGGCGGAGCGCTGATCGAACTGCACCTGCCGATCTCGAGAACCGAGGAGGAAATAGTCCATGCAGCGTGAAACGGGACGGATCGCGATTCTGGAAGACGACCCGATAATGGGGGAGTCTCTCTGTCAACGCCTGTCCCTCGAGGGGCATCGCGTCGAATGGTGGACGAAAGGCGAGGATGCACTTCGCGGCCTGTCAGGCGGCATAGAAGCCTTCGACCTCGTCCTCTGCGACATCCGTCTGCCGGACATGAACGGCGAAGACGTGTTCCGGCGGAGCTGTCGCGAAGCCTCGACTCCGTTCCTGTTCATGTCGGGATACGGAGACATCGACCAGGCGGTTCGCCTCATGCGCAGCGGCGCGGTCGATTACATCACCAAGCCCTTCGAGATGTCCGCCCTGCTCGACCGGATCTCTTCCAGTCTCCGGTCGAGGCCGTCCGACGGCAACGAGGGCGTCCTCGGAATATCCCCGGCCATGCGCGGCGTGGAGATGATGCTGCGCCGCTACGCGGTTCATCCCCTGCCCGTCCTCATCCAGGGAGAGACAGGTACTGGCAAGGAGGTCAGCGCCCGGTTTCTCCATCAGGTGTCCGCCCGACCGATGTCTCCATTTGTCGCGGTCAACTGTGCGGCCATTCCCAGCGAACTGCTCGAGAGCGAACTGTTCGGCCACGAGAAGGGAGCGTTCACAGGCGCACATCAGCTCCACCGCGGCTATGCGGAAAGAGCCAGCGACGGGATCCTGTTCCTTGATGAGATCGGCGATATGCCTCTGCATCTGCAGGCGAAGATGCTTCGGCTCATGGAGGACGGGAGGTTTCACCGACTTGGTAGTGAAGTACAGATCCCTTTCAAGGCACGGATCGTCTGCGCAACCCATCATGACATCGGTTCTGACGGAAGCACTTTCCGCAAGGACCTCTACTTCAGGCTGTCGGCGCTGCCTGTAACGCTCCCACCACTGCGGGACCGGCCCGAAGATATCCTGTGGCTGGCCCAGCGTTTCCTCGAACAAATTGTGGAGCAGCGCGATACTCCGGTGCGCGGCATCAGCGGGCTGGCGGAGGACGCCATGCTTGAGCATGGCTGGCCTGGAAACGCTCGAGAACTTCGCAACCGGCTCGAACGAGCCGCCGCACTTTCCGAGAATGTCCTCCTGATGCCAGCGGATCTATTTCCTGATGCCAAGCCCTCCGCAGTCGGGCCTCCTGTCTCAACGCTGGCGGATGCCCGTGATGCGGCCGAAAGGAGGCAGATCATCAGAGCGCTCAGCGCAACCGACGGTCAGATTTCGCAGGCGGCGCGCCAGCTCGGCGTTTCCCGCACTACTCTCTGGGAGAAGATGACAAGGTTCGGGATCGAAGGTGGAGGACGTTCGGAAAACTGAACACCCCGGACCCGCACCGTCCGGAAGTTCGAACGCTAGCGCCACCCTTTTCCGGCGGACGTCACGGAAACCAGCGCCAACACTGTTGGCACGACGATTGCAGATCACCTCTCAACGGACATCAACTTGAGGGAGGATCGCATGTCACGCTGTCGGACGATTATCGACGTTGGTAGACGTCAGTTTCTGCGCGGAGGCGCACTTGCAGCGGCGAGCGCGACCGTAGCCGCCGTTGGTGCCGGGGCACCCCAGGCACGGGCAGCCATCCCTTCAGCGGGGGTCGAGTACCCGTCGAACCGACTGGGCAACATTTCGGAACTGGTCGTCAACGAACCTCTCGATGTCACCTATCCTGACGAAAATGCTGCAGGCGTTCTCCTGAAGCTCGGCGTGCGCGTCGAAGGCGGCGTCGGCCCCGACGGTGACATTGTCGGCTTTTCCACGATCTGTCCTCACAAGGGCTTCCCCCTCAGCTATGCAGCTGAAGAGCGGACCTTCAACTGTCCCGGCCACTATTCCGTGTTCGACCCCGAAAAGGGCGGACAGCAGGTCTGGGGCCAGGCCACGCAGAATCTTCCGCAGTACATGCTGCGCATCGCCGACAACGGAGACGTTTTCGCCGAAGGCGTCGACGAGCTTCTGTACGGCCGCCTTTCAAACGTCATCTAAGGGGTAACGATCATGGCTTTCAAACGTCACATCGACCGTCTGCCGATCATTCCCGCAGACGCCAAGCAACACAACGTCACCTGCCATTTCTGCATCGTCGGATGCGGATACCATGCATACACATGGCCGATGAACAAACAGGGCGGGACCGCGCCGGACAAGAACGTCTTTGGCGTCGACCTTGCCCAGCAGCAGGAAGCCGAAACGGACGCCTGGTACTCGCCTTCCATGTACAACGTCGTCAAGCAGCAAGGCCAGGACGTTCACATCGTCATCAAGCCTGACAAGGAGTGTGTAGTGAACTCCGGTCTCGGGTCGGTCCGCGGCGCGCGTATGGCGGAGATGAGCTTCTCGGAGGCTCGCAACACGCAGCAACAACGCCTCACAGATCCGCTCGTTTGGCGCTACGGGCAGATGCAGCCGACAAGCTGGGAGGATGCTCTCGATCTCGTGGCCCGCGTCACCGCCACCGTCATCAAGGAAAAAGGCGAGGACGCGCTCTATGTATCGGCTTACGACCACGGCGGTGCCGGCGGCGGCTACGAGAACACCTGGGGAACGGGCAAGCTCTATTTCGAGGCGATGAAGGTCAAGAACATCCGCATCCACAACCGCCCTGCCTACAACTCCGAGGTACACGCCACCAGGGACATGGGCGTCGGTGAACTGAACAACTGCTACGAGGACGCGGAACTCGCCGATACGATCTTCTGTGTCGGTGCCAACCCGCTCGAGACCCAGACCAACTACTTCCTGAACCACTGGGTTCCGAACATGCGTGGTGGAACGGCGGACAAGAAAAACGCGGAGCTGCCGGGCGAGGAGCATCCTCCGGTCAGGATGGTCTTCGTCGATCCGCGCCGCACCGTGACCATCAACGCCTGCGAGGCGGAGGCTGGCAAGGAAAACGTGCTCCATCTCGCCATCAACTCCGGAACCGACCTTGCGCTGTTCAACGCCATCTTCTCGCACATTGCCGAGAAGGGCTGGACCGACAAGGCGTTCGTCGATGCCAGCACCAGCGGGTTCGACGATGCCGTGAAGGCGAACAAGACTTCGCTTGAAGAGGCTTCGAAGATATGCGGCGTCTCTGTCGCCGACATTGAGAAAGCCGCCGCCTGGATCGCGGAACCCAAGGCGGACGGCAAGCGCCGCCGGACGATGCTTCCCTACGAGAAGGGTCTGATCTGGGGCAACGACAACTACCGCACGAACGCCGCGCTTCTGAACATCGCACTTGCGACCGGAAACATCGGACGTCCGGGCGGCGGCTGCGTGCGTCTCGGTGGTCACCAGGAGGGCTATGCGCGTCCGTCCGACGCCCATGTCGGCAAGCCCGCCGCCTATGTCGACCAGCTCCTGATAAGCGGCAAGGGTGCGGTCCATCACATCTGGGGCTGCGACCATTACAAGACGACGTTGAACGCGCACGAGTTCAAGAAGGTTTACAAGAAGCGCACAGACATCGTGAAGGACGCGATGAGCAACGCGCCCTACGGCGACCGCGACGCGATGGTCAAGGCGATTGTCGAGGCCATCAACCAGGGCGGACTGTTCGCCGTGAACGTTGACATCATTCCGACGAAGATCGGACAGGCCTGCCACGTCATCCTTCCGGCCGCAACATCCGGCGAGGCAAACCTGACGTCGATGAACGGTGAGAGGCGCTTGCGGCTTACCGAGCGGTACATGGACCCGCCAGGCCAGTCGATGCCGGACTCTCTCATTGCAGCTCGTCTTGCCAACAACATCGAACGTGTGCTGCGCGACATGGGTGACGCCGCCTACGCCGACAAGTTCAAGGGCTTCGACTGGAAGACCGAGGAAGATGCGTTCATGGACGGCTATCACAAGGTGGCCGGTGGTGGCGAATTCGTCACTTACGAACGCCTGAGAGCGATGGGCAATAACGGCGTGCAGGAGCCCGCCACAGGCTTCGAGAATGGCAAGCTGGTCGGGACAAAGCGTCTCTACGAGGACGGCAAGTTCTCGACCAAGGATGGCAAGGCAACCTTCATGGCCTCCGAATGGCGGGGCCTCCAGGCTCCGGGCAAGCAGGAGCAGAAGGACAAGCACAAGTACCTCATCAATAACGGCCGTGCGAACCACGTCTGGCAGTCCGCCTACCTGGATCAGGAAAACGACTTTGTCATGGACAGGTGGCCCTATCCTTTTATCGAGATGAACCCGCAGGACATGACAGACGCGGGCATCAAGCAGGGCGACCTGGTGGAAGTTTACAACGACGCCGGAGCGACGCAGGCGATGGCCTATCCGACGCCGACCGCTCGGCGCGGCGAGACCTTCATGCTCTTCGGCTATCCGACGGGCGTGCAGGGCAACGTTGTCAACGCGGGAACCAACGAACTGATCCTGCCGAATTACAAGCAGACGTGGGGCGACATCCGTAAGATCTCCGACGCCCCACGCAACGTCGAGCACCTCTCCTTCAAGCCGAAGGAATACAAGTCTGCCTGACCATCCGCAGGAGGGCGGACCCGCCGCCCTCCTGCGATCACCAACATGGAAGCCGAAATGCGCAAGCTCATTGCAATTGCATCTCTCTGTCTGCTGCCTGCCATCCCTGCCCTCGCCGACGGAAATGCCGAGGCCGGGGCCACCGTGTTCAAGAAGTGTGCGGTCTGCCATGCCGTCGGAGATGGTGCCAAGAACAAGGTCGGCCCCGAGCTCAACGGAATCGTCGGTCGCAAGGTAGCGGCCGCTCCAGGTTTCAACTACTCGGCCGCCTTTAAGGCGAAGGCCGCGGAAGGCTGGTCCTGGGACGAGAGTCACCTCAGCGAATATCTCGGCAATCCGAAGGTATACATCAAGGGGACAAAGATGGCGTTCGCAGGCCTGAAGAAGCCCGAAGAGATCGCGGACATAATCGCCTATCTGAAGACATTCCCCGGCCCTTGACTTCGACGCCCGCAGCCGCGTTCTGCGGGTTGCGGGCAACGCCTTGCATGATGGGAGGGAGGCCCGGATGAACATTAAACTCAGTCTCGAAGCTGGTGACTGCGGTGGCATAGGCGCAGAGAGGAAAGCTCTCCTTTCGTTCGACGACGCGGTGGCGGCGGCTGTAGCCACGGCCCTGCCCTTGTCCGGGGCGGAGCGACTCGATCTCCGCAACGCTAACGGGAGAGTTTTGTCCCGCGACATCCGCGCATCATCTGCTCTGCCCCGCTTCGACCACTCGGCGATGGATGGTTTTGCTGTCCGAACATCTGATTTTACTGGGATCGGCCCGTGGACCTTGCCGATTTTGAGAACGATGGCAGCCGGCGACGGAATACTAGAAGCATCAGCCCAGCCCGGCATGACCCTGGAGATCTACACTGGCGCCCCAGTTCCAACAGGCTTCGACGCAGTGATCGTGCGCGAGAAGTGCAGGCGCATCGGAGACACTGTGCTGACAGCATATCTACCCAAAGTCGGCGAGAATATTCGAAAACTCGGAGAAGACGTTGCGCCAGGTGTCCAGCTAGCTTCCTCCGGCACCCTCATCTCCCCTCATGTAGCCGCCCTGTTGGCTGCATCGGGCATAAACGAGGTTGACATCCGACCTCGTGTCCGCGTCGCCCTGATCACGACCGGTTCGGAGCTCCGACGTCCTGGTGAAGCCCTTCATTCAGGGCAGATTTACGATTCCAACCGATATATGGCAGCGGGAATGCTGTCGTTGCCTTGGATCGAGGTTACGGACCTCGGTCACCTGCGCGACGATCCAGGCGCGATACGGGACGCGTTGCAGATGGCATCGCAGGTACATGATGTAGTTCTGACGTCCGGAGGCATGTCGCATAGTGCTGCCGATCATATGCGGACGGCACTGTTGGCTTGCAATGCACGGCTCGAGGTCCTTAACGTGGCCATGCGGCCAGGCAAGCCTGCCACCGTCGGACGGGTCGGTCGTGCACTTTTCATCGGCTTGCCCGGTAATCCGATGGCGGCCGCCGTGGTTCTAGGCCAGATCGGGCTCCCTGCAATTCGGGCGACTTCGGGATTCCGGCAGCGTAGTGTCGACTGGTATCCCGCCGTGGCCGGGTTCGACTATCGCAAACGCGAGGGACGAACAGAATTCGTTCCGGTTAAGGTGACTGGCCGGGACGAGATGGGGCTCCCTGTTCTGGCGAGGCTCGGCCGTGGGTCATCTGGCAGCCTGTTGCCGATGGCAGTTGCCGACGGGCTCGCGGTGCTGCGCCCCGAAAGGATCCACATACCTGAAGGGACGGTCGTTCGATACGAGCCGTTCGGAAGCAGCACCATGTAGGGGTCAGGACAAGATTAGTTCAAAATCCTGCGCTAAGTCCGAACGGAGCGTGAACCTTCGCCTCGTAGGCGCATGATCGTCTGCCGGGAAGTTGCGAATTTCCTCGCGATGGCCGAAACACTCATCCCCACTTCCAGATCGTCACGGGCATCCTGCTTCTGTTTTTCGCTGAGCGTCGAGGGGCGGCCGAGCGTTTTGCCATCTGCCTTTGCACGCTTGAGGCCAGATTGCGTCCTTTCGATCAGCAAATCCCGCTCGAACTGAGCGACGGCGTTGAGCACATTCATGGTCATCGTGCCGGCCGAGCTGGTGAGATCAGCGCCACCGAGGGCGAGGCAATAAACACGCACACCCATTTCGGCCAGCGTTTTGACCGTGGTGCTGACATCAATGGCGTCACGGCCGAGACGGTCGAGTTTGGTCACGATCAGGACGTCCCCCGATTCCAGCCGATCCATCAGCTTGGAAAATCCGCGGCGCTGCGCAATGGCGGTGCTGCCAGAAACTGTCTCGGTGACGAGACGGCGAGGCTCGACGTGGAAGCCGGCGGCTTCGATTTCCTGAATTTGGTTCTCGGTGGTCTGTCCGGTCGTGGAGACACGGACATAAGCGAAAGTGCGCGGCATAGGGCTCCAATTCGTCCGAATAGGCTGTCCGAAATATTCGGACTGTTCGTAATTATGTCAAGGTAATTTGTGGACAGAGTGTTTTACCCCTGTACGGAATCGGACCTTTCCGTACAGGGCAAGGTCATCGGCTCGCAAATGTACGGAGTAGCAAATGGCCAAGCGGAAACTTATCAAAGCTCAGGACCGAGAGGCGCTTTTCGACATTCCGACCGACGCGGACAGCCTGATCCGCCATTATTCCCTATCGCCGACTGACCGGCTTGAAATCGAGGTCCGCAGACGCGAGCATAATCGAATTGGCTTTGCGGTGCAGCTCTGCCTGATGCGTTATCCGGGCCGCGCGCTCATGGCCAATGAGATGTCGCCCAAGGCGATGCTCAGCTATATTGCCGAGCAAATCGGAGCCAATCCAGCTTCATTTGGTCTGTACGCCCGCCGGGAAGAGACGCGCATGAACCATGTCGCTCACCTGCTGAGCTATCTGGAAATGAGGAGTCCTACGGCCGAGGATCGTCGCGTTGCGCTGCTGTCGGCAATTGAGACGGCCTCAACGACTGACAAGGGTGTGGCAATTGCGAACACCATCATCGTGACGTTCAGAGAGCGCCGGGTTCTGCTACCGGCGGCGAACATGATAGAACGTATGGGCTTGGCAGCACGCGCGATTGCCCGCCGCCGTGCTGAGGCGGCATTGATCTCGGACCTCGATCCGGAAAAGCTGCACGCACTGGACAATCTGCTCGTGGTAGACCCGACGATCAGCCAGACGCGCTTTCATTGGCTGAGTTCGGCTCCCGAGGCCCCCGCGGCGGGGAACCTGGTCGGATTGACTGAGCGTATTGCATTCCTGTGCACGCTCGGGATCGACCCGCGCCTGCAGGCCCGGATTGAATAGTCCCGCGTTTCGTAGACACCCTCGGGTTACGTTTTCTGCTGCTTTTCGAACTCGACGGGCGACAGCATCCCGTTTCTGACATGTTTGCGCTTCGGGTTGTAGAACATCTCGATGTAGTCGAACACGTC
>JAESGK010000467.1_pt1 | contig 15930 bp, 12 predicted proteins | sample 9269681 | NCBI WGS metagenome assembly JAESGK01 (sample SAMN14515347, study PRJNA621673) | algae metagenome | isolation source: Timaviella obliquedivisa GSE-PSE-MK23-08B and co-occurring heterotrophs from... | place: USA: Grand Staircase Escalante National Monument, Utah | collected 2006-08-15
TGTGCCTGGATAGTTGATTTAAATATATAGTAAAAACATGTCGTATAATAACAATAGTATAACATCACGGGGAAAAAAATTGGCAAGACATAGTAATATTAAGCCTGTGTTAATTATATGTTGTCTAGTGCCCGAAAATAGTCCGTTTAACGAATGTATAGTGTACGGCAAACGTAAAAGGTGCCAATCGAAACAAGACGGCGGATACGTCGGTTATGACGTCGATCCGTTGGTTTCGGAGAATACAGGGTGTTGTTTTATCAGATCATACGGTTGGAAACGACCCGTGCGATTGTACGTAACAATAACTTAACATGGGCTAAACAGAAACGCGCAATAGACCTTGTATCTTGCTGTCTGGAAGGAAACCAATAACCATCTAACCCTGGTTCCGGCAGCAAGGCCCCACGCGTTGCCGGATCCGCCAGCAAAACCACCGAGCCGTGTTTAAATTTTTGGAGTTTAATTCCATACGGAGCCGTATGGTTTCCGGTTTTTTATTTTTGACGGTGCTCATCCTGATCCTGGCCATCGTTTCCCTCTACATACTCGACCGTGCCAACAAGGTCGCGCTCATTCACAGCCGCATCAGCCAACTTCAGGTATTCACGCTTACGCTGATCAAATCCGACAACGACTTTTTTGACCTCGACGTTTACAACGTCAACTATTTCAAGACCCGCACCAGTACGGCGCTCGAGCTGCGCGACAGCATGAACAAGCGCATCCAGGCGGAGATCCGCGCGGTGCGGCAGCAGACCCGCAACAAAGCCTACGAGGTGGACATCAACCTCGATGCTATCGACAGCACACTCTCGGTGTACAACGACAAGTTTGTGGCCCTGGAAGCGCTGGTCTATCGCAAGGGCTTTAAAGACGATGGAATGGAAGGAAAGATGCGCTGGCATGCGCACAAGCTGGAAGAGGAATCCGCCGGGCCGAGCTTAGTCAACGTGTTGTTCTTACGCCGCCACGAAAAGGATTTTTTCCTGCGGCACGATACGGTATATCGCAATACGTTTAACCGCGCCGCCGTCAGGGTCATGCGCGACATGGCACGTTTTGACAGCGACAGTACCGGAGCGCGTACACACATGTTGGAATACCAGCGGCTCTTCAACGAACTGGTCAACATTCAGTCACAGATCGGCCTGAGCAGCAAAGACGGCTTACGCCGCGAGCTGAACGAGCTGACCTCGGCGCTCAGCAATCAATACTTCCTGCTGTCCGAATACTCGCTGCGGCAATCCGTACAGGCGCAACAGAACGCGCGGCTGTTCTATATCGCCATGCTTACGGGCGCAGTATTTTTCTCCCTCATTTCGGGATTGTGGATCTCGCGCCGGTTGTCAGAGCCCATTGCACGTTTATCGTCGCTGGTGCGCATGTCGATTGTACATAAGAAGCCCGGGCCCATCGACTTCAACGTGCGCCATGCGGCAAACGAGATCAACGCGCTCACGGCCGCCTTCAACATCCTGATGCATCAAACCAATGCGCAGCTGAAGGAGATCCAGTCGAAATCAAAATTGCTCAAGCGTAAGAACCGGCAGTTAAAGCAGCTCAACCGCGAGCTCGATAATTTTTTATACAGCACCGCGCACGATTTACGCTCGCCGCTGACGTCCCTGTTGGGCCTGATCAACATCATGCGCTACGACAACCGACAGGAGAACCTGGTGGTATACTTCGACATGATGGAAAAAAGCATTCAGCGTTCGGATGCCTTCATCGCCCAAATTGTAAGCTTTTCCAAGAACAAACGCCTGCTCATTAAACCCGAGCGGTTGGATCTGTACCAGCTGGTGGAAGAGGTTTTCGAGGGGCACAGCTTCCCTGCCGGAAACGGACGCCTGACGCGGGAAACCGTTATCGAGGAAGTGGCGCCCTTCTACTCCGATCGTAATCGGGTCACGATTCTGTTGAACAACCTGATCTCGAATGCCATTCGCTATTCCGACCCGGGCAAAGAGCAATCGTATATCAAGCTGTTTCTGACCGTCAATGAATTGGAGGCTACCGTCGAGGTGCGTGATAACGGCATCGGTATAGGACCGGAGCACATCGATAAGATCTTTGATATGTTTTACCGGGCCAGCACGGACTCTAAAGGCTCAGGCCTCGGATTATTTGTCTTTCACGAAACGCTCAAACGGCTGAAGGGCCAGGTGCGCGTGACGTCTACGCCGGGAGAGGGATCATCGTTCTTCATTATACTGCCGAACTACTACAAAACTCTCGAGGTCCCGACAGCGTCGGTGACGGAAAAAAAAGCCCTCTATGAAGCATCCTAAAACGTCCATACCGTGGCCGCTGGAAAAAACATTGGAGCTGCTCACGTTGATCCGTAATGATCTCATCGGCGATCTGCTTAATGGTAATTATCTGCGCGAGTATATCCAGACACGTTTTCAGGTACAAGACGTATCGCGGATCAAGGTCGAGTTTATACGCATGGCATTGAAACAGTTGCGGCAATCGACTCTTGACCGTATACATTACGAAGAATTGGTGCGTGAGATCATGGAGCATGGCACCACATCCCTGACGGCCGGAAACGACCAGTTGTTCTATCAGGAAGTAGATCGTTTGCTGCAGCGTTACCTGCCAGTACAGCCCTAAAAAGAATTAATAGACAAGGTGGGATAGCATGATGTTGGGGTAATATACTTTTCCCCACGGCACGCTATTTTGCATAGCATAAATGTTATGCAGTCGATACACCTCTTGTTAGAAACTTTTTTAGAGCGCATCCGCATTCCTGTCCGCGTATACTACGTCATATTCGCTTGTGTGCTGGGTGCGATCTATCTGCAGGGCCTGTTAAGCCCGCAATTGCTACAAGATGCAGCCCGCGATGCAGCTCAGGTGTTGCATGGGTATAAAACCGGTCAGTACACCGTTTCCGATGGCATTGTGGTATGGCTGGCGGGCATTAGCTTTGAGCTCTTTGGTGTTTCTGCCTTTGCCTTTCGATTGCCGTCGTTCCTGGCTACGCTGTTGTGCCTATACGCCACCTACCGGCTGGGGACTTTACTCTACAACAAAAAGACCGGCATCCTCGCCACGATCATCCTGGCTTCGTGCTGCTGGTTTGTACTCGCGTGTAATGATCCGCGTCTCGATTCCATCTTAACAGCCTGCATCCTGTGTGCCATCTGGCAAATGGTGTTGCTCGTTTTAAACAATCGGATGCTCCACGCCGTCATGGCAGGGCTTGCCATGGGTATAGGCTTTTCCGCCAAAGGCAGCATCGCCGTGTTGATGCCACTGCTGATCGTTGGCCTGTATATCATGCAACAACGCTCGTGGCGGAAGGGCATGCGCCTTTTTCCGTGGGTGGTCGTAGCCGCGATAACGCTGGCGCTGATGGCGCCGATGATCTATGGCTATCATGGCCAGGTAAACCGTTTTGTGAGACGTACCGGGCCTGTATTTTATTTGCATACGTTCTTTCGCGCGTTCCTGCCGTGGAGCCTGGTGTGCATTGCCGCCTATACCAAAGAAATTTCCTATCGCTTCCGCAAGGGACTGCGCAACCGCAAGCGCGAGATCCTGACAGGCATAGCGCCGGTCATTGCCGTAATATTACTGACGCTCATGTCGACGAAGTGGCCGCACTACCTGCACGTCACGTTTCCGCTGCTGGCCATCTTTACCGCGGCTTTCCTGTTGCGCTGTGGCACGCAGACCAAGAACCGGTTGATCGTATCGCAGCAGATCCTGGCGACGCTCGTCATTATCGGGATCATTGTGCTGTGTGACTACTGCCTGCCCGTCCGCGACCTGCCCACCATGACAGGCATCTTGATTTTACTGTCGGTAACCGTGTTCTTCTTGTTCGAGAACACGCTGGGCCGCACCAGCAAGGTGGCGCTCATGTCACTGTCACTGGGCGTGTTCCTGTTCTTTGTCATGAGCTTTCACTATTACCCCGAGGCCCTGAAATATCAGGCCGGCCGCACGCTGGCAACCCGGGCGGCGCGTAAGGTGCCCGTTGATAACATCTATAGTCTGGCTGGTTTTGAAGCCTGCTATGACTTCGGCTTTTACATGAAAGCCGACATACCCCTCCGGACGGTGGCGCAGGTGGCAACTTCCCCCGCTCCCCATTACCTCGTCACCGGTCCGGAAGGGCTTGAACAGCTCAAGACACTGCCCGTAAAGATCGACACGCTCGAACAGGCCGTAAACTACAACGCTTCCGGCTTCAACGTCGGATTCCTCGATCCATCCCGCAGAGACGACATGCTGTCTCGTCGGTATTTGCTGCACGTTACGCCGGAATAGCGTTTAGGCGCCTGCGGCATCCAAAATCTTGGCTGCTCCGGTATATTTCGTCTCTTCAACAATGTTCTCTCCGTAAGGGATTCCGAACCGTATCCCGATAGCCAATACAAGCGTATAGGCCTCGTCGTCAGGGACTGGATCCAATTGTATTTCCAGCGTAGAAGGTGAGCACCCTTTTGTCGTGATATACCATGGTGTCGCCGCCGTCCGTGCGCCGCTACCGTTGTTAGTGCCATACCAGGCTGGTGGCCTGTACGTTTTGCGGCCGGGGTCGTAGACGAAGTCGGGCGCGAGCCCTAGGGAAATCACGACGCTAAACAGCGGCAGGTCGTTCTGCGGGTGAAAGTTAACGCCATGCACAAGCTGAGGAATGTGCACACGCGCGGAATGTGTATCACGGTCGAGTGACCAGGTTAGTGTTGCACAGAACACCGTGTCAAATACGTTGCTTTTGTTTAACGGAAGACCTCGAAGCAGATCCGGATAGCGCGACAGATTGACATTTCGTGTACCCAACGCACTGGAGGTATCCTGCTTTTGGACGATCTTCATGAGCCTGTTCAGCGGCGCACTGACATTGAAACCGCAGGATAGCGCGCGGAGTTTGTGAAATGTCAGCCGCAGGTGTTTGCATGCAAGCGTAAACCCTTTGAACTCTGCCTGGTGGTGGCGCAGGAGCTTGAATTTAGGTGAATGCTTAATTTGATCGGCCGAAGGACCGCCTTTTTGACGAACGATCGTTTTTTCAACGCCGCGCCGACGGTAGATACTAATTTCTCCTACCGATCCCGTAATGTCAAGCAAATTTTTCTTTAGCGTAGCCATAAGTATGTAGTAGTTTTAGTTTGTTTTCTTTGTTTTCATGTTCCCGCTGTGCGCTAAGCACAGGATAAACGCTGATCGGTATAGATACGGGTATGTTTTGAAATAGGTTTGTTATAGCCCTATAGAGCTATTAGAATTCTATTTCAATTCTATATCAATAGTATGTCAATGCTATTATATATCCGAAGTAACCCAGCTGTTGCTGTGAATTTTGGGGAAACTGTAGTGTTTTTTTGTTGTGGATTAAAATGGCAATAACGTCCTGTTTACCAAAGGCGGCTGTATAGGAAGATGTAGCCGGATTTGGAAAAATCCGGCAAAAAAGGAAACGGTGTTCGGCAGTTATTGCAGCGCGTAGATATGCATGCCTTCTTTTTTGCCCCGGTACAGGTAGGGACCATACCGATGCCCGGGTTCAGGTGTTGGTGCATCGACGACTTTCAGGTCTTCATCGTTTAAAAGGATCAGCTCGTTTTTGAAATGCGCTGCGATGGTGAAGAAATCGTAGTCTGGATTGCCGGGCGTTATATGGCGTTGTTTAAAGAAAGTATAGAGGGTGGCGCCCTGTATGGTAGAATGCTCGATTTCGTTGAAAATGAACTGCAGTGGCGCGACGACCTGTTTGCCGCGACTGCCGGCGGCCATCGCGACGCGCTCGTGGCGCCCGACGGTGTCGTTGTTTTTCTGCACGATCCGGATGTTCAGGTAACCGTTGACGACCAGGAAGAACGCCAGTGGAATGGGAAAGGCCAGATGGTTCATGGCCTGCGGCGCCGCGACAACGATCAGCGAAACCAGGCAGGGCATATAGAGCAGCATGTATTTACTGGTGGGGCCATGCGCCAGCAACCCCAGCGATACGAGCAGGATGATGGTATACATCCAGAGAAAACGGTATTCTTTCAGCAGCGTGCGTCCCAGGATCAGACTGACGATCAGAAAAGCAGAGAAAGAGACTTCCCGCCAGTCGTGGAAAAATCGCTGGTGCTCGCCCAGGAATTTCAGCGCATATTTCCAGGCGCTGAAATCTGATTTATCCAGTGCGGGGTCATTGCGGAATTGTGAAAGAAATAATGTCACGTCGTCTGCGCTTTGCAGGTTCAGCAGGTTGAGCAGGGTGACAAGCCCGAAGACTGCGCCAAAACTGAAGGCCAGCCGGGGCCGGCGAAACAACAGCAACGCCACGCCACCCGCGGCGCCGAAGATCAGCCCGTTGAGGTGCGTTACGGCGGCCAGACCGGCGACACACCCACTGAGAAGTGCCAGGCGGTAACTGTTGCCGGCGATGGCTTTTTCCAGCAGGCAGTACGAGGCGAATCCCAGCGCCATGAGCATAAGCTCCGGACGGAAAATAAAAGAAAAGTCGAAGACGAGGGTGTTGACAAAAAAGATAACGGCGGCCAGCAGTTGTTGCTGCGATGTAAACCGCCCCTTTGCGTAATGGCCGAAGTAGAGGACCAGGAACAACGCAAAGTATACTGCACTTACGAGCTTCAGTACATATACGTTCCAGCCAAAAACCGATACCACCAGCGCGCCTTGCCAGATAAAGAGCTTGTGGTATACCAGCTGGCTGGTTTCGTAGCCGTTCAGGCCCCGGAAGAGCAGCGACTTGACGTGGCCGGTCTTGGCAAGCCAGTAGGCCTGCTCGGCAAGCCACGCATCATCGATGTGAATGACGCGGTGGTAAAGCGAAACCAACCATAGCGATATGCTGATAAACAGCAGGATACGTAGCGCCAGATCCCAGGCACGGCTATTTTTTAAGGGCAAGGCGGTCAGGTCGTTCGGTTGCATTACACGCGTTTATGATGCTAAACTAATGGCCATTTTGGCTATCTGCAACTTTCCTCCATCAGCCCGTGTGTTAAAGGTCGGTACATTTTTCGTCAGAAAGTGTCTGTTGGTATTTCGGGAATATACCCTCCGATTCGTGTATATCCGGTGCGTTGAAGGGTTCAGCTACCGGGTATCATGCCTGGGGTACCGATACGCGGTGTGATCCGTTCTACCGGCTGGTCGGCGGTAACCTGACACTGAGCTATTGGAAAATTACCGCCCCTTTCTCGTTTTCAGTAAGCCAACGGGATCAAACGTTCCGTTACCCGCGGCCTTTTAATCAATTTGGTAAAGTCCAATTACAATTATATAGCGCTGTATGGCGGTTATGGCAGCATGAATTTTTCGGAGTTTACACTGGCGGGCGATATTTTCCTCGGTGTCGGCGCCGATGTGGCTCCTCGATGGACGCGTTGGGCTGTGCCCGTACGACCGACGTGACGGAGGACACAATCGTTCCCATGGGAGCAGCGCGATGCGCGGGGTGGTCGACTGACTGTGCCGGGCACTGAGGGTGTAGCGAATCCCCGGTTTAGGCGTTATCTTCAGGACTCAAAACAATTCCTACCCCGTATATGAAGATCGAAAAAGAAGAGGTGCTGCTTCGCGAAGGTATTGTGGTGGAGAAGGCCACGGTTCGCGACGAGGAGAATAACGTATTTCCACGGTATCGTGTTAACCGTCCGGATGTGGCGGCGGTATTGCTGTTTAATACGGACACGCAGAAGATTGTTCTTACGCGCCAGTTTCGCTATGCGGTGGCGGCCAGGATACCGGAGTCGATCCTGGAGATTGTCGCGGGGCGGCTTGATGCCGGGGAAACGCCTGAGGCGGCGGCGTTGCGCGAAACGGAAGAGGAGGCGGGGTATCGCGTCCGGCCGGACCAGCTTTCGCTGTTGGTGTCGTGTTTTGCTTCGCCTGGCTACAGCTCCGAGCGACTGAACATTTATTACGCGGCCGTGACCGATGCTGACAAGCTGAAGGACGGCGGGGGCGGGCTCAAGAACGAGCACGAATACATCGAGCTGGTGGAGCTGACGATTGCCGAGTTCCGGCACCTGCTGCGGGAGGGCGGGATTCAAGATGCCAAGACTTATGTGGCGGGGTTGTATAAATACGGCCCGAATGGCGGATTTCAATAAAAAGTCGCCGGATCGTATCTTTCGGGATATGAGCGATTCCATTCGGATAGTATGGCGGCGTGTTTGGACGGTCGGTGCCCTGCTGGTAGCGGTAGGGATGGCTATGCCCCTGGAAGCGCAGATGATGATGGGCCTGGACACCGATAGCCTCCGGCAGGTGCTGCGCCGCCTGCCCGACGACACCAATAAGGTGCAGGCGCTGATCACCACGGGGCAGCAATACGAAATGTCCCACCAGGACACTGCTATATATTATTATACGGCTGCCCGGACGCTCAGCGACAAGCTCGGCTATCCCGCGGGGGTATTGGCATATTATGCCAACATCACGGCCGTGCTGAATGTGCAAGGTAAGTTTGCCGAATCGCGCAAGCTCAACGAAGAGGCTGTCGGCGTGGCCCGTCGCCACGGTTTAAAACTGGAGATCGGAAAGGCTTACGCCAACCTGGGGGCTGTGTGCCAGTACCAGGAAGATTACCGCGCCGCGATTGACTATTACCTGAAGGCGTTGCCCATCGTCAAGTCGTTCGGCCGGGACCAGGGCGAGGCGATGATATACAGCAACCTGTGCGGCTTGTACCGCAACCTGCTGCAGCCGGAAAAAGCGCTCGACTACGCGCGGCAGGCGGTGGCCCTCGGCGAGCGCCATAACGACCCGTATGCCATTGGCAACGGCTGCATCAACCTGGGCAACGCGCTCAAGGATTTGCACCGCCTCGAGGAAGCGATCGAGTCCTATCAACGCACGCTGAAGATCGGCGGGGAGGTAGGCGATCTACACATGCAGGAGACGGCCCTGATCAATCTCGGCGAGGTGTATATTCAACAGGACCTGGTGCCGCAATACATGGATGCCTTCCTGCGCGCGCTGCCACTGACCGATGTGCTGGAAGACGTGTCCGGTAAGGCCTTTGTCTATAAGGGCATAGCCACGGGGTTGTTCCAGCAGCACAAGTTCCAGGAAGCGGATGCGTATATCTGGCAGGGGCTGGAATATGCACGCGAGCACGATCAGAAAGAAGTCATGGCTGCGCTTTACCTGTTGCTGTCAGATGTTCACCTGGTATTGCACCACTACGACGCGGCCGACCGCTACCGGGCGCGATCCGATTCGCTCAATCACGTGTTGTTAAACGGAACGCTGCTGAAAGATGTACAGGAGCTCGAGACCTTGTACAAAGTAGGAGAGCAGCGCAACGAGCTTTTGCGCAAAGACCTGCTGCTCCAACAGCGCGAAGCTGAAACAGCACAACACCGGTTCTGGCTGATCGCGGCGATTATTGTGTGTGTGCTCATGCTGGTCTTGCTGGTGTTAGCGGTATTGTTTTACCGGCAACGGCGGCAGCTACACCAGACGGCGCTTCAATCCCTGCAAGCCGAGCAGGAGGCCATTCGCCTGAAAGCGACGCTGGATGGGCAGGCGCAAGAGCGACAGCGCATCAGTGAAGAGCTGCACGACGACCTCGGGGGAGGACTCACGTCCATGTTGTTTATCAGTCGCGCCTTACGCCAGGCGCCGGAGGAGCACGCCACGTTGTCGACCCGGATGGAGACCATTGCCTCTAAGCTCATCGATAAGATGAACGAGATCATCTGGGCGATGAGCCATGAAAACGACACGCTGGCCGATCTGGTGGCGTATATCCGTGTCCAGGCGGACGAGATGCTCAAGAATGCCGACATTCAGTTTAACTGCCAGGTACATGCCCCGATTCCCGATATCCAGTTATCGCAACATGATCGTCATCAGATCTACCTGGTCGTAAAAGAAGCCCTGCACAACATTGTCAAACATGCCCGGGCCAACGCCGTGACAATTGACTTTCATAGTTTCATCCCCTTGCGCGTCAGCATCCGTGACAATGGCAGGGGCCTGCCGGCAACTCCCGATGCCCTGATGGGCAACGGGTTACGCAATATGCAAAAGCGCGCACACGAGTTGCGGGGCGCGTTAAAAGTATTTGGCGACAACGGAACCGTCGTCCAATTGGAGACGGTTTTACCTGTATAACTTTTGTTCTATTGATCGAGCGGTTTGGCTTAACCCATCTTGCCTTATGGATACGATTCACCTGGCTGTGGTAGAAGATGTTTTGGAGATACGGGAAGGCCTAAAATTCCTGTTGAACCAGGGAAAGGATTTTACCTGTCCGTTTGTCTATGCGTCGGCCGAAGCGGGTCTTGTCGGGCTGTTGCAGAACCCGCCGGACATTGTTGTGATGGATATCAGTTTACCGGGCATGAGCGGCATTGAATGCATGCGACAGGTGAAGGCTATACGCCCTGAGATGCAGTTCCTGATGTTTACGGTATTCGAAGATGCCGAGCAGATCTTCCAGGCGCTCTCGGCCGGTGCGACCGGTTATTTACTGAAGAACGCGTCACCGGATAAGATCACCGAAGCGATCCGTGAGTTGCACCAGGGTGGTGCGCCGATGAGCGCGGCGATTGCCCGTAAAGTGGTTGGATCATTCCGGCCGGCGGCGGCCGTACCGGACAACAGCGGTCTGTCGGTCCGTGAGCGCGAAGTGTTGGAGTATCTTGCCAAGGGACTGTTATACAAAGAGATCGGCGATCAGCTCGGCATCAGCACCGGCACCGTGCGTCAGCACATTCATCATATCTACCGGAAGCTGCACGTACAGAACCGTACGGAAGCAATCAACAAAGCCTTTGGCACACGCTAGCCGTGCAACGGGGCACAAAAAAAAGTAGCGATCTCGCGACCGCTACTTTCCGTTTATCATAACCTAGTCCTAATGATACAAAGGTACACGCGGGACGGAAAAATTCGAATTATACGGTGTTATGAAATTATTATTGATGAAATGGTATAATTCATATACTGTTTCACTGGAGAAAGGGATAAAACAACAAAAAGGAGCAACCCGAAAGTCGCTCCTTTTTTCATTAACCCAAATCCTATGACACAAAAGTAACAGGCTGGTGTTGGGCTGACGTATATACCGTATTATCAAATCGTTATCTTCTGGTGTGTGCTATACAGTTATGTATGCAGCATGCTTCCGATCTGTTGTTGTGATCGCACGGAAGTTTCTTCGGGTGATTTTGTCACGGGCGAATTATTCATTTGTCCGTCAACCATTACGGCTTGCACATTATCTCGCAGCTGCAGCTCGACGATGCGCTTAACCTCGGCCTTCAGCACGGCATCCCGTAAGGGAAAACATACTTCGATGCGCCGGTATATATTCCGGTTCATCCAGTCGGCCGAGCCGAGGAAGATCTCTTCGTCGCCGGCATTGCGGAAGATAAACACACGGCCGTGTTCCAGGTAACGGTCGATGATGCGGCGCACGGTAATGTTTTCGCTCATGCCCGGCACGCCGGGGATGAGGCAGCACACGCTGCGCACGATGAGCGACACGTGTACGCCGGCGCGCGAGGCGTCGTACAGTTTGCTGATCAGTACTTTGTCTTCCAGGTTGTTGAGCTTGATGGTGATGGCAGCCGGAATGCCTTTGCGGGCAAAGGCGATCTCGCGCTCGATACGCTGTAAGAATTGTTGCTGTAAGTTGAACTGGCCGACCAGCAGGTAGCGGAAGGCGATGGAAGGCGTTGCGCCGGGACGCCTTTTTTGTTTAAGGAACCGGAATACCTTTTCGATTTCCAGCAGCATGGGCTGGTGGGCAGTAAATAAAATATGGTCGGTATAGAAACGCGCGGTGCTTTCATTGAAGTTACCCGTGGCCAGCAGGCCGAGGTATTCGGTGCCGGTGACGGTCTTGCGTTTGAGCATGGCCATCTTGGCGTGTACCTTCAAGCCCGGGAGGCTTTGGATGATCTGTACGCCCGAGGCCTTCATTTTTTTCATCCAATGCAAATTGTTGGCCTCGTCGAACCGGGCCTTGAGCTCGACAAAGACCGTTACTTTCTTGCCGTTGCGTGCCGCGTTGATCAACGCATGGGCAATGCGCGAATCCTGGGCGACCCGATACAAGGTCACATAGATGCGGGTGACGTACGGATCGATGGACGCTTCATTAAAGAAGCGCAGTACGGCGTGATAGGTGTGATAGGGAGGATGCAGGAGAAGGTCGCGGTCACGGATCTCTTCGCAGAGCGAGCCTTCGGGGTTATGCGGAATGTAGGGCCGGGTGGTCCAGGGCTCGTAGGAGAATGACGGATCTTTTAGCGGCAGCGATGCCAGGTCTTTCAGGTTGTGGTGCGCGCCGCCTTGTACAAAGGTGGCCTTCTTCAACCCCAACTGCTTTTTAAGATATGCCAGGATGTGCGATGGGATGCCAGGCTCGTGCAGGAAACGGGTGGCGAAACCCAGCTCACGCTGCGTGATCTTGCGCTCGATCTTCTTGGCCAGGTTGCCTTCAAACTCGTCGTTCAGGTCCAGCTCGGCATCGCGGGTCACCTTAAAGCTGTGGCAGGTGAGAATGCGGTCTTCACCAAATGCTTTGCTGAGGTTGGCGCGTATGATGTCTTCCAGGAAAAGTATATACTGTGTGCCGCCGTGGTGGAAGCTATAGAACCGCGGCAGGTGATGTGTGGGCACGCGTACCAGGCTGATGCGTTCGGTGCCGTCTGGATCCGCGTGCGCGATGACCAGGTATAGTGTATTGTTCTCGGGGAAGAAGTCCGTGCGTTCGGACAGCGGTATGATGTGGAGAAAGGTAGCGGCGTCGTGCGCAAAGGCGTCGTGCACGGCCGGCAAGATCACGTCGGGAATCGGCTCATTGTAGAGCAACCGGATGTTGTGTCGCAGAAGCGCGGGCAGGATCTGCGTGATCATGGTTTGCCCGAACTGTTCTTGCTGCGTGTGAATGGTTTGTGTGACGTCGGGCAAGACATCGACCAGGTCGCGGCCGCCACTTTTTGTGGCCAGCGTTTGCAGGGCCATCAGCGCCGGTACCCGTACGCGATAAAACTCGTCGAGGTTGGAGGAGTAGATGGACAGGAACCGGATGCGCTCCATCAACGGCACGCTTTCGCGTTGGGCTTCGGCCAGCACGCGTGCATTGAAAGAAAGCCAGCTGAGGTCACGGTCGAAGAAGCGGTCGGGGAGCTGATTTTTTTTTGTCTTTTTATCAGGCATACAGAACATGTGAGAACACTACGATGGATCAGTCTGGCAATGTGCCATTAGCCGTCAGGTTGCGAACGACGCGCGCGGGGTTTCCTACGGCCAGCGAGTCGCTCGGTACGTCGCGTGTGACCACGGCGCCGGCGCCGATTACACACCGGTCGCCGATGGTCACGCCGGGGCAGAGGATGGCGCCGCCGCCGATCCAGCAGTCGTCGCCGATCGTGATGGGCCTGGCAAATTCCTGCGTGCGACGCAACATCGCATCGAGGGGATGCGTGGCGGTATAGAGCTGTGCCCCCGGGCCAAACATTACATTTGACCCGATGGTGACGCGCATTACATCCAGGATGGTACACTGCACGTTGAAGTAAACGTTCTCGCCGCAGTAAATATTATACCCGTAGTCGCACTGGAAGGGCGGTTCGATATATAGAGAAGGATGGGTATTGGGCATCAGCTCGCGCAGGACGGCCAATGCGCCGGGCCCTACCACATATTCGGTGATGTTGAGCCGGTGCAACAGTTGTTTTGCCTGCCGGCGGTCGGCCACAAGCTCGGGATCGAGCGCATAATACAGCTCACCCGCCACCATCTTTTCTTTTTCAGTTTTCATACAAGAGGGTTTTGTTGTCTGGTGGGTGTAAGGTAAAAAAAATCCCTTCAGGAACCACCCTGAAGGGAAACACTAACCCAAAGGAATAAACTTACTACTACAACAAAGCTAATCGGTCGAGGCAACGATGGGGTTGGAAAGATGTTATTTTATCGTTATGGATACCCCGGACTGACACAACGTCTTTCATTCCAGGGTGTTCCCGTATATTCGATTGGTTTATCAACGGATACGAACAACGCTTAGTGGTATATTTGACCTGTGGATGGCCATGCGGAAATTCCACCCCTACGGGATTCAGCCGGATTTCAATCGAAATCTTAATAATCAAGTAATATAAATTCCAGGTTTTACCGGTATACTTGGCTACTCTAAACAGTCCGTTATGTCAGTCGATCGTGAAGTGGTAAAATCTGTTAAAGAAGGTTCGGTTCGCGCTTTTGAGCTTGTGTATACCGCGTACGTGGACCGTGTGTATCGGTTTCTATATACGCTGTTGCGGTCGGGCGAAGATGCCCGGGAAGCTTCCCAGGACGTTTTCGTGAAGTTGTGGGACAGCCGTGAGCAGCTGCAGGAGGATCGTGCGCTATCTTCTTATCTCTTTGCAATCTGCCGCAACCATGCTCTCAATATTTTGCGCAAGCGCAAAAGCCTGGCCGGTGTGGCGGAGGAGTATCAACGCGACCAACCGTCGTCGATGGCGTTGTCGGCCGAGGAAGGAACAGACGACATCTATTCCGCTTTATTGGAAGAGGCTATTGAGACGCTGCCACCCAGGCGCAAGCGGATCTTCGAGTTGTGCAAAATACAGGGGCTTTCTTATAAGCAGGTGGCCAGCACGCTGCAGATTTCCGACGGCACGGTAGAAGTGCAAGTAGCCAAAGCCATGAAACAGATTCGTTTATACATGGTCAAGCAGGACGTTCCCCGCGTATGTGAATAACGGATCATTATTCCGTAACATATCCTTAATCTTTGCGCGTATAGGAAATCGTATAAGCGGTGTGTATTACAATAAACGAATACATGCACCTTACCGAAGACCTGTTGCGACGTTATTTCGAAAATCGCTGTACTCCCGATGAGGAGCGGTTTGTGGAGGAAGCGCTGCAGCGGGATGACGCGGCGATTCCCGGGCTTTTAGAAGGCTATTGGGCGCAGTCGGCAGAAGGCGCGCCCCTGGCGGAAGCAGACAGAAAAGCAATGTTCCGCGATATTCAAGGAAGAATTGCGGTGGACGAAGCGCCGCGAAAAGCGGTTTCCCGTCCGTGGTTTGGTGGCGTGGCGTTCCGCATAGCGGCCTCCGTGACAATCCTGATCGGGACGCTCGTGGGCGGATATTTTTTCTTTCGGGGTTCACGTCCCACACACTATTATACGATCACCTCGCAGGCCGACCGTCAGCAGATTACCATGCCCGACAGCTCGGTGATCTGGCTGGCCAGCTACAGCCGCCTGACATATTCCAATAACTATAATAAAGAGGATCGCCGTGTGCGCCTGGTAGGGGAGGCCTACTTTGAAGTGCGCCGGGACACCCAGCGGCCGTTTATCGTCGCGACGTCCACGCTTTCGACGCGTGTATTGGGCACTCACTTTAATGTGAAAGCCGAACAGGCAGAGGACAACATCGCCGTGACGCTGCTGGAAGGGAAAGTATCCGTAGCACGGGAGGACAGTGTGCAAGGAACGTCGGAGGAGCTGGCGCTGCTGGATCCCGATCAGCAGCTGATTTACAACCGGCAGACAGGTAATGTTACGCGCCTGCAGGTGGAGGCTTATGACTATGCCGCCTGGAAGGATGGCGTGTTGAATCTCAAGAATTTGACGTTCCAGGAGGCATTAAGGCGCTTGGAGAAATGGTATGGGGTGACGATTACCGTATCAGACCCCGCGATTAACCGGTGTATGATTCATGCCAGCTTTAAGAATGAATCGTTGCCGAACGTGCTGAAGACGATCGGTATGACGGTCGGGTTTACCTATGCGGTCGAATCGCACCAGGTGAAGATTATCGGCCGCGGTTGTTCGGCGACAACCCGGTAAAACGGGGACATTAGTAGATACTTAACCTATGACTATATCTTTTACGAACGCTATGCACCGGACTTTCACCTGACATAAAAAAGAACAACCGGCAGGGATGGAATCCCCGCCGGTTG
>JAESGK010000468.1_pt1 | contig 15920 bp, 17 predicted proteins | sample 9269681 | NCBI WGS metagenome assembly JAESGK01 (sample SAMN14515347, study PRJNA621673) | algae metagenome | isolation source: Timaviella obliquedivisa GSE-PSE-MK23-08B and co-occurring heterotrophs from... | place: USA: Grand Staircase Escalante National Monument, Utah | collected 2006-08-15
GGCGCTGCCCGCCTGAAGACGTCGGCGGTCCGTGGGGATACCAGGAATTCCGCGAGGCGCTCGCCGATCCCGCTCATGAACGGCATGCCGAGCTTGCCGAATGGTCGGGCGCCAAAGACTTCGACCCGCACAATGCAGCCTTCGCTAATCTCAACAGAGCCGTGGAAAACCTGGCTGCGAAATGGGCGCGTAAATCACGCCGGAAAAACTGACCCCCGCTACGCAAAGCATTCCACTTTGAACCAACCTCATCATTATAGGCGATTTGACGTAACTCACGCGTGCTAATGCCGCGGGGCTGCTCGGATGCTTACTTCTGACCCTTAAAAGTCCCATGTGGATCACTCCGTTGCCCCTGTCGCTCACCGCGTTGGGGGAAGGTTCACATGGCTCAATTCTCAATGGAAATTATGCGCCTAACCGGCTCAGTTCCGCGTGAAAACCGACAGAGGAAGCCATGACTGACCTTCATTGCCGCATTGCACTGCTATGGTCTGACCGCCCATTGATCATCCACCACGCCATAAACCGCGTTTCGTTCGAGACCTATGTCCGGACGCCACTGGTGCCAACACGGTCACGTTTTCGGCCTTTGGCGCGTTGGAGTTCGGCGGATCGTTCAGAATCTCCTTGCCTAGACGACTGCGAGCGTAGCGCATGTGCGGGTCTCCCATATTCTCCTTGTTCTCGCGTTTGGCCTCGCTACGGGTCATGCGGTGTTCCCTACGGAAGAGAGCTCGAGCTAGGCCGATATCGAAGAACGCTGAGATGAGCATGACGAGCGCTCCCGCCGAAAGGCACGCTCGAAACAGAGCCGCGCTGGTTCCGACGCTGCAAATCTCGCCGCACAGCGGGGCCCACAATATGTCGTTGAGATAATGAAGGAAGATCGCCACGAAAAGGGCGGTGATGATCACGAGCTTGACGATCGCCTTCAGGAACTCGGAAAGATTGTCAATCTTGAAAATCTTCTTCAGCCCTTCGGAGGGGCTGAGTCGGCTGAAATCGAGTTGCATGGCTTTCATTGAGACGGGAAGACCTTTCCCATCTATCAAACCGACTATCACTGCCGCCACGACCCCGACCAGCATGGGAACCAAAATGAAATCGCGGAAGATTGCCCACGCGCTGCCTATAAGCAGAGTCACCGGAGTAGCTTGATCGGCTCCGAAAACCGTCATTGCGCTGTCGATCGAAATATGGAGGTCTGCGAGAAGATGACCACGGAAAATGCCGAGATAAACGAGGACTGCCGCCACCGACGCAGCGGCCTGTGAATCTCGACTTCGCGGTACGTTTCCTTCCCTGCGAAGTTTGTTGATCTTCGTTTGCGAAGGAAGAAGGATCTTTTCCTCAGTCTCGTCTTGCCCCGCCATCGGTTTACGGCACTAGGCTACGTATATCTGCGAAGGCAGTCATCCAGGAAGTGTCGAAATACAGCCGCATGAAAAGGGCATAGACAATAAGCAGAACCACAAGCGTGAGATTTTTCGTGGTCATCGACAAATCGTTCATCTGCAACTGGCGTGAGGAGCGCCCGACAAATACTAGTCCGATTTCCGTAATGGCGAGAGCGATCAACAATGGAGCGGCAAGCAGTGTAGCGGTCTTGAAGAGCCGTGCAAACGCTATGAGGATGAATTCGAGGCTTCCGGCAGCGATCACCGGGCTTATGGAGCCCACCGGCCATATGCCGAAGGATCGATAGAATATGTCCAGCAGGTCAAAGAGCCCTCCTGACAAGATGAAAAACATCAATGCCAAGTTCAAAAAGACACTTCCGAGCGTTGTCGCTTCCAACGCATTGAGCGGATCGATGATGTTGGCTGCGTTCGCGCCGCGATAGACGTCGGTGATGTCTCCTGCAGCTTGCGCGGCCCAGAAGGGTGCTCCAAGGCCCAGACCCAATAGGGCTCCGAAGGCGAACTCTTTAAGTGCCAGCATGCCAGTCATCTGGAGATCGCCTCCGGCTCCATCCAAACCAACCCGGGCGGCTACGATGCTTGGAAGCGACAGACCAATCGCCAGCCCGAAGCGCAAAATGCCCGTGACCGAAAATTGCGAGAAGATCGGAAAGATTGTGATGATGCCGAGCGCGCGCGCTGAGCCAATGGCGAGGGCAGATAGGAATTTCACCTTCTCCTCGTCGAGCGATAGGCCGCTGATCGGTTCAATGATATCCATCACCGTACCAGCGAAGGGAAGTCATTGAAAAGGTGTTCCGCTTGGGACACGAGCGGTGCAGCCAGGAACGGACCTGCGAGGATCATTGCGAACGAAATCGCAAAGACCTTTGCGACCTGCGAGATCGTCTGTTCCTGGATCTGGGTCGCGGCTTGCAGGATCGCGATCAGCAATCCGAGCACTGTGGCAATCAGCATCAACGGGCCGACGAGCGCAAGCGTCGTCATGAAGGACGTGTTGATCTCGTTACCGATGAAGTCAAGGCCCATGTACTAGCCCCCGTGCGCATAGGTGAGAACAAGCCCTTCGAGGAGCCGGCGCCACCCATCGACACCAACGAAGAGCAGCAGTTTCAGGGGTGTGGAGATCGTCTGAGGCGACATCATCGTCATGCCAAGAGCAATCAGAATGGCGCTAACTGCAAAATCGATCATTAGAAATGGTAGGTAGAGCAAAAATCCTATCTTGAATGCGAGCGTCAACTCTGACACCAGAAAACCCGGTACGAGGATGAACAGGTCATCGCGTGTGGCCGCAAGGTTTGAACCTGGCGGCCACACGGACTTCGTCGCATCGAGAAAGAAATCTTTTGAATCGTCATCAGAATGCGCCGTCATGAAATCCCGCAAAGGGCCGGACAGTTTCTGGAGCGCTGAGGAGATATCGGCCAAGTTATCAAGACGCACTGTTGGATCAAGCGCCATGTTAAAAGTTTGCTGCATGACTGGCGCCATCACGAAGCCCGTCAGAGTGAGAGCAATGGCAAAGACAAGCAGGTTCGGAGGTGTTTGCTGAATACCAATCGCATTGCGGATAATGAGCAGCACGACCGAAATCTTTGTGAAGCTTGTCGCGACGACGACGACAATAGGCAGGAACGAAAGGATCGCCAGGACGGCAAGACTTTGCACTATTGGAAGATTGCCCGAGCTCACGGCAAGAGCCTCGTTATCTTGACGGTCGTGTCCCGGTCTAGGCGAACAACCTCCCCAAATGCGAAAATTCTACCGCCGGCAACGATTTCCACCATCTGATTGGCTGGCCGTTCCAAGTTGAACTCATAGCCGACCGATATCGTCTCCAGCTCCGAAATCGCCAATTCGATACGCCCGATGTCGAAAAATAGCTGAACCGGTATTTCGCCAATCGATCCAGCCATCGGCAGGTCCGCGGTCGCACCCCTCGTGTCATCTCTCATAAAATACCTCAGCCATCCGTTTGGGCACTCAGTAAAAGCGGTTTCGACCCTGGCCTTATTGTCGATGAGGCGGCAGGCCGAGCAAAACGTCTCTCCCGCGACGGCTAATGCCATCGACGTTGCGCCCAGGTCGTAAGGGATCGTAGCGATGATTGCATCGCCCACTGTCAAGCCCCTGACTTCGTTGAGAGAAAGCAACGCCATGCCGTACCGAAAGGCAACGGAAACCGAAAGACCGCGAAAATTGGACACGCGCGAAGGCAATAGGCGTGTCCACTCCTCCAGCCGGCGGCGAGAGTCGTCTTCAAACCTCGCCAGAAATGGGATTTCCCGGCCCTGCCACGTCAGGCAGCCCGCGAAGTTCGAAGAGAAAGGTAATTTGGGCGCAAGCTGAATGTCAGCGCATTCGATTCGACCGGCTAGAAGGTCTTCCATCTGCTCAAGGAAAGCAGCAAATACGAGTTCAAGGACCTGCGCATAGTCGCTTGGTCCAAGGTCGTCAATTTTGACTAAGGGTTCTTCTCGTCCAACGAGCAGGGCGAGCAAGGCGCTCGATACTCCCACTTGCCATTTCGAATTTACGAAACGGCCTGATATCACGCATAGATCATCGATGCTCTGCTGCGCTATTGCAGGCGAGAGCAGCCTTAGAAACACGCCTTCACAAATCTCATGATCGAAGAGCCGGTGCCTCTGTCCGCTCATTGCACGCTCTCCCTCATCTCCTGAATAAGCGCGTCAGTTCTTCTGCCGGATCGAGCTTTTGCATGGACGAAGCGTTCGATAGCCGGCAGAGAAGTGATGGCTCGGTCCGCGTCCGGGTTCTGGCCTTTCCGATACTCCCCAATCCGGATAAGCAGTTCGAGGTCGCGACATGTTGCAAGATAGGAAACAATCCGGCCGGCCACGGCACGATGCTCTGCGCCGACGACCGAATTCATGATACGGCTACGGCTTTCCAGTACGTCGATCGCCGGAAACTTCCCGGCATTGGCGAGTTTTTCTGACAGGACGATATGCCCATCGAGAAGGGAGCGGGTTTCTTCGGCGATCGGGTCGGTGGCGGCTTCACCTTCGATCAGCACGGTGTAGAAAGCAGTGATGGATCCCCTGGACCCCATGCCGGTTCGCTCGAATAGCCGCGGCAGAGATGCAAAAACAGACGGTGGAAAACCACGCCTCACTGGTGGCTCCCCTCCCGCAAGGCCGACTTCGCGTAGGGCGCGCGCTAGACGGGTTACACTATCGACGACGAGAAGAACTGTCTTGCCCTGATCGCGAAAAGCTTCTGCAATCGCTGTGGCGGTCAATGCGGCGCGGTATCTTTCCAGGGCTGGCTTATCCGAGGTCGCCGCCACGAGCGTGATATTGGTCGGAGTTCCTTGCTGCATGAAACGTGCGATGAATTCCGCAACCTCCCGCCCCCGCTCGCCGACAAGGGCTACAACAACACGGTCGGCCTGCGCGTGGGAAATGAGATCGGTAACCAGCGTTGACTTGCCGGTTCCGGCTGAGCCGAATATGCCGAAGCGTTGGCCTTCTGCGCAGGTCAATAAACCATCAATGGCTCCTATGCCGGTTGGGAATATGTTGCGTATATCGCGGCGATCCAGCGGATCCACCGGATCGTTTTCAAGCGGCACGTGAATAAGCGGCGCATCTATTGACGGAACACATCCCTTTCTGATGATGCGTCCACTTCCATCGAGAACCGCACCGATCAAAGCATCGCCCACGAGGACGCTCGGCCCTCTTCCAGTGGGGACTACCTCTGTGGTCGTAGAAAGGCCCCGGGTCGAGTTTTGAAGCGACAACACGGCCGTATTTCCCTCGATGGCGATGACCTCACCCATGGCAATAGTGCCTTGGCCGGGCTTGCGGAGTTCGCAAACTTCCCCGATCTCAGCAGAAGGCAGCGAAGCCCTTATCAAAAGGCCACTGACCGACATTACCCTTCCGGACGGAGTTCTCGGTCGAGCGCTGTCTAGACGCTCATGCAGCAATCCGGCAATCGCCGTCGCGCTCATATTTCCCGAGTCCTCAACCACGACTGATAGCCTCAAAAATACGCTCAAACTGCGCGGCGGGTCCTATCGAGATGTGGCGATTGCCAACTTCAAGGATGAGTTCTCCCGGCGCCAGCTGAAAATCGGTTCCCACCAAAAAGTCGAGCCCGTGTCGTTCACCAAGCGTCCGGGCGATATCGCGCACGAGAAGAATGTCCCGTTCGGGGGCCCACAATTTCAAGTTGTCCGGCGTGGAGAGATCGGATATGGCACGCCTGACGACGCGGGAATAAAGATCCGCCGGCTCAAGAGAGCCCAGGACCATCTCAATGCCCCGCTTCACGATATGGGTTATATCTTGCTCCAGGTCCCTTATGTCTCGGTGGGCTTGAGAAATCGCGTGTCCCAAGGCCTCCATTGCCTTCTTCCGGCCCTCCTCAAGACCTGTTGCATATCCCTCTGCGCGCGAAGCCTCTTTGGCGGCTTCGCATCTGTCTGAAGCCTCGCTTGATGTCTTAAGATGCGCCTCTCTTGCTTCCTCCGCGTCCAGGACAATCTCCAGTTCGGCGGCCTTGATGACGCGTGAGGGCGACATGTATGTCTTTTTAGGTTCCGGTATCATGCGGCCTCACTATTGACGGGAGGAACTGCAAGGCCGGCCGCCCCAGAGCTATGGCCTTGATCCATCGGCTTCAATAGCTGCATGATCGCCAGTGATGCCAATGCAAGGGCATTTTCCAACTTCAAGGCAGGCGAACCGCCAGCAACAAACGCGATCTCGGTCTGACCTGCCTGTGCCACCTCGAAAGTTGACATGATATTCTTGCCATCAATGCGCACCGTTTCGACATCCGGCGCCGCATCGCTGGTTATGTTGGCACTCAGATGGCCGCAGCCCAATGCGAAATTTGCCGCCTCTCTGCCATACTTTTGGGTGAGCAGCCGAAAGCTGTCTTGATTGACGGCCAAACCTGGAAACGGCCAATGATAGCCTAACCCCACGGCGAGAAAGACTGCTTCGCGCGCGCCGACATCGGCTCCCAGCCAGGCCTGCATGCTCTGTTCCACTGACTGCGGCTCAATGACCAGGCTCCACGAAAGCGCGAGATCATACAGGCGTTGCTTTATGCGGTAGGAGGCGTTTCGCCTCGCTTCGAAGATTTCGGATGGGAACGGCAACTCGAGCACATTCTTTTCCAAAACTCTGCGCAGGGCTTGCTCCCTTATCCGGGCTATCCTTAGCAATTCAGGTAGAAGCGAGATCTTTGTCGGTGTCCCCGCGCTCGCCCTCATGATGTCTTCCCATCAGCAGTCTTGCGGATTGGGGCGAACATGAGATAGCCAGCCAGCAGAACAAGCACGATCGCTATAGGGATGAGTATCCCAGTGGGACTTTCGGACGGTGCTGCAACTCTGCTTGCCGCGCTCAGCATCGCAGCTGCTGCGGTGGCTTGCGTGGGACTTCGTACCGGAGTCATGACAATAGCGACATCCTCCTCGGCTAGTCCGCGGACACTGTTGACGAGGACAGCGCGCGCGTTGACGCTGATTTCGACAGGATCCCTACCCTCACGATACATGACGACCGCCGATGCCCGAGCTCTCTCCTGGATAACCCCCCGGCCGTTATCCCGGGCAAGAACCAGGTTCACGTTTGCCGAAGCAACGCCATCCAGCGTGGCAAGCGTCGCGGATAATTGCTGTTCCGTCGCGTAGGTCAATCGCGCCTGCTGTTCGAAAGGTGTCACGACCAAGCCATCTCCAGGAAAGAGATCCTCGATCGTCTTGTAGCTCTGGCGGGGAAGCCCAGCTTCTGCGAGAAGCATCTTTGCCTTATCCAAATCGTCACTCGATATGGACAAGGAGTAGGTTCCGTCCTTGCCTGCGGTGACATCGGATTTTATGCCGTGTTCAATAAGCAATGTCTCGATAGCGCGCGCGTCTGAAACCTTCAGTTCGCCGATCAAGCTTTCTTTGCAACTGGACAGAGCCGCGACCATTGCCACGACAAGCGCCATTTTCGTCATAAATCCGCAACTGCTGTTCTTTCGGGTGTCACGCATGGCGGTCATTGCCCCTGTGTCAATCGTTTTGATGATGAAAGGACGGTCTGGACGAGAGACGACATGAGCATCAACGCCGCGGAAAAGCCCTGGGCCTGCTTCAACCCTTCGATGGCGTCCTGAGCAGGATTTCCGACAAGCGAATCCGTCCTCGAAAGCTGCTCCCGATCGGTCGATGCGAAGGAAACCAGTTTTTTCTCTAACCTCGGCGTGCCAGAGATCTCCGTAAAATCGCCGAAGTATTTCGCGACAACATCAACCACATCGCTTGTGCCGAAACCTTGATTGGACTTGGTTGAGTAAGGATCGAGTTTCAATGTGATGCGGGAACTTCCCGGATCGATGGATGAAATTTCGACGACCTTGCTTGTCCTAGTAACAATCGATGCATCAAGTGCAGCACGTTTGGAAGTGTTGTCCGCGCAGGCACGCCACGCGCCGTCAAGGGCGCAGGACGTGCTCTCGCCAAGTTTCAAATTCTGAAGGGATATGCCGCTGGTCGCCTCGATCATGCTCCGCCACTCGTAAAAAGTGTGCCAGGAAAACATGAGTTCCCCCAACGCAAGTGCTTCAGTACTTTGGGTACCCGTTTTTTAACGGGGGATTCCGCAGAACCCCTACTCTTCCTTTGATTCGTCGATCGCTTCGTTGACGAAATTGAACAACACGTCATTCAACTGAAGCTGATTGGCAAGCATTGTTGGCAGGAAGGACTCAATTCCAATTTGGTCCAACGTTTCTTGCGTCATTTCCGTTGTCGCTTCGCTTGTGGTCGTCGACGCCGTTTCCTCTACTGCTTCAGAGGTGGCCACTCTGGACACACTGTCGACTGCCATACTTCCCTCCATGCTTACATATAAACGATGTCAAAAGGCCGTGGCATGCGGCGCCTCCACCCCTGTCCCTTCGCCTTCACAGTTTATAGTGGAGGATCGGAAGCGAGGGCATAGTAAGGAAAGTCCGCATGCGGCGGTTGTCACATCAGGCGAATAACTCGTCGCCTTGGATACCGCACAAGGGTGTTTCGGCGCTATGCTTCTCGCCTTAGCCTGCGTTACGTATATCTATCAGCTCACTCGCTGTAAATACTGCAATTTTCTGGTCATATCTGAGGCTAAACATAAAATATTGCAACAAAAATATAAATGTCATTGGTGAGAAGGCGCATATAGACATAATTAATGTTTTGTTAAACCTGGATTGGGCGTGGCTCGCTCCTCACTGATTTAACGATGTAACATATTTTTCAGTTTCAAAATTTCCCACAATAGACATTTCTTTCCTCCTTAAGACAGATAAATAAAATCTTGCATTGTTATATAATGACCAAAAATGATGCAGATTATACTTAATTTAATCAAGGTGATGTTGCTTACGTCATTATGGGTGCGACCCACTAATGTCCGTATTACGCAAACAAGTACATAAAACGCAGGAATTTTTATTTAGTTAATAGCAAAAAAATGCTTTTAACGCTGAAAATTTCTGTTAATGACTATCGTGCCAATAACGTCCGAAACAACAGGAGTACAGACATGGCAACTACACCCACGGTCGATTCCGCAATCTCGGCCTATAAAGCCGCAGCGGACGAAGCCGCCGCGAAGAGCCTGAAAGTCGCCACCGAAGTCACCAAAATCAACGGTGAGACCGGTGCAATCAAGAAGATCAGCCCAGGCTGACATCCAAAAAGAACGAACAGGGCGGCTCGTGCTGCCCTGTTCACACTTTTCGTGTGTCTTAGTATATCCACTGCGCCGTCGACAATATATTAATTATAGTGTTGGCAATCATAGGTCGCGGTCAGAGCGTCAACTTTAGATTATGTTTTGTCGGGTGAATGCAGAATGACTGTTAATTCTCTGCTAAAGCATTCCGAGGTTGGTCGGCAAATGGGAGGTTTTCGCGAGATGACCGCGAATGCCGCACAGGGTTTGGATCGCGAGTTCGTTCCCCATCTGTGCATTAAGCGCGGAGCCCTCATCGCTTCCTGTCCCTTGGCAAAGGCAACGACAACGGTGGGCGGGGGGCCGGATTGCGATATTATTCTGCCTGGGATTCCGGAGGCTGTTTTGTTCACGCTTCATCGTGTCCACGGCCGACAAGGTTTTTCGCTTGAGCCCCATGTAGCAGCGCTGATCCGGAACGCCGAGCGCTTGCCAGTTGCGACCGAAGTCCCGCTCGCTCACGATGACGTAGTTGAGTTTTGTGAAATCGCTTTCAGCCTGTCCAGAATGGCCCCGTCCGAAGAGGGGGATAGGCGAACCGTTTGGTCACTGTCCCGTCGGTCACGATCGTTCGCGGCGACGTGTCTACTGACGACCGCAGTCGTTCTTGCGGTGGCAGCATATCCCCGCGTGTGGGACTACATTCCATCATTTTGGGAAAAGATTTATGCCGCGAGCCCGGTTGCCAACGGTTCTCTGCGTGACAGCATCGAGTCGGTCCGGTCTGATATAGAGTCAACTCTTGCCGAACTCAACCAGACCCTCAAACTTGCCGGTATCTCCGTCGATGTGAAAGCCAGTGCAAGCGCGAATTCGGTGATCATCGATGACACTGCGCTTTCCGATTCGGCGAGAGCTCGTCTGGCCGACATAGCGAAAGCGATCCAGAAAAGGAACGAAGGGCTCATCATTCTCCTGTCGAGCGCCGGTAATTCCAATCTCGCGCGCCGGATCGCTGCGATTTCACTTGCGCCAGAGAGGATAGTATTCGCACAGGATGGCGGCCGTTATAGAGAGGGCGACACTTTCCCCGATGGATGGAGGATCGTCAGCATAAGCCCCGCAGGCATTAAAGCGGCAAGGGGACGCGATACTGATTTCTTCACGATAGAGCCATCGAAATGAGTGAAGGCAGGGCTGGTTTCTCGCTGATTGGCAAAGCGCTAGCCGCCGGCAGGAGTGACCTCATTTTCATGGTCATGCTAGTCGCGGTGATCGCTATGTTGGTTATTCCCATCCCGGCCTGGATGATTGACGGCTTGATCGCCTTCAATATTGCATTTGCGATCATCATTACCGTCTCGGCAATTTCCCTGCGGAAAGTTCTCGATCTTTCCACCTTCCCTGCGGTTATCTTGGTCAGCACCGTTTTTCGCGTAGCATTGACCGTTTCCACAACACGCCTTGTGCTTGCCGATGGGGACGCAGGAGCAATCATCTCAGGCTTCGGCCATTTCGTGGTTGCGGGCAATCTCCTTGTTGGTTTGGTGATATTTTTGATCATAGCCATCGTGCAGTTCATCGTTGTCACGAAGGGTGCAGAAAGAGTAGCGGAGGTGGCCGCGCGTTTCACGCTCGACGGCATCCCCGGCAAGCAACTATCGATCGACAGCGATCTGCGCAACGGACATATCAGTCGTGAAGAGGCCCTGTCGCGCCGCTCAAGGCTTGAACGAGAAAGCCAATTCTTCGGTGCGATGGACGGAGCGATGCGTTTCGTCAAGGGTGACGCCATAGCGGCGCTCGTGATTGTCGCCATCAACTTGATTGGCGGCCTTGCCATCGGTGTTTTCCAACATGGCATGAGCTTTGCGGAAGCATCCAATCTTTATTCTCTTCTCTCGATTGGTGACGGCCTCGCGGCTCAAATTCCATCGATGTTGAGTGCAGTTGCAGCAGGTATCGTCGTGACCAGAATTGCATCAGATGACGAAACAACCCTAGGACAGGAAATCGGTCAGCAATTTGCATCCTCGCCCAAGTCCTTATCGATAGCCGCCGCCGTGGTCTTGGCGGCAAGCCTCGTTCCCGGGTTTCCTACCACGATCCTTTTGGCGATGGCGTTCGCTTTCGCTTGCGCAGCCTATATGTTGTCCCGTCGGAATAGTCGGGCCAAGAATGCGTTATTCTCTGAGGAAGAGAGCGAAATCGCACAGCACGAGCCTGTCGCGCTCGATCGCACCCGATATGGAGATCCGCTCGTGGCCGCTGGGGCAGCTTCGACCCTGCGTCGTTTGGAGGCGGACGGTCTGGGTTCGCTCTTGCAGGCTCGTATCAAAGACAGCGCGCGACGCATTGGCATAGCAATAACGGTTCCCACGTTCGCGGCTGACAATCGCACTCCGGGTGGGGAACTGGCAATCTATATAGAGAACGTCCCGATCGGCGTCATCGATTGCTCTTCAAACCAGTCAGTGGAGGATGTCTCTAAAGCGCTGTCCCGCCTGGCTCGTTATCGGGCTGGCTCGATTTTCGGCGTCCACGACGCGGGGCAGTGGCTAGAAAGTCTTGAGCCACGCCTTGGAAAGCTTGTGACCGAGGTGCAGACTAAATTTCCAGACATTCTCCTGGTTTCGGTCATCAGACGCATGCTGGAGATGGGAGTCCCCCTATCCCAGCCGCGGGCCTTCCTGGAAATGCTTGTGCGCGAAAATCTTTTGGATCGAAATTTAGAATCCCTTGCCGAAAAGGGCAGGCGCGCCCTTCGTCCCCAACTGATCCATTCACATCTCAGCAGCCGAGGTATGTTGCCCGTTGTCACGTTGGGGACGGCGGCGGAAGCTTCGCTGAGAAAGCTGAGTAGCGAAAGCGATACCCAACACGAACTAGAGCCAAGCGCATTGAGTCAGTGTGTTAGAACTGGAATGCGCCTTGTTAATGATCTGCGTGACCAAGACGACGACCCGGTCTTCCTAGTGGCCCCACAGTTCCGAAGCGCATTTCAGCAGCAGTTGAATCGGATCGGATACAACGCGGCGGTTCTCTCATATGAAGAAATCCAGGGCGTGCCGACGGAAGTGTCTGCCGTTATCGCGATCGACATACCTTCCGCCGGTGAGAAGGGCCTCACGGCATGAAGGTGGCGGCCGTGCTGTTTTTGAAGAGGCTTCGACAAGGACGCCTCTTGTCCCTCGAGCGCAAACGCGCCGACGCGCGTTGCCGTCTCGAGGAAATCGAGAGCGATCTTCGAACAGTCGAGGCGCTATTTCTTAAATCCGAAGCCGCTTTCAATGCCTCATCGCCCACTTCGATGTTCCAGGTCGTTGGTTCGCAGGTTTCCGCTGAAGAGATGAGGCAAGCAGTTCTTACCAGCAGACAAGAGCGCAACCAACTTCACCAAGCCACTCTCTCGCGACAAGGTCAAATCAGAGCTCGAAGAGCGTTGGAGCTCGAAATCGAACAAATGAGTTTCCCAATCGTGAGCATTGAAAAACAAATCGTCCGCACTCAAGCTTTGTTAGATCACCTTTTGAGCCTGGAGGCGGCCGAGGAGGAACGGCACGATGATCGCATGATGGAAGAGCATCGTGAAACAATCAGGAGCAGCAATGAATATCGGTATGTTTAAGCGTCCTATTCCGGCGTTCCCCAAATACCGCACAACCATTGGTTTCGGCCTCATTCTCGCGAGCCTTTGGAGCATTCACCCCTCATTCGCGAGTGAGAAGATTGTCTATCGTGTTGTGCGCCAGCCCGTGGCACAGGTCTTCAACGCGCTCGCAGAACTGAACAACATTCCACTCTCGGTTTCCGGGAGTATGGAAGGAACGGTTGAGAATAAAGTCTTCTCCGGCGATGGGCTAACAACGATCAAGACCTTGGCGAACCAGACCCGGTATTTCTTCGCTTATGACGGCGTGAAGATAACGCTCTCGCCGGTGGATCAGGTGCAAACCTTGGTCATCAGCTTGCCTGACGCGATGCACAAGCGGGCGGTCATAGTGGCGGACTCGTTGTTTCCTCTTCGTACAGACAACGCGGTGGAGGCGAGTGTCGAACTCGGGGGCATTATCTTGCGAGGCACACCAGAGTTCAATGCGGCAGTTCAAGCCGGCATACAACAGCTCAACATCAAGAGCGACGTCAAGATCGTTCAGATTAAATCTGGCGTGAAGTCTGAAGTCACCGCGTCTCAATGACGGTCCCCACGGGATGGGTGCCAGCGTGAGCGATCGAAGAAGCCGTAATATTTAACAATAAAGAGGGGTACGGACATGGTTGACAATGTTACGAGCGCGTTTGCGCCGCCGACTTGGCTTCAGGGTGACATCGACAAGGTGAAGGAGGTGCAGGTGGATGCCTTCAAGGAAGTCCAGAAGGATTTCGAGGAAGACTACAAGGACTTCGACCGTTCCTTTGAAAGCCCTGATGTTGCCAAGCATCCGGAAAAATATACGGCCGAACAGAAATTCGTTTATCTGATGGACCTCTATCAGAGCAAAGCCAATTATGCTCAGTATCTGGAGGCGGTCTATCAGCACAGGGTTTCCCATGGGGCCGATCCCTCGAAGGAAGATCATCAGGCTCTTGCCAAAAACTATATCCTGACGGGCCGGGAAATCGACGCCGATTTCGACAAGGCGATCACGGCGATGGAGAACGATCCGGAGGTGCAGGCTTTCATCTCCACCCTGGTCACCGCCAACATCCAGGAGATTCTTGCGTCGGGCACACCGTCATCCCAGGCCTTGCTGATGATCCTGAAGAACGATTTCATAATTCAGATCGTCAACGGCAACATGCTCTATGACGGACTTGCCGCTGGCAAGGATCTCGACACGATTATGAAGGAGTATACGTCCGCGCTTTCCTTCTTCAAAAGCATCCTGCCGGAAGATCAGTTCAAGGAACTTGTCGGAACCGCACAGGCCAACTTGGCAACGTTCCTGCAAGACCAGTTTATGGGCGACGACCCGGTTGGCAATTTCGTCAAATTGGTGGATTCGACCCTCGGCATCACGCCATCAATGTCGAGTGGGTCGCAAAGCGATATTTATATGGGTGGCCTGCCGGACGGCCCGCAGCTGTCCAAGCTTGTCGACGCCAATGACAACGTCGCGCTTCACCAGCTGTTCGATAAGACCATCGATACCATGGGTACGCTGCTATCGACCAATCCTGGATGGCAGGATCCTGCTGCAATCAAGGGGGCCTTTTCCACTGACGCCTTCCGCTTCGCGAAGGATGTCCTGACGAAGCTTGAGAGCGGCGAGCTCAATGCTGGCAATGTGGATGCATATATCAACAGCCTGGTCGATGCGATGCCGTCCACAGTGGGCGGGGCTGAGTATAAGGAAGCCCTGAAGATGGGGCTAAAGGCAATCATCGAGGGGACGGGTATTACGGCGCGAACGACCGCCACTGGCGGCAGCTTCACGCCCGAGGAAGTCGCGATGATCCTCGCGCAGTCAACGTTGAAGGCGGGCGCCAGCCTGTCGAGGACAACAGACTGGGAAGCCAACAAGGGCATGCTGGACCACATGTTCGGCTCTGACGGCACCTGGACCCCTGCCGGCACCTATGGCTGGATGGCTACGCTGGCCCAGACTACGGACCATTCCACATTCAACGATCTGCTCGGCAAGGCGAATCGGCTGGTCGATGCTACCGCGGCAACCTATGTCCCAGCCGCATCGACAACCCCGACCACCGTTCCGCAGACTGTCGTCGACAAGATCGCCGAACTCATCGGCCCGACCCTCAAAATCATGGCCGAATCCATGTTCGAGGGGAATCTGCCAGCGCAAGAGCAGTTCTTTGGGAACATCATGACGGCAGTCACATCGCTTTACAGCCTGGCAAAGCCAGGAGGAGCTGCAGTGACGTTGGCGGACCTGATGCGTGACTTTGTGACAAAAATAGAAGCGCCACCCGGGGTGGATGCTCCGCGTTACAAGGCGGCTCTTGTGGATGCCGTGTCCACCATTCTTTCGGGCATATCGATGGTGTGGACCGCTCAGGGCGGCCCCAAAAGAACCGGCCAAGGAATATCCTTCGATGAACTGGCCTACACGATCATGTACGGCTCGCAGATGTCCGGTCAGTTCCTCAAGGCTTCTGGAAAGTTCGTTTCATCGTTCGCCGATGCTCAAAAACTTATCGGCGAAAACGGCCGGTGGACCAACTATATCAAGACAATGGAAGGAGCTTCGGAGGGACTGAAAGCCGCCAGCAAATTTGTAACTATGGGAGCATATGTCGGATGGGCAGCCCTGGAGTGGTATTGGGTAGCAGCCGAAAAGGATCCTGGAGCAAAGGCTATTCTAACCATTGGGGCAATAGCAGACACTGTCGTAGCGGCCGGGACAATCGTCGAGGCTGTCGCGCTGGTAGGTCAAATGCTTCTGCCAGTGGAAATAACTGCCGGCGCTACCATCGCTCTCAACTTGTCTCGAGTCTTTGCTGTAGCCGGCCTCGTATCCACCCTAGCTTGGATCGCACTCGTCGCCTATCAGGATATTCGCGCGGAACACGAGTTCCGTAAGTTGACGGATACAATGAGCGGAGAACTCGACAACCTCCTCGACGATACAATTCAGTGGAAATCAGGCCGGGCTTGGGCCCCCGAATATGCGGATCGGACACCTTGGTAAAAGCCATAATGCTGGTCTTATGAGAGGCTGCCTCAAAAAGATGTGAGTGATTTCAGTCAGTTGTGATTCCTTCGGATTTGCGAAGATTCGATGGAGAGCACGATGGCCTGGACTGAAACCACCCGGCGGAATTATGTCCGTCGGACGCT
>JAESGK010000473.1_pt1 | contig 15778 bp, 12 predicted proteins | sample 9269681 | NCBI WGS metagenome assembly JAESGK01 (sample SAMN14515347, study PRJNA621673) | algae metagenome | isolation source: Timaviella obliquedivisa GSE-PSE-MK23-08B and co-occurring heterotrophs from... | place: USA: Grand Staircase Escalante National Monument, Utah | collected 2006-08-15
CCACCACAGCCAACCCTGCCAGCGATCCGGGCAGCCATCATCACCATGCTCGAACGGCCGCCTCCGACGCGATGTCCGCATTGTCGATGCCGGCTCAGTCCTAAAAATCTGCCAAAGTAGTGCTAGTGCTTGGCGTTAGGGAAGGGGTCGATCGCGGAGCGCTCCGCGGCCGTTGGGAAAAAGCAAAGCTAGCGCATCGCCCTCAGGGGCTTTGAAATCTTCGACCTTGGTCTGGGCCTGTTCCAGCATGAAACGATCGAAATCCATGCCGTTAAGCGGCTGCCTGACGAAGAAGCGTTCGATCTGCAAATAGATCACCCTGGTCGCCTTGAAATCGATGACAAACAGCTCGTCGAAGTCCGGCATGTGCGCGAAGCAAGTGGTGTGGGCCAACAAGGGGAGCATGAGCGTCAGCCACTCGCCGAAGCTGTCATGCAAAATCAGCCATCGCTCCGTCTCAGGCTGATCGCGGTTTAGGTATAGCCGCATCCGGCCAAGGTTCGGCAAGTTATTATCGTAGACCGCCTTTAACACCGGACTCTCGGGCATCCGGATGCTTGCGGTCTCAGGCAGGGCACCGATCTTGACGCCGAGATCGCCGGGGTTCTGGTACGCGTATGACTTGATCGTCGTGCCATCATAGGCGGACAGATCGATACCAAGGGGTGGCAGAACCGTCCTCATATATCGGACTGCACCATCGCAGGTCCAATGGGTATCGCCTTTGAAAAGCGACGGCTCCTCATGTGCTGCGCGCAAGATTTCTAGGTCATATGCAAACTGATGGACCCGATCGGCCCCGATGCCGACATATTGCTCGATCGGCCGGGGGCCTTCGCGTCCCGGCGAAATGTGAGTTGGAAGAAATTGCGACAGAAGGGTCTCCCTGTCTGGTACGATGATGTGGTCGTATCGGCAGCCGTGTGCCGCGCAAAGAGCCCGTCGCGCAGCGTGGGCAAGCCCCGTTCCCCAGAGCTGCCTCGGCTCCAGGACGAAGCGCCCTTCGATCTGATCGATGACGCGATTCGTGTCGTTGGTGAGAAAAAGATGGCCGTCGAGTCCGGTAAGGACTTTGGCGGCGTCGCCAGCGCTCTCGCTCAATGATCCATCCGGTTGTTGCGTTCCATCGCCGCGATAGCAGGGCCAGCAGTCAACGGCGCTATTTCGGCCATTGATTGCGCTTCAGCGCTCACGGAAGGATTGTCTTAGGCGGTCCGTGAGTGGCTGCAGGAAATACCGCGCGGCAGATCGTTCCCCTGTCGGGAAGATCACCTCGGCGGTCATGCCAGAGCGGATGCGCTCGCGCAAGGTGGCGGGCATTGACGCGGCATCGGCCTGAACTTCGACGAAGAAGTAGCTGAGGTTCGGGTTTTGCGGATCCTGGATGCGATCATTCGACAACGCCCGGATCTGTCCCTGCATCAATGGGGATTCCGAGGCTTTGAAGTTGGGGAACCGCACCTCACTGATTTGCCCGACGTGAAGGACGTCAATGTCCTTCGGGTCGATCTGGGCTCTGATCACCAGGTTCTGGTCGATCGGCGCGATCTCGACAAGAGTGTCGCCTGGTCGCACCACCGCCCCGATCGTGGCGAACTTCCGCGCCTGCGCGACGCCCGCCTGGGGCGCCTTGATCTCGAGCCGGCGCAGGATGTCGCGGGCCACGCCCATCCTCTCCCGGATCTCGGCCATCTGCTTGCGCGCGTCGATCAGATCGGAGACCGTCGTGCGCTGGAAGTCCACGTCGCCTTGGACTATCTGGAGTTCTGCGTCGCCGATGTTGCGCTCGGCTTTCGCGCTGTCTGTGACCGAGCGGGCGATAACGGCGGTCAGTCGCGCGCGCTCCCGTTCGAGTGTTGACACGCGAGACACCGAAACCAATCCCTTCGCCAACAGGCTTTGGAGGCCGGGCAATTCCTTGTCGATTAATTCGAGCTGACGCTCGCTGGCGGTCTGCTCCGAGCGCAGTCCTTCGATCTCCCGACGGAACGTCGCGATCTTGTTCTGAAGCACATCATTTTGGACCTGGCGAAGGCCCTTGCGTTCAAAAAAGTTGGATCGCTCGTCCTCGACGGCGCGTTGGATCGCCTGTTCCGTCTTCGCCAGTAACTCCTCTGGGAAGGTCACGGTGCTGGCTTTGAGGCGCTCTGCGAGCAACCGGTACTCGCGAGCGGTCAAGACGTCGAGTTGGGCGGAGTACGTGTCGAGGCTGGCGCGGGCCTGCGTATCATCGAAGACGAACAGGAGCTCGCCCTCGCTGACATGCTGGCCGTCGCGCACGTGGATTTCGCGGACGATGCCACCTTCAAAGTGCTGGACGATCTGGCGACTGCCCTCTACGGCGACGACGCCTGCTGCGACGACCGCCGAATCGAGGGGCGCGAACGCCGCCCAGCCGATGATGCCGGAGACTGCGAACAGGCTCACGCCGCCGCCACGCCTTAGTGGGCGCTTCCAGTCGGAGCTGGCAGTGGGCGGGGCCTTGATGTGGTTGTTGCTCATGGTGGTACCGTTCTGCTGGGGGCTGCGCATCGGTCAGCTCGCTTCGGCACGCGCCTGGATAACACGCGGCTGCGCGATGCGCTGCATCACTTCGGCGCGCCCGCCAAAGCTTTTCATGGTGCCGTTCCCTAAGACAAGCACGTAGTCGGCAGCACCGACCAGACCGACCTTGTGAGTGACGAAGACGACGGTCTTGCGCATATCGCGCAGCTTGGCGATCGCTGCCATTAGGCTCTCCTCGCCGACTGAGTCGAGGTTAGCATTAGGCTCGTCCAGGATCACGATGGAGGGATCGTCAAAGAGCGCGCGCGCGAGCCCGATCCGTTGCCGCTGACCGCCAGACAGCGCTACGCCCTGTTCGCCCACTTGTGTGTTGTAGCCCTCGGGCAGCTGCTGGATCATCTCATGAGCGCCCGCTGCCTGGGCCGCGGCAAGCACGGCATCGTGGCCAGCTTCGGTGAAGCGGGCGATGTTTTCCTCTACAGTGCCGGGAAAGAGCTCGATGTTCTGCGGCAGGTATCCGACGTATCGTCCAAGATCCTCGTCGTCCCAGTGTCGGATCTCAGTGCCGTCCAGCCTGAATTCGCCAGCGAAGGGCTTCCAGACGTTGAGCATCACCCTCAGGAGCGAGGACTTTCCGGAGGCGCTTGGCCCGATGATCGCCAGCACGCTCCCTGCTGGGACCTGGAAGGAGATGCCGCGCAGGATGATCTGGTCGACGCCTTTGCCCGGAGCGGTCACGACGAGACCAGAGGCTGAAAGCTCTCCTTGGGGGCGCGGTAAGCCCATCTTGGTGGTCTCTGACGGGATCTCGACGAGCATTTCCTGGATGCGCGCATAGGCTTGGCGCGCATTCGCAATTGTCTTCCAATTAACGACGATCTGCTGGAGAGGCTGCGTAGCTTTGCTGACAATGATGCTGATCGCGAAAATCTGGCCGGGACCGATCTCCTTGTGTAGAACAAGAAAGGCGGCGATACCTAGCGTTAGCGTGTGGGAAATCGAACGCGTGAAAGAAGTTAGCGTTCGGAAAAGGACGGAGCGGTCGTCGGCTACGACGACCCAACCGAGCGCCGCCTCGTGCACGGACTGCCAACCCCGGCGCATAGCTGGGCGCATGCCCATGCTCTGCACCGCCTCATAGTTCTGAAACGCTGCAGCCGCGCGCCTGCTGGCCAGTTGCTGAGCCTTGCCAGCCTCGCGGATCGGTTCCTCGGTCGAGCGCGAGGTGATTACCGTCAAGATACCGACCAAGCCGGCGCTCACGAGGACAACGACGGCAAACACTGGATGTAGGATCCAGCATGCGATGAGAAACAGTGGAAACCAGATTACGTCGAGCAGACCGGTCAGCGCCGGGCTAGCGATAAGTTCTCGCAGCGTGTCGATATCCCGTAGCGTCGGCAGCGAACTATCCATCGGGCGCCTGACGATGGCACGCTGGATCGCATCGAAGGCCGGGGGGGAGAGGGCGCGGTCGAAGCGGACCGATGCGCGCCTCATCATGTCTGCCCGAGTCGCCTCTAGGAAGGCGTGAATGAGCAATGCGAAGACCACCACAAGGGTCAACATCACCAGCGTCGTCTCATTTCGACTGTTGAGGACCCGCTCATACAGGTTCATCATGTAGAGGGGGCCAGCGAATGCCAGCAGGGTGATGAAGAGCCCGAACAAGACAGCCCACCATAAGACGGGCTTGACTTCGCCGATCGCCTCGTCAAGGGCGGTCTTGACGATGGGGTCGCGAGCCGCTGCTGCGCTCGAGCGTTTCGCTAGGTCATTCACCATTGTCCGTTCGCCGTCCCTTTGGCCTAGCTCGATCACATCCGCGCGGACGTCGATCGGCGTCGGCCGCGATCTCTTCGCTCTCAGTTCGTCGATCCCGACTTGGCCAGAAGCCAGAGTACACGCCGGTCGAAGCGTCACTCCTCGCCCAATCCGATCATCACCTCATCGGTATGCGAAGCTTAGCTATCTGCGACGGTACTACGAGACCGTAGCCAATTCGTGAAGAAAGCATTTTCCTATGCCGGGCAATTTGACCGGTCTCATTGATGCCAGGATCACGGGTCGAATGTCATAGTGAAGTCGTCGTCCACAAGGAAAGACGTAGGCCCTTTTGCGAGAGGACGGGCAGGTCGGGACGGCGCTTTCTGCTGGTTCGCTAGGGAAGCATATGCAGGAGCCTCGCTCAGATGCCGATAGCGACTGTGTTCGAGCACGGCGGCCAACATGAAAGCGTCCTGCGGCCTCGTACCCAATTCGGCTAAACCGGGCCCATCCAATTCCCTGAACTTCGCGGAGTCGAGGGAATAGAACAGCCTCCGGTCGCGTGAGTCCGCTAATGAGAGTTGGGTCAGCAGGCCGGCTTGTTGCAAGGCCGAGGCGGCGGATACAAGTTGGGCCCGCTCGAATTGTATGCGTTGCAGGCGCCTCAGCACGGCTTTGACGATTGGCATCGGCCGAGCAAGCTCGTCAAAGAATGCGTTGGGATGGTCACGGGAGACACAATCGGGGTCGCTTGCCACGCCTAGGATTGACGTGCCGGGTCGCGCCGCGTCGTCTAGCGTACGGAATGGGTGGTAGCGGAGTGATAGCGGAGGATGAGGCCCGAGCCACTTCATGTCGGCGTCGAACAGGGGCGCGCGGCACCAGTCGGCTTCCAGCAGTATGACGGGCACGAACTGCGTGCCCGATTGCTGGACCAGGATCGGCGCTCGGTCGGCTAGGCCGCGAAGCTCCGAACGGGCGACGGGCACAGAGAGCTGGCCTGCTGCAAAGGGAAAACGTTCGGCAAGCGACCACCTCACGTCATGATGAAGCGCGTAATGCAGCGGATTCACGAGAAAGATCATCGCCGTCCACCACTCAGCGCGCGGCCGATCTCGCCATCCAAGAAGGCAAGCCAGTTGATCCGTGATTTGCTGAGAAGATGGTGCTCGACCAGGACAGCCACCTCCGCGCCGAAGCGCCTGACGAGTTCAGCGTAACCCGGCTTGTCGCAGAAGTCGGGTGCGATAGCGAGAAGGTCATCGATAGGGGCGGCTCCGTCCTCGAAGACCAGCCTGAGTTTCCATGGCGTGAATGCGCCCTCGAGATCGAGCGCCTCGATTATCTGCTCCGTTGTCGCCTGCGCGGCGGCGTAGAGCCACAGCGCATCGGCCTTGTCGAGGAGCGGTGCCGCGAGAGATCCATCCGCTGAAAAAGCCGCCATCCTTGGGGTCAGCGGTTCTGTCGGGATGGTCTCGGCGACAAGCCTCACGCGGCCGTCGTCGTCCCGCCCGCCGATGCCAAGTGGGAAAGCCTTCAGCTGAAGGGGGAAAGACGCGGGGGCAACTTCGGAGACAACTTTCAAGATCGTGCGTCCGGCACGTAGTCCCAACACCGACACCATCGTGACGACGGCATCGCGTCGGACGAACGCGATTGGCAAGTGCATTGCGAGCGTGGCGACCTCGATGTGCGCGATCGGCAGGACCAAAAGCTCCTCGAGGTGGCGGTAATCGGCAGGCGAGAGTGCGACCTCTTCGACAGTACGGCTGCTCAGCGGCGTTGGTGCGGCAAACAAGTTTCCAGAAATCGGAGCCTCCAATGGCTCTAGGCGGTTTTGGGGCGCTCGTAAGGCATCCCATACAGTCGCCTACCTGGATTCGGCAAATCCGGTCTACCGGCTGTTGCCGTTTAGCGACACTGCTTAACCTTAACGATCGCTTACGTTGGTGCAAAAGCGTTTTGTCCTTGCCGCCAAAGTCGAAAAAGGCTTAACAAACCGTTAGTAAGTTTTATCGAGCTGAGGTCGCTGTGTTTACGATTGCTCCCGGAGAAGTCGCTCCGCCTATAGAGGCGTACCGGTTGCAGGCTCGACTCGTGTCTATCGCGGCTGGTCTTCACCTCATCAGGTACGCCTCGTCGAAAGACGAGGTCTATCCGCCTGTAATTCTCGTACAGATCATGCCTGAAGATTCATCACAGGTGGCGTTGCTTTCATCAAAAGAAAATCACGCTTCCAGCCTGGTATCGCCCGGTGACGCCATCGTCGTTCGTGCCCAGCGCGATGTGCGGATCGTCGTGACCACGGCCTCGGTCGGATCGTTCGGGTTGGAGTCCGCGATCATAAAGATCGAACGGATCGACCAATCCGCGGCTAGGAATTCTATGGCCTCGACAGCCAGCGTTGATCTGATCGGAGGGCGGGAGTCGAACGATCGCGGGGGGATTCCGGCGGGAGATTCCAAGGCCGCACAAAGTGTTTCTGTTGCGGTGCAAAAAAAGGTTGCGCGCTGATTGTAGTGTGTGGTAACGAACCATTAATCAGATTAAACTTCGGCGGCGATGGTATTGGAGTCGAAGTTACGTTGTTGCGGCAGTGTCTCACTTGCGTGAGTTTGGAATATTGGCAGGGAGTTAAGCATGGCTGACATCTACGATACGCCGCGGACGGAAGTCTCCTCGAACCTCCAGAGTTCGGTTGGCGCTTATCTGGCAGAGCAGATCCTGGCTGCGATCGATTCCGGCGCGGGAGGCCAGAGCTCCGAGATCTCAATCGTCAGCGATTTCGTGCCGGGCGATGCTGTGCCTGCGAACACGGATATTGTGTTGGTTCGTCCCGGCGAAGGTGGAGCATTAAATGTACCCGGTGGCGTCGGAGCCATCATCTTCACGGGCCCGGTTGGTGTTTCAGTCTCCTTGAACGCGCAGGACTCGGTCGGCGTGCAGTTGACCAGCGGCGCCGACGTGGTGACCGTCACAACCGATGCTTCGATCGACCCATCTGCGACGCTGTCTTTCAGCCTCGGCGAAGGTAATGACGTCTTCACCGGCGCCCTCAATGTTCGGAATAATGTCATCGGTGGTGTTGGCGACGACACTTTGAGTGGTGGCAACAAGAACGACTCGTTCGATATCGGCCAAGGGAACGACAAAGTCGACGCCGGCAATGGATTTGATCAGGCGTTCATTCGTGGCAGCATTAAGGACTACACCACAACGATCAACGCGGACGGGTCCATCAGCCTGCTCAACAAGCTGACCAACGAAGTCACGACGATGAAGAACCTCGAGTTCCTAACCTTCGAACAAGGCGGGGTTCTCCTCAACGTCACCACCGAGACGGGTTTCGCATCCGCCTCGCTCTACGAGGTGGTTCTCGGGCGCAGTGCGGATGCGGGCGGCTTCGAGTTCTATTCGGGCACCGACGGTACGAAGCTCATCGAGGCTGCCAATGGCATGCTTGGCTCAGACGAGTTCGCTTCCAAGTTCGGCCCAATAAACCAGCTGTCGGATACGCAGTTCCTCGACGTGATGTACCAGACTGCGTTCAATCGCGATGCTGATAGCGGCGGCTTGAAGTTCTGGCTCGACAAGATTGCGGAGGGCATGAGCCGGGGTGAGGTGGCCGTTCGCTTCGCCTACTCCGCCGAAGCTCAGTCTGCGTTCGACACGGAGATTATCAGGACCTAATAGCGCCGATTTGCGCATTGATTGCCAGCCAGAGACCAGCGAGCTGATGCTCGCTGGTTTTTATCTTCTGGAAAAGAATCTCAGGCTAATCGTTCTATGCCGGCTTGGCGAGGCAGTTGCTAGCTGCGACCGCTCAAGTCGATAGCTTACAACAGATGACGGCGCGCGCGAGTAAATGGCAATCGCCCTATCGCACTACAATAGCAGGTCGCAACGCCGTCTCGACCTGATAGAGCGTAGTCTCGCCGAATTTAAGGCTGGTCAGTTTTACCAGGCTTACGTACTGGCCGATATCTCGTGCCGGGCCGACGTTCCAGCGCCAGAGGACCTTTTGCTCCGTTCCGAGATCGCCGCACGTCTTGGCTTCGACGATTTGGCCTTCGCCGACCTTAGCGAAGCCTTTGCGATCGACCCGTCGATGCCTTCAGCGCAGTTGAGGATGCTCGCTGCGCTTCAACGTCAAGGGAAGGTGGTGGAAGCCGACGTCATGGCGCGCGCTTTCCTGCGAGTGCACCCGCACCCAAAGGTAATCGTAGCAGCGATAGCGGCGCTCCAGCGAGACGATAGCGCTCAAGCCGTCGCCCTGGTGCAGGCGGACCGAGCGTCGATCAAGTTGCACATCTTCAGCGTGACCCAGCAGGCGTTTCACCTGACCGTGGCATTCGAAAATCACGCTGAACGCGTCCTTGTTCAAACTGCCGTGAACCACCCACTTGGTTCGGCGCTTGGTGCCGCGGCCAGCTTCGAGATCGCCTGGCCAGAGAGCGACTGGACCGTCAAGTTCGCCAGCGATCCGCCCCTCGACTGGACTGGCCCTCCGGCCTTCCGACCCTTCCATCCGTGGCGACCGTCGCACAGAAGGCAGCCTGGGTTGCGCCCCGGTCCGGAATGTCCTGTCGGTGTGATCATCCCGGTCCATTCTAGCGTAGCGCTCACTCGAGCTTGCCTCGATTCTGTCATCGCCTCGCGATCGGAGCTGCCGCAACGGATCATAATCGTCGATGATTGCGGGCCCGACCCGGATTTGCGCGCCATGCTTATCGACTACGCCTTGCTACCCGGCGTCGAACTGATCACCAATCCGATCAATCTTGGCTTCATCGGCAGCGTCAACCGCGCCTTGATGTATATGCCCGATGGTGACGTTGTACTCCTCAATGCCGACACGGTCGTGGCGCCCGGCTGGCTCGAGCGTCTCTCGCGTGCCGCTTACTCACGCGCCAAGATCGGAACCGTGACTCCGCTGTCGAACAACGGTGAGCTGACCAGCGTGCCCGTGCCTTTCGACAGCATGACGCTTCCGACAATTGAAAACATTGGGGCCATCGACGCCACCGTCGCTCGCCTCAATGCGGGCAAGACCATCGATCTCCCGAGCGGTGTCGGCTTTTGCCTCTACATCACCGACGTCTGCAGGCGCAGGACGGGCCTGTTGAACGACGTCGACTATGAGGAAGGGTACCTTGAGGAAGTCGATTTTTGCCTGAGGGCTATTGAAGCCGGTTTCACCCATGTCTGCGCCTGCGACGTGTTCGTCGGACATGCGGGAAGCCAATCCTTCCAAGGCCGCAAACGCGGTCTGGTGAAGCACAACATGGCGCAGCTTGAGCGCTTCTTCCCGTCGAGTGGCGCGATGACGCACCGCTTCATCCAGGGCGACCCGCTTGCAGATGTCAGAAGTGCGATGCAAAGGCGTCTCTTGTCTGCCGGGATCGGATTGGCGAACGCGGTGACGCTTGTGATTGGACGTGATGCGGTCGTCGCGGTCGATGATCCTGATTTGCCATGCCTGAAGGCGCTGGCGCCGAATGAGCTCCTCTTGAGGCTGAGTTTTACAGCCGCACCCCAGAGCAGCGCGATTCTGCATCTCGACGAGGCAATGGCGCCTCATCGACTGTCGCTCAAATTGGCGTCGGCCGATCCGGCAGTCGAGCTGCTAGATGCGATCGCTGCCTGCGAGATCACCCGCGTGCTCTATCTCGACGCCCATCATCCGGACTGGGCGCGCAGGTTACCGGCCCTTCTCGGCGTCCCGTATGATGTGAACGCGGTTGACGACAGCGTCCTGAGCGCGTGCAGGCGGCAGAACTTTGATCAGCCAGAAGCAGGAGACCGGTCTCAATGGCCACCGTTTCTGCAGCAGGCGCGTCGTTTTGTAACGTCGTCGTCTCGGCTCGCGCGATTGTTATCGGATCTAGGGGTGCGCAGACCCGTCGTCGAAGTCAGTGATTGGAGCACGCCATTCTCGCGAGTAGATGCCGTTGCGCCGGTCCATCACAACACCGTGGCAGTACTGGTCGACGAATACGACAGCTCGGCTTGGAAGGTCCTTCATCAGCTCGCCCGACGGATCGTCAGTGAAAAGCTGGACGTCACGCTGGTCGTATTCGGTCGGACGATCGACGACGATGCGCTGCGACGCACGGGTCGTGTCACCGTGACTGGAATCCCGAAGCTTGAGTTTCTACATACCGCATTCGGCTTACACGGGTGCTGCGCCACATTGGCGCTAATACCTCGAGGATCTTGCCAGCATCCTTCACTGGGCGCCATAGCACGGGGTCCCAAGCCGATCTTAACCTGGAACCCCTACCTGCAGGACGTACTGGGCTGCTCCGAAGGGGACTGCATGACGTTCGAGGCCGAAGGATCTGTTGAGGCGCTGGTCCTGGCGCTGCGCGCCATTCGCCGGAGCGGCCATGGCCCGCAGTAGAAGCTCGCGCAGCGCACCACGGAAGTCGACCAGTTCCAGCGAAGGCAAAATGCCATCAACGGATGACGAGGTCGCCCGAAATCGCGTGGACCATGCGAATGATGGCCGAATTTCGGCTGGCCTCAGCTTGAATGAAGACGGGACTCTGTTCGGATGGGCTTTGGACAGGTCCGACCTCGGTCGTCGCTTCGTTGTCGAAGTCCTTGGCGACGGGGTCAGCCTCGCCGTCGTCAAGGCCGATATGCACGTCGACTGGCTGCAACGGGACGGGCTCGGTGACGGCTGTTACGGGTTTGCGATCGCGCCAAATCCGCGCATGCGCGTTGACAGCTTCGAGCTGCTGTTCGCCAACGACGATCGCGTGATCGCGCGCTGCGCGCCCGAAGTCCGAAGCGTCGGCAAGGACCTTGCCGCATTCAGCACGGGGTCGGTCCTTTGGCGCGGGGGCTTGCGGCTCAGCGGAGCTATGCGCGACCATCGCACAGGCACCGCGAGTCCGCCGGAACTTCAGGCGTATGAGGGATCGAAGCTACTTAACGCCTTGGTGCGCCTGCATGCAGACGAAGCCGATTCGCGGGGGGGAGCCTGCTATCAATTCGACCTCTTGCTGCCGGCCGGGCTTGCCGATGGCGAGCTCCATATGGTGCGTGTCGTGAATGAGGCTGGAGCTGAACTAGATGGCTCGCCGGTTGCGGTTCTCGCAAACCGACATGGTTTCAGGGGACACGCCCCTGCGCTTGGACGACTGTCGAAGACAGCGGAGACACTGCGCCAGCAGACATTGGCGTTTCTAGAGCAGCTCATCCCGGCGTCGTTGCCGTTCGAGAGCTATTCATGGTGGTCGAAGGCGTTTGCCGACGACGCCGCCTTTGCCGACACTGCATCGGACCATACGATCGGTGTGGTCATCGTTGGGCGGATTGGAAGTGAGGTCACCTTGGCTTCGTTGCGACAGCAACGCGGTGAGTTCTCGATCCGAGCTGCAATCCTAGACGTCGACGACGCGGATCATTTTCGGTTCAGCCTTTCGCACTGGGCCGCGATACGTGCCGATCTTGCAGCGACGAAGCCTGCCGTGACCCTGGTAATACGTGCAGGAACGAGCTTAAAGCCGTTCGCTTGTCTTGCGCTGGCCGATGGCTTCGACCTGGCAAACGGCTCGGATGAACGCGCAACGCTGTGTTTCGCCGATCACGAACTGTTCGATGGGGAAGGTGGGAGCTTGCCACTGTTTCAACCTGCGTTCGACTATGAGCGCTTGTTGTCACAAGGGTACGCCGAAGGCGTGGTCGCAATCGATCGGCTGCCTGCGATAGCGGGGGAACCAGACGCACTTGTCAGTACGTACGATGTACTGATGTCGGCATTGGAAGACGTCTCCTCCCGTGGCGGCGTGGTCGTCCATATCCCACGCATGCTTGCTTCAGTTCCACGACTGTCGCCGGATGCCGCATCCAACTATCTCGCCAGCGCGGTTCGTGCCCATATCGAGAGGAGCGGCCAGGAAGCCGATGTCGAAACGGGGCGGGGCGCGACTTTGCCTGTTGTTCATGTCCGCCGCCCGCGCCCGGATGGCGAAGTCTCGATCGTCATCCCGACACGCGACCGACTCGATCTGCTCAAACCCTGCATCGCCTCGATCTTTGACCAGACGACCCATCCTGATTATCGGATCGTGGTTGTCGACAACGGCAGTCGCGACCAGGGCACGCTCGATTACCTTCGCGACCTGAAGAGGCAAGGCGTGACCATCATTCGCGATGATGGTGTGTTCAACTATTCAAGGCTAAACAATGAGGCGATCCGTGACGTCCGGTCACCTTTCGTTTGCCTGCTCAATAACGACGTTGAAGTCATCACACCCGACTGGCTTGGCGACATGCAGTCCTTTTTCTCGCGCGAGCGCGTCGGTGGCGTCGGAGCCAAGCTGGTCTGGCCCAATGGCATGCTCCAGCACGGCGGCGTCGTGCTGGGCATGAATTTTGCTGCCGGACACGCCTACGACCGCTATCTCGCCGACGAACCTGGATACGCCGACGGCATCCTGGTCCCGAGGGAGGCCGCTGCTTTGACCGCAGCGTGTCTACTGCTGAGACGTCAGGATTTCTGTGACGTCGGGGGGCTTGACGAGAGGGAATTTCCGGTCGCGTTTAACGATGTCGATCTTTGCTTAAAACTACGCAGGGCCGGTAAGGTTCTGGTTTGGTCGCCTCGCGCGCGCCTGCTCCATCGCGAATCCGCGTCTAGGACAAGCGATCACGAATCGCCAGCAAAGCATGCGCGCTTCCAAAAGGAACTTGCCACATTACGACGGCGCTGGGCCGAAGCGCTTTTTGGTGACATCTACTACAATCCGAACTTAAATGCTGATGCGTACTCACATACTGGTACTTCTCTCCCGCCAAGAAGCCGAATCCGAAGGGTTGTAGCATTGCCAATGCTCTAAAGCGAGGCTCAGGAAATGGCGACTATTTATAACGCACCGAAGAGCTTCTGACTGCCGCCAGCGGCACCTTTCGCAGCTCTCGCCGTTGAGGTCCATGCGGTAGGGAAATGGTCGGGATAGCGTCCGCGATGGTGAGATTGCCGATTATACCAACGGCCGCTGAGGCTGACTCACAGGGTCTTTTCGGCGGCTCGTTTCGCTAATTCTATGGGCGCGAGGAGGATTCGCGCCATGGCTGCTGCGGTCAAGCTTCGGACGGACTATTCGGTCGTGGACCTGCTCCGGCTCACGGCGGGGTCGAGGCACGCCAACCAGAGCCGCCGGCTTCTGTCGCTGGCGGCGGTTATGGACGGGATGGATCGGGAGCAGGCCGCGCGGATCGGCGGCATGGATCGCCAGACGCTGCGCGACTGGGTCCACCGGTTCAACGAAGGCGGGCCCGACGGGCTGAAGGACATTCGCTCCAAGGGACATCCGCCCAGGCTCTCGACCGATCAGCTCGTCGCCTTGGCGACCATCGTCGAGACCGGCCCCGACCGGGCCGTCGATGGCGTGGTGCGCTGGCGGCGCATCGACCTGCAGAAGGTCATGCGCGATCAGGGCGATGCCCGTTTGCCGAGCCGAGCCCGCTCGGCGCTGACGGCCCTGGTCTTCCAGATCGAGGCCCTGAGCCATGAGATCGAGGCCTTCGAGTGCGACATCGTCCAAGACGTGCGCGGCGACGAGGAGATGCGGCGTCTGACCGCCATTCCCGGCATCGGACCGATCACGGCGGCCGCGCTCAAGGCGCTCGTGCCAGACATCGCGGGCTTCAAATCCGCCCGGCACTTTGCTGCCTGGCTCGGGCTCACGCCAAGGCCGCACTCGAGCGGCGGCAAGTAGCGGCTCGGCAAGATCTCGAAGATGGGCAACACGACGCTGCGAACGCTGCGCGTCCTCGGCGCGACGACTGTGGTGAGCCATGCGCGACGCGGCGCGAAGGCGGGAGCAACGGGGCCGGCATGGCTCTCCGGGCTCCTGACGCGGCGTCCGCCCAAGCTCGTCGCCGTCGCCTTGGCCAACAAAATGGCCAGAATCGTCTATGCCATGCTGACCAAGGGCACGCAGTACCGAAAGGCCGACACCGCGAGCGGCGAACCCGCCGCCGCCTGATCGAGACACCGAACTCTACGAGCTTCCGGCGCGGCCACCGCAGCGCGCCGAAAGGGGACCAAGGCGCCGAAAACGATGATGACCCAACGGGACGATATCCCGACGCGAGATAAGCCGTTAATACCGACGCACCTTCAAGTGCGCGCCGTTGTTTGGCTACTCGCGCCGCGGGCTTCATCGAGGCCAGCATCCTTCAAGGACGCAATCAAAGGCCGGACATATGGAAGCACCGCTTCCCGAGGGACATTGGCCGTATCGAATCCCTGGACCCGCAGGGGCCGTTCCCCATATGGTATTAGCTCGTGCCAACGATTGCATCTAGGTCAACGGACCAGCGTCCAATAGGGGAGCGAAAAGACGACGTAGGCGCTTCCTGCATAAACCCGCTCACGGGCGCCCGTCTTTTAACTCGAAGAACCGATTTTCACCTATCGCATAACTATTGACGACGTAAGGCGACAACGCTTTTTCGGCCACGGCCGATACCCCAGGCCTAAACGCGTCATGAAATTCGGCAACTAGAAGTTGCGTCCGAGATAGCCACTTCGTGTTGCTGCTGTCAAAAACCTCGTATTCCGCCCCTTCAATGTCCATCTTTACGTAATCTAAGTACTCTAAATTGTATTCTTTCATAATGTCGTCGATAGAAATTGCTTGTACTTGTATATTAACTGTATTCGCCGCTAATTTCTGCGGGATCGTCCTTGTGCCCCATGATCCTAAATATTTAGATTTATGCTCGAACTGAAGAGAAAGTATCTGCTTTTCTCCCCATAAAGCAGAGTTTATAAGATGGATATTCTTCACGTGGCCACAATTCCGGGAAAGCTGTACAAAATTAACAGGATCTGGTTCAATCGCAAATATACGAGCTTGCGGATATTCTCGACTAAACCAAAGGGAAGAATATCCTACATTTGCGCCAGCATCAATGATTGTTTTTACATCACCCAAAGTTTGTTTAGGCCGATACTCGTCTCTAAAAAAAATTTTACCGAAGACCGCAAAATCTGTGTGAGATGGACGGATAAATATTGGGCTATCGAATCCATCAACAGACACTCCTAATTCTCTGACCTCAAACCGTTCTAGAATTCGAGCGTCAATTCTAGAGCGGCCAATTGTTAACATCATCAGATGTCTCCTAGCAGATTTTAAATTTCTACAACCAGCGGACCCAATTTGTATGGCTTTGATGCCACAGATCCGCACAAGCGTCTGCCACATTAACTAGCCGTTTGCGCTCTTTCAATGATGGCTTAGCGTTCCAACCCATAAATTATGGGACCTGTGCGCGGGTAGGCACAGACGGCGCTGATCCGGCTGTTGCGAGCCCGCTCATGCTTGGCTTTATCTGCCGCGCCGATCTTGGGGTTTGCTAGCACTACTTTGGCAGATTTTTGAGTTGGGCGTGATTTTCGGGATTCCCGCGGAGCGGTTTGCGTGATTCATGGGTGGTCGGCTTCAGGAGGGCCGGCCATGGACGAGAGCTGGAAGTCCGACCT
>JAESGK010000475.1_pt1 | contig 15758 bp, 15 predicted proteins | sample 9269681 | NCBI WGS metagenome assembly JAESGK01 (sample SAMN14515347, study PRJNA621673) | algae metagenome | isolation source: Timaviella obliquedivisa GSE-PSE-MK23-08B and co-occurring heterotrophs from... | place: USA: Grand Staircase Escalante National Monument, Utah | collected 2006-08-15
CTGCCCCACCCGTGCCTGGCGCTGATCGCTACACACGACCTGGCGCTGGGCGAGCTCGAACAAGAGTATCCTGAGCAGGTGAAAAGCTATTGCTTTGAAGCCACAATTGAGAACGACCAGCTTTCGTTTGACTACAAACTAAAGCCGGGACTGGCGCAGAAAATGAATGCCACGTTCTTAATGAAGAAGATGGGGATAATCCCCGTCTGACCGATTAGTTCTTTTTAACCTGGATAGCATTCAGGCCCTTTGCACTGTGCTCGGTTTCGAATGTCACCATATCGCCTTCTTTGATCGGCGCGCTTAACGCATTGGCGTGTACGAAAATACTTTCCTGGGTCATCAGGTCTTTAATAAATCCGTATCCCTTCGACGTGTTGAAATAAGAAACACGTCCTTTACGAAGCGCAGCTGGCTCCTGACCACCGATATTCCGGGAGCCGATGACAATGTCGTTTTCGTTAATGACAGCTTTTTTACGGGTCGGATCGGGCGGTACCGTAGTGATGTTACCATTTTCATCCACATACGCCATCATGTCGTCTAACGATGCCCCGGATTTGGCGTTTGCTTTACGGTCAGCTTTGCGCTGCTCCTTTTCCTTTTTCTTTTGGTCTTTCTTTTTTTCGTTCTCTCTTTTACTGAATGTTTCTGCCATAGGCTATTATTAGGGTTAATATTTATTGTTCAAATACGCCAACAACGTTTTTCTAGGGAAAGTTGCGCTATCAAACCGATAAAGCGCACTGAAGCTGGATTAGGCGTATGAAGTCGTCTGTAAAGATACAATTCCTGGAGCGGATTGCATGGCAATAGTTGTGTTACGACTATTTTAATTTTAGCCGTCCCTTCGCAATCGTCTGAAAATACTGTAAAAATCAGGGGCTTCCGATCTTCGCGATCAACTCCAACCCGGTCCGACAACTACTGGTTTGCAAAACGCAGCACCATGCCGTATGACTCGACGCCATCCACTACCACTTCCGGAGTGCCGGTGCCATCGAGGGCTGCCCGTTTGATCTGATGTGTTTTCGCACCCGTGTCAGTATCGGTGGCGGTCTCGGACCAATAAATCATGCTGTTGCCACGGTCTACGGCAATCGCGTCGGGGCGGGTGATGCCGTCTTCGCGGTCGTACAGCACGAGCGTACCACCGTTGATCGTTCCCTGGATGATCTTTTGCAGCCCTTCGTCAGCCCAAAATAATGAGCTGGACGGCTCATCATAATACAATGCGGACGGAGTCTCGAGGCTTAGAACGCTGGAACCAAAGAGCACGCCGCGTGAGCCGGTTCCGTCGGTACGGCCCGCCCAGATAGAAGCCTGGTCGCCCAAGTCGGAGAAATACAGCAATTTGTTCCGGGTGTCGATCACCAGGCCATAGCAGTAGGTTATGTATTCCCGGTAGCTGTACATCGAACTGGCTCCATCGCCACCGGCAAGCGGGCCGCTTTTCAACTGCCCGGTGCCGGAGTTAGCCCAGTACAAGAGCTTGTTCGGCACATCGATGGCAATGGCGGTGGGCATGTTTACGCTGTCGCCCTCGTCGTAGAGTACGGTGGGGCTGCCGGAGCCGTCGAGGTTCAGGCGCAACACGCGGTTGTTGGTCTCTTCCACCGTGTAGATGTGACCGTTGGTAAAATCGATCGTCAGGCCTGCCAGCGTGTCGAGGCCATCATTGGCATCAAACAACGAGGTGTAGGTGCCGATGTTGTTCAGGTCTATCACGCCTACTTGCCGACCGGAGTAGTCGGTGAAGTAAAGGTGTGTGGCCCTGGGATATGTCGGGTCTGTATTGTTATCGGCGCAAGACGCCAGCAATACGAGCAGCGGCAGAACAACAGCAGAAGAAAACGATCGTGTAAAGTTCATGAAGTTCGACAAGGGAATATTCGGGTTATGGGTGTGTAGCACTTATGCCGGTACTTTTACCAGCTCGGCCAGCTTCTTAACGGCAACGTCTACATCCTCCTGCGTGTTGTATTTGCTGAAGGAAAAACGTATCGCGCCGCGTTTGGAATCGGGATACAACGCACCGAGCACGTGCGAGCCTGTCGTGGCCCCGCTTGAGCAGGCGCTGCCACCCGAAGCGGATATGCCCTGCAGGTCGAGGTTGAACAACATCATGTCGTTCTCTTCCGACTCGGGCAGGCTGACGTTCAGCACGGTGTACAAGCTGCGGTTCAGGTTGTCGGAGTCGCCGTGGAAGGTAACGCCGGGCACCTGCTCCTTCAACTGGCCGATCATGCTGGCTTTCAGTTGCTCGATGTGTTTTTTATGGTCGTCCATGTCGCGATAGGCGATTTCCAATGCTTTTGCCAGGCCCACAATACCATATACGTTCTCGGTACCCCCGCGCATGTTGCGCTCCTGGGCACCACCGTGTATGAACGGCTGGATCTTTTTGTCCTTGCGGATGAACATAAAGCCCACGCCTTTGGGGCCGTGGAATTTGTGCGCCGCCGCCGCGATGCCATGCACCTTCAGGGCACTGAGGTTGTGGCGGTAGTGTCCCACCGTCTGCACCGTGTCGGAGTGAAAGTAGGCGCCATATTGGTCGCACAACTGTCCTACCCGGTCGATGTCCAGCAGGTTGCCCACTTCGTTGTTGGCGTGCATGAGCGACACCAATGCCCGCGGATTTTCCTGTAACAGGGCTTCCAGGTGGCTGATGTCGACATGGCCCTTTTCATCCAGGTTCACCATGCGTAACGCGATCTTGCGCTGTGCGGCCAGCATTTGCAGCGTGTGCTCTACCGCGTGGTGCTCGATCGGCGACGAAATGAGGGTCTGCACACCGTACGTCTGCAGGCCGCTGGCGAGAATGGAATTGTCGGCTTCCGTACCACCCGACGTAAAGATGATCTCACCGGGCGTACAGTTTAACAATTCTGCAATTTTTTTACGGGCCGATTCAATGGCCGCTCGCACCTTGCGTCCGTGGGCGTGGGTCGATGACGGATTTCCGAAATCTTCCAGCATAAAAGGCTTCATGGCCTCGAAAACCGTCGGGTCCAGCGGGGTGGTGGCAGCATTGTCCAGGTAAATGCGCATGGCTTACTAAATGTTAATGAGTCGACCCCAAAGGTACGGTGCATTGGGGAAATGCCGTAGTATTTTTTAGCTGATGATCTCCTTTATATCGGAAATGATCTTACGCGCCAGATTGTCAGCTTTCGCTTCCAGGTCAGACTCGGCATAAATTCGAATAATGGGCTCCGTATTCGATTTCCGTAGGTGTACCCACTCCTTATCGAACTCAATCTTGACTCCGTCTATCGTATTAATCGGCTGATTTTTGTATTTCTTCTGTACTTCTTCCAACACCTTGTCCACGTTAATTCCCGGCGTCAGCTCAATCTTATTTTTAGAGATGATGTATGCCGGATACCGGGCGCGCAGGCGAGACACCGTCGTGTCGGACTTGGCCAGGTGCGTCAGGAAAAGCGCGATACCCACCAGTGCATCGCGGCCGTAGTGCAGGTCGGGGTAGATCACTCCGCCATTGCCCTCGCCACCGATCACAGCGTGAACGTCTTTCATCATCGTCACCACGTTCACTTCGCCCACCGCGGCAGCGGAATATTGGCCCCCCGCCTTTTCGGTCACATCGCGCAGCGCGCGGGTGGACGACAGGTTGGATACCGTATTGCCTTTTTTCTGGCTTAACACATAGTCGGCCACGGCCACCAGTGTATACTCCTCGCCAAACGGTGTTCCGTCTTCACCCACCAGGGCCAGGCGGTCTACATCGGGGTCGACGACAATGCCCAGGTCGTACTTGCCTTTTTTAATCTCCCGGATGATGTCTGTCAGGTGCTCGGGCAACGGCTCGGGATTATGCGGGAAATGGCCCGTCGGCTCGCAGTGCAATTCTTTTACTTCTACGCCCATTGCTTTGAGCAGCATGGGCACGGCGGTACCGCCCGTCGAGCACACCGCGTCGACTACCACGCGATAGCCTTTGCCGGCCACGGCGTCGACGTCTACCAACGGTAGGGCCAGGATGGCGTCGATATGTTTTTTCAAATATTCGTCTTTCTTCACGTAGCTGCCGAGCTTCGTCACGGCGGCAAAGTCAAAGCCTTCGGCTTCGGCTATCTTCAGAAGCTCCTCGCCGTCCTGGGCCGAGATAAATTCACCTTTTTCATTGAGCAGCTTCAGCGCATTCCACTGCACCGGGTTATGGCTGGCGGTGAGGATTATACCACCGGCGGCATTTTCCCACGGCACGGCCATCTCGACGGTAGGCGTAGTCGACAGTCCGAGGTCTACCACGTCTATACCCAGGCCCTGCAGGGTGGCCGTTACCAGCGAGCTTACCATTTCGCCCGAGGGGCGTGCGTCGCGGCCAATCACGACCTTGGGGGTGGCCGTTTTTTTCTTTAATACGGTGCCATAGGCAGCCGCGAACTTTACAACATCTACCGGTGTGAGGTTATCACCGGTTTTGCCACCGATGGTACCCCGGATACCTGAAATTGATTTTATGAGCGTCACGTGTTGGATTGGTTTTAAAGCGGACGGCAAAAATAGTAGAAAATTTCGTCAACCCACCCCCGCGTGGTACCTTCGCTGCCAGCCGTATGACCTTCTGTGCCTGTTGGGGGACACGCCGTAAAATTTGAGGGGGTATATGGCCTGAACACACTATATGAAAAATAACGTATCACAACCCGACCTGCGTCGTGCCGACAAGGTAAAAGCTTTCGACCGTCTGCTGACCATCATGGATGAGCTCCGCGAGAATTGCCCGTGGGATAAAAAGCAGACACTGGAAAGCCTGCGGCACCTCACCATCGAAGAGACCTATGAACTTTCAGACGCCATTCTCGAGGGAGACCTGACGGAAGTCAAGAAAGAACTGGGCGACCTCATGCTGCACAACGTGTTCTACGCGCGCATCGCTTCCGAACAAAAAGCCTTTGATGTCGCCGATGTACTCAATGCCATCTGCGAGAAGCTTATCGAACGCCACCCGCACATCTACGGCGACGCGGTAGCGGACGATGAAGACGCCGTAAAAGCCAACTGGGAAAAGATCAAGCTGAAGACCGGTAATAAATCCGTGCTGGAAGGTGTACCCACTTCGTTGCCGGCCCTCGTAAAGGCCATGCGTATACAAGACAAGGCCCGCGGTGTAGGCTTTGACTGGGAGCGCAAAGAGCAGGTGTGGGAAAAGGTGGAAGAAGAAATGCAGGAATTTAAGACCGAGTTTAATACGGAGTCCAATAAAGCTATCGACAAAGAAAAAGCTACCGCCGAGTTTGGCGACCTGCTATTCTCTCTTGTGAACTATGCCCGTTTTGTCGGCATTGACCCGGAAGAAGCGCTCGAGCGCACCAACAAAAAATTTATCAAACGCTTTCAATACCTCGAAACCGAATCTGCCCGCGACGGCAAGCAGATGGGCGAAATGACGCTCGCCGAAATGGACGTGTACTGGGAGCGCGCTAAAGGGAAGGTGTAAGCTTACCTACAAAAGCCTCCACGTCGTGTACCCAGGCGGATTGGTTTCCCGGGCTGAAAACATTGTGGCCCGCCTCGGGATATATCTTTAATGTTTTGGGTTGGGGCAGATTGGCAAAGATGCGTTCTGTCTCTGCCACCGTTACCCGTTCGTCTTGCGCACCAAACAGTAACAACGTCGGGCCGGTAGCCTGCCGGGCATAGTTGGCGGGATTGTGCGCAAAGGCCCAATAGCCGTGCTGCACGCCACCCCAAAAAGTCAGCAATCCCGCCATGGGGAAGCTTGGTACGTGCATCAGTTTGAAGCGGGCACAGACGGTGTTATACAATGACCCGAAAGGGCACTCCAACACGATAGCGGCCGGTTTGATGCCATCGTCGCTCATGGCTTTCAGTACTGCCACGGCACCCATCGACGTACCAAAGAGGATAATGTTCTGTTCCCCTGTGTTGGCGAGGTAATCAAAACAATCCTTTACCTGTATCGCCTCAGTATATCCCACCGACGTGCTATTGCCCTCCGAACCACCTGAGCCATAAAAGTCAACCAGCAAGGTGTGATAGCCCATCTTGCGAAATTCTGCGGCACGACCTAACAAAGATGACTTTTCGCCGGCATAGCCGTGAAACAGTATCACGGTACCGTGGCCTCCGGGCTGTGCGATGCGCCAGCATTGCAACATGCCCGAGCTTTGTACATATACCGTTTCAAAAGTATTGGCGGGTTGCTCCTTTGCCAGTGGGCGTGGGTTGTCAATACCGGTAAAAAGCAAGCTGGCTTTGGCAAAGACGGAAAGCTCTTCGGGGTCCTGGGTGCGGACGACGTCCGCGGAAGAGAAGTGCGTGAACGTATAGGCGTGTAAAAAGGCGATGATATTGGCCGCCAGGATGCCGATTACAACAATAAGGACGAGCTTTCTTCTATTCTTCATTTTTATCCAACTACAGAAGGTCTTTAACGGGCGAACCTCGCGGATCGTTTCGAGCCAGGTTCTGGCTTCTTAACAAAAACATCACACCGGACCCGGCGAAAATATATACAAGTGTCGACCTTTTGGGGTGCATTTTTACAGGGTGGCTGTTTTTTGATCTGCCGGAAGCCGTTACCTTTACCTTTCGCATACCCCGCCCATGAGCCATAAGAAATACCGCGTCGAAACCAACTGCCTGAACTGCGGTGCCGAAGTAACACGTAAGTTCTGCCCCGAATGCGGTCAGGAGAATATCGAGTTGCGCGATTCCTTTGTCCACGTTGTAGGGCATTTCATTTCCGACTATTTACACTACGACTCGAAGTTCTTTAAAGGGCTGCTGCCGCTGTTCACCCGGCCCGGCTACCTTACCCGTCAATACCTGGAGGGCAAGCGCGCCAGCAACATACACCCCCTGCGCCTGTTCTTTTTCTGTACCATCTTCATGGTGTTGATCTCCAACCTCTATTATCGCACGTTCGAGGAGGTTATTCGTCAGGAGATCATCACACAGGAAAAGGTGTCCTCTTCCGACTCGACGCAAGCTTCACCCCGCAAAAAACAGTTCGGCGTCCGCATTACCACCCGGGACGATGGTAAAGACGGCGAGAAAACACCCGAGCAAATGATGCAGGACGCGCGGGCGGGTCTCACGGAGTTTTTCCACAACATCAAGTACATTTCGTTCTTCCTGCTACCTGTTTATGCCCTGATCTTTAAGCTCTTCTACCTACGCCGCAAGACGTATTATGTTGACCATCTGATTTATACCATGCATCTTCAATCGTTTGTGTACATCCTGATCTCGCTGCTGCTGGCCCTCCTGCTGTGGGTGACACCGGCGTGGCGCGGATATACTGGCGGGCCGCTCATAGGCGTTGTATGCGTATACGTGGCCATGTCGCTGAGGCACGTGCATGGACAGTCCTGGTGGAAGAGTATTCTGAAAGGCGTCCTTGCCGTGATGTTATGCCTGTTTATAACGGCCGTCGTGTTCACCGGCTACATTGTCACCCGAGGAATTTTATAGCATTACATAATTGTTCGCAGACCATGATACAACTATCACACAGACCCCGACGGAACCGAAAAAGTGCAGCGATACGGGCCCTGGTGGAAGAGACTAAAGTAACAACCGACGACCTGATCTTCCCGATCTTCCTGCTGGACGGTAAGAACCAAAAGGTGGAGGTCGCGTCAATGCCCGGCATTTTCCGGCTGTCGACCGACCTGGTATTGAAAGAAGTCGAAGAATGTCTGAACTTGGGCATCCGGGCGTTCGACATCTTCCCGGTAGTGGAAGAATCGCTGAAAGATAAAACGGCCACCAAAAGCTATGATTCAAACTTCTTTTACCTGCGGGCGTTGCGCGCGGTAAAGAAACAATTTCCCGAAGCTTGTATCATGACGGACGTGGCCATGGACCCCTACAGCTCGGACGGCCACGATGGCCTGGTAGCGGACGGTCATATCCTGAACGACGAGACGCTGGAGATCCTGGGCAAGATGGCCCTGGCACAAGCCGAAACCGGCATTGATATACTCGGCCCGTCCGACATGATGGACGGACGTGTAGGCTACTTGCGCGAAGTGCTCGACAGCAACGGTTTTACGGACGTGTCGATCATGAGCTATACGGCCAAGTATGCCAGCGGCTTTTATAACCCGTTCCGCGATGCCCTGGATTCGGCACCAAAGTTCGGCGACAAAAAAACGTACCAGATGAACCCGGCCAATAGCCGCGAGGCGATGATCGAGGCAGCGTTGGACACCGAAGAGGGAGCCGACTTCCTGATGGTGAAACCGGCGCTGGCATACCTGGACATTATTAAATTATTGAAAGACAACTCCGACTTGCCCATTGCTGCCTACAACGTCAGCGGTGAATATTCGATGGTGAAGGCGGCGGCACAGAAGGGATGGCTCGACGGCGAGCGCGTGGCGAAGGAAATGCTGCTGAGCATGAAGCGTGCAGGGGCAGATATTATTCTGACCTATTTTGCCAAAGAGTTTGCGCAGGCCGTGAAACGTCAATAGTCCTATCCCCTTTTTATGCACCGCAAGACCTCTCTTCTTGTTTTGCTTCTGCTCCTCCTGTCACTGACGGCGCTGCCGCAGGGATTGCGGCTGTCTGACAGCGGCTGGGTGGTGGTAAAAGGAAACATGATGCACTGGCGCGATGCCACCGGCGAGCTGACCATCGACCGTATCCGGGAGATGCAGCTTGACTCGCTGCCGCCGGCAGACGCGCCCAACTTTGGGTTCGACCGGGCGGTGCATTGGTTCCGGTTTGATGTCACAAACGACTCGCACGAAAAGGACTGGATGATGGAGGTGAACTACGCACCGCTCGACCACATCGACTTTTACATGGCTTCCGACTCGTCGCTGACATGGGTGCATAAAATCTGTGGTGACACCCTGCCGATCTCCGCCCGCACCCTACGCCATCGCCACCCCGTGTTTACGTTCAGCCTGCCGCCAGGCGAATCGAAGTCCATTTATTTGCGTGTGCACACCGTGTCATCCGTGCAGTTGCCGGTAACCTTCTGGCATCGCCGGGCTTTCCTCAACGGTATTTATAACATCCAGTTGATAAACGGCCTCTTCTATGGAGGCATGATCCTGATGATGCTTTACCAGCTGTTCCTGTTCTTTTCCGTACGGGACAGGATCACCTTCTACTATGTCTGCACGCTGCTGACGATGATCAATATCGTCGCGTACTTTCAAGGATATACCTTTCTGTACATCTTTCCACAGACGCCTGTTTTAAACGACGTCTTTGCCATGTTCTCGGGGCCGGCATTTGTCACAGCCTCCACGATGCTGACACGGTCGTTCCTGAACCTGCCCAAATTCAGCCGGTTGCTGGACCGCCTGATGTTGCTGAATATGTCGCTGAACGTTCTGGCGGGCATTCTGATGTTTATTTTCTTCCGCAAGATTTCGTACCAATACCATCATTACTTTATCCTGATACACTGCATGCTGTCTCTGATCAGCGCGGGGTATTGCTTCTATAAAAAATACCGGTCGGCGCGCTATTACCTGATGGCCTGGATCACTATCCTTACCGCGACTTCTGTCTTTACCATGAGCAACCTGGGATTTGTGCCGGGGTATATGAGCACGAACTACAGCGGCCTGATGATCGGCTGCATCTTGCAGATGTTGTTCATCTCCTTTGCACTCGGCGACCGCTGGAATATTCTGGAGAAGGAAAATCGTCGTGCCAAAGAGCTTGAGCTAAAACGTAATCAGGACGAGAACGAGCGTCTGGAAAAAGAAGTTTTGTTGCGCACCGAAGAGATCCAAAACAAGAGCGAGCGCCTCGAAGAAGTAAACCGGGTAAAAGACAAGTTGTTCTCTGTTGTATCACACGACATCAAAGGACCGCTTAGCTCCTTGCAACTGGCACTCTCGTTGCTGCGGGCCGGCGACGTAAGCGCCAAAGAATTTCAACAGCTCTCCAACTCCCTGGAGGAGCGTTTCAGCCACACCACGGAGTTTATCGAAAACTTATTGCAGTGGGCTACGCTCCAGCTGAAGGGCGAGTCGTACGAACCGTCACAAATCAACCTGTCTGACATTGCCGACGAAACCGTGTCCCTGCTGAGTACCGAGATCAAGCGCAAGAATATCACGGTACGCAACAATCTCCACAGCTATAAGCTACAGGCGTATGCCGACCTGAACATGGTCCGGTCGGTGCTGCGCAACCTGTTTACCAATGCCATTAAGTTTACCGGCGAGGATGGCATGATTACACTTTCTTTCCTCCGCACGGACCGCCAGGTGATTATCTCGGTGGCCGACACGGGTGTAGGGATACCGGCTTCACATCGCAACCGGCTGTTTACGCTCAACAGTATTACCACGCCGGGCACCAGCAAAGAAAAAGGTACCGGCCTCGGCCTGCTGCTGTGCCGCGAGTTCGTGGAAAAAAACGGCGGCCGCATTTGGTTTGAGACCACGGAAGGCAAAGGCACGACATTCTTCTTCTCGCTGCCGGAGAGCGACCTGGCTATACGCCAGAGTATGGCAAACGGATAAGCCGGTCTACTGCGGCTGTTTGGGTTCTATCCATTGAAAGTCGGGCGCCTGCGGAAACTTCGCAAAGGCCCCGTGAACAAACTCGTTCGGGATCGTCAGCTTGCGTTTTTCCATATCGATCCAGGCGCCGTCTACGGTCAGGATCGCGCACACCGTTCCATCCTCACGCGTAATGTTATGACGCAGGCTCCAGCGGCCGTAGTCGCGTGTAGCCTTGATTACTTCGGCGTCTATCGTGATTTTATCTTCCAGCTTGATCTCACGACGAAAGACGGCCTCCTCGCGAAAAAGAATGGGGCCGATCTTTAATTCTTCGAGCCTGGCGGTGGTCAGGCCTTCGGACGACAGCAGGGCCATGCGCATCATGGCGCCATAGTCGTAGTAGACCGAGTGGCGCATGTGGCGATTCTGATCGATGTCAGACCAGCGGATCTGTATGGGCAGGATAAATTTTTCCATGGGATGTATCGACATTAACAGTGGTCAAGGTACTATTTTGGGAACATTATTTTATAGAACTTTAGCAGGTAAACCTTTGCTTGTTTATGCTTTCGTTGCGCCACGTTCATCATATCGCCATCATCTGCTCATCGTACGAAGCCTCCAAACGGTTTTATACAGAAATCCTGGGCTTTACCGTCGTGGGCGAGTATTACCGCGCCGAGCGCAATTCGTATAAGCTCGACCTGGCGCTGAACGACACCTATACACTGGAGCTGTTTTCGTTCCCGAATCCGCCCCCGCGACCATCGGGCCCGGAGGCCTGCGGCTTGCGCCACCTGGCCTTTGCCGTAGCGGACATCGAGGCAGCCGTCGCCACGCTGCAGCAGAATGGCATAACGCCCGAGCCTATACGCATCGATGAATATACCGGCAAGCAGTTTACGTTCTTTCGCGATCCTGACAATTTACCGCTAGAGCTTTATGAGTCCTGAAATGCTTCGCCTCAGCGACTATGTCGCCCGGTTCAATACGTTGTTTCCCGACCTGTCGCACCTGCTGCCGTGGCAGGTCGTGGCTGCCGCGTCGGAAATCCTGAGCGATAAGATCAAATTGTTGCCCGACGACTATGCCGTGCAGGGCCTGGTTGCTATTCATAAAGATGCCCGGGTGGAAGAGCATGTTATTCTCAAAGGACCGGTCATCATCTCAGCGGGCTGTTTTATCGGTGCCCATGCGTACATACGCAACGGCGTGTATATTGGTGAGAAGACCAGCATTGGTCCGGGCTGCGAAGTGAAGTCCAGTTTTATTATGCCGGGTGCCGCACTCGCGCACTTCAACTTTGCCGGCGACTCCATTATCGGTACCGGCGTCAACATGGAGGCCGGCTCCATCATTGCCAATCACTACAACGAACGCACGGACAAACTTATCGACGTCATGCTCCAGGGTCATCGTTATGCCACCGGCATGACCAAGTTCGGCGCGCTGGTTGGCGACAATACCAGGATCGGCGCAAACGCCGTACTATCACCCGGCACCATGCTTACACCCCGCAGCATTGTACGCCGGCTGGAGCTGGTGGAACAAGTAACTTACCTGGCATAACGGCATGTTTTCAAACCGCAAAATCGTCCTCGTCATCATCCTGCTGATCACGCTCAGCATCACGGCCTATATATTGATCGTCGTCATACCGGCACGCCTGGCCGAGAAGGCCTACGCCGGTGCGCGACAATTGGGACAGGATTTTCGCGAGGCGTTTCATTTTACACCCGAGGTGACGGTCAACAACACCGTCGTACTGCAGCAACAAATCCCTATTTTGGAGCTGGCCACGCTGTCGCAGAAGTTTCAACACCGCTATGAGTGGAAGAACACCTGGATGAAAAGCACGAAGAAGATCGAGATCCTCGGCACCTTTGAAGCCAAGGCTGGCTTCGACCTGCAGAAAAAATTCACCGTTTCCATAGACGACACCGTCGCTACGGTAACCCTGCCCGCACCGCAGTTGCTATCGCTCGAATCGCAGCCCGACGTCGCCTTCCGCGACGAAAATGGCATTTGGAACTGGGTCGATGCGGCAGACCGCTCGGCGGCCATGAATGCTTATACGGCTGATGCCCGGCGGTATGCCGAACAGGCGCCCTTTGTCGCCGATGCGCAAAAGGCGTTTGAGGTCCGCATACGGGAGATCCTGAAACAACACGGCAAGCATGCCGTGATCCGCTATACCTCTACCGAAACGATCGAGCGGCGCTGACATAAAAAAGCCATCCGCCTACTGGCAGGATGGCCTATATCCCGTCTGGTTATTGCAGGACAGTTTAAACAACCTTTTTCCGGATCAGCTTCGCATAGGTGCGGCTTACCGGGAAGCTTTTGCCGTTCTGCATCTTTACCACCATGCCGCCGTTGAAATGCTTTTCGATTTCTTTCAGGCTGTTGATATTGATGATGGTACTGCGGTGTACACGGATGAAGATCTCAGGATTCAGAATTTCTTCCAGTTTACCAATACCCGACGAGCTTACGAATTGATCGTTTTTGGTCGTGAGGATGGTATAATCGCCGGAGGCTTCGAGGTATACAATTTCATCTACCGGCAGGTTGAGCAGCTTTTCAGACTTTTGTACGAAGATGTGTGAATCGTACGAAGTCTTGTTTTCTGTCTTCATGTTGCGCAGCAGCTCGCCCACATTGTTTTGCTCCATCTTCATGCGGGCAATGGCGCGCTCAACGCCCTGCTTGAACCGTTCCTGGTCCAGGGGCTTGAGGATATAGTCTACGGCGTTTTTCTCAAAGGCCTTGATGGCATACTGGTCGTAGGCCGTACAAAATATAACATAGGGATCGTGGGTAATCTCATCCAGCACGTCAAAGCCGGTCATGCCGGGCATTTGTACGTCGAGAAAAACCAGGTCGGGTTTTTCTTTGTCGATCAATTCAACGGCTTCCTTCCCTTTGGAGGCTTCACCGATGATCTGGATGTTCGGGATCTGCTGTATATATTCCTGGAGCAGGTCACGGGCCAGTTTTTCATCGTCTACGATAACACAGGTTATATTCATGAAACTACAATTTAGTTATGGTGAGGTTGATATATTCTGTTTTCATAGAGGGTCTATACGGCTTTGCTGTTGAGCGATTCGACGGCGGGCTCCTCAAACGGTATGAAGAAGCTGACGGAGTACCCCCATTCATTGGAGTGTATACGCAAGCCCGAGCCGGGGCCAAAGATACTTTTCAGGCGCTCGTCCGTATTCTTCATCCCTACCCCGCTCGAGCTGCCGTCCATCACCTTCTTGGCATTAGAGCCAAGACCGTCATCTTTGACCTCAAAAAATATCATGTTGTTAAAACGCTTCACGGTTAAAATAATCGTGCCGCCATCGTCCTTCGGTGCGATACCGTACTTCACTGAGTTCTCCACCAGCGGCTGCAGGATCATCGGCGGGATTTCCACGCTCAGGCACGAGAAGTCTACCTGCTTCACAAACTTGAGTCGGTCGCCGAAACGCACCTGCTGGATACGGATATAGTTATCGATAAAATCGAGCTCGTGAATGAGCTTGACCATCTGGTCGCCATGCGAGTCGAGCGCATAGCGGAAGATGTCCGACAGCTGCGTGATTACCTTTCGGGCCTGCTCTTTGCTGGAACCGATCAACGTATTGATGGAATTGAGGGTATTAAACAGGAAGTGCGGGTTGATCTGCGATTTGAGCAGTGAGATCTGCATTTCGCGGTTCTTGAGGGCCAGCTCGCTTTTCTCTTGCTCCTGGTGCTGCACGCCCTGGAAATAGCGAATGACGTAGTAGACGCCAATGGTTATGATATACTGGTCGTGAAAGTGGAGCCCCTCCCATTTCAGTAGCCCGATGATGTGCTCGCGCCAGTAGTCCCAACCAGTATAGCCCTCAACATAGGTTTCGAGGTAATAAGACAGGGTGCCCATTGCCAGGAAATGGAACATGGCCCCCACCGCGTGACCCGCTATTTGCACATAGATATTAAAACGAAACAGCCAGTTGGTATAGAAAAAGATGATGATGATAAAAATACAGAGCGCCTCAAACAAATGAAGGGCATTCGAGAAGATATAGGTCGGCTGGTTTTCGAGCTTCCACTTCATAAAGGTGCCTACGCCGTAATTGGCAGCAAACCAGAAGCAAAGCACGAGGTAGGCTCTTTTCCAGATACGGGGTATTTCTTCTAATGACTTCAAGCCCGGCAAATTCATGATTAAAAGTAAGCAATGAAATGCAAATACGTTTAGGCTGAATTATTGGCGTTAAATCTGCAAAATGGGGGATTATCCTACAAAGTATTTGAAAGAAAGGGTTTAATGGTCAACTTGACCGCTTATTGCCACTCTTTGCATGCGGTTTATCCTCTTTATTGGCCTCTTCTGCGTCGTTTTACAGGGTTGGACGCAAAAAATAGCCTTAACCGGAAAGGTTTCCGATACTGACACAGGCGAGCCCTTGCCCTACGCCTCTGTGGCGATCAAAGGCAAGCCCGTGGGCACCGTTGCCAACCTGCAAGGCGAATTTGACTTCTATTTTGAGGCTGCCTATCGCAATGACATCCTGGTCGTTAGTATGTTGGGCTACCTCAACTACGAAGCACCCGTCTGGTCACTCCTGGCCGAACAGCCCCTTCAGCTCCGGCTTACCAAGTCGATCACGATGCTTAGCGAAGTGGTCGTCACCGACTCGCTGGACAAAGGCGGCGAAATCTTCCGGATAGCCCTGTCGCGCATCGACTATAATTACCCCCGGCAACCGTTTTTGATGGATGGTTTTTACCGCGATGTAAAAAAGATCGCCGGTACCAGCATCGCCCTACTGGAAGCGGCCGTCAAGATTTACGACGACAATTATACCGAGCCCCGCAATAAAAACAAATTGCGCGAACGCGTAAAGCTGGTAGAGGTGCGCAAGAGCATTGGCTACGACAATAAGTTTACCTCTTACTTTGGTCAGACCAATCTGCTGGAGGACCTGCTGCTGCACAACAACATTCGCTACCGCCAGATCGAAGCTGATGAAGAATTCCTCGCCAGCCTGACCCGCGAGTCCGACTCGTACTACAACGGCCATCCGACTTTTGTGGTCAGCACCACCGACCAGTTTTTTCTAAAAGTATATATTGACAAAACCGATTACTCCATCGTGCACCTGGAGTTCGAAATGGAGAACATCGGCGACAAACTCGGCGCGCGGAAAAACATGGTCAGCAAATACCTCAAGCATAAAAAATCCATCGACTTCCGTCGTTACGAAGGCAAGATGTATCTGAACTACATTACCGTTA
>JAESGK010000478.1_pt1 | contig 15680 bp, 8 predicted proteins | sample 9269681 | NCBI WGS metagenome assembly JAESGK01 (sample SAMN14515347, study PRJNA621673) | algae metagenome | isolation source: Timaviella obliquedivisa GSE-PSE-MK23-08B and co-occurring heterotrophs from... | place: USA: Grand Staircase Escalante National Monument, Utah | collected 2006-08-15
ACCTCTGTGGTATCACAAAAAAAATGACTTCCCACACAGCTCGCCACACATTTGCTACTACTGTTGCGCTCACCAATGGTGTTCCCATTGAAACGGTATCGAAGATCCTTGGTCATAGAAATCTCAAGACCACGCAACATTATGCTAAAATAGTTGACCTTAAGTTGAGCGAGGACATGAACGAATTACGCAACAAGCTGGACGCTCGCGCTCGACAAATTCACGAATCTCCTACCACAATAAATCAGACGCAGCTATGAATAAATTAGTAGTCTATCTTGAAAGTAAGGACGTGGTGTTTCACGCGACAATAATCCTCATTGTGCTGTATGTGCCACATGCCGGCCACCTGTTTAAGCAGTTGGAGCATTTAGACATGACCATATTTGGAACGTCGATATTGAACTGGCTCTACGCCATTGCACTTGCAGCAGTTATCGAGTTTATTATCCTGGTATTGATCGTAAATGGTTACCGCAACACCGGCAAGTTCTATGCGCTAATTAGTTTTTTCCTCAATGCGTTTTACTACGACTACTGGTTTATTGCAATCCAGGAACAAAGCATGAAGAATATCAAGCTGTCTGCGATTAGCTTTATCATTTGCCTCATACATTCTTTCTCCATCTGGCAATTAAGCGAGTTGTTCTACAAGCGAATTCAAGCAGACAAGATCGAGCACTGGTGCCCGGAGTGCGACGCGGGTCCATTTCCCAATAAGCGGTCGTTGGATGGGCATGTGTCGAAGGCGCATAGACCAACAAAACAAAATGGACTGAAAAACAACAGCTATGAGAGAAAGCTAAACGGAATCCACTATCCAAACTCATGATCAAAGGCCTATGGAAAACACGTCGTATGACAATGAAATAATATTTGATAGCGGGCTAAACGCAACGCAGATCGAAGATGAAGCGAAAAGGATCAGGGAGAAAATATACGCAGAAGCCTTTAGCAAAGATCAACCGATGTATTATCGGGACCGCCGAACGGATGGTACGAAGAACTTCATTCGCGCTAACCCTGACGGATCGGAAGATTTGGTAGCACTCAATGCACTCACCAGAGAGTACAGGCTGCTCGAACAGCTAATTTCTCCCGACAAAGGACAATTTGCTCATTTGACTCCACCCATTAAAAATTCAAAGCTATGAAAAGATCACCGACGTTCACCGTCGTTGCCGGACCCAACGGTGCAGGTAAAAGCACTTACGGACACCTATTTGTGCCTTTGTCCGTTGCTATATTCAATGGTGATTTAGTTTTTGCTGATCTCGTTCGCCGGTATCCTGCGGTCGATCCCCAAAAACTTATTGGCGGTGTCCCTGCGTCGCTTGAAACGGCACGAGATAGGGCCCTTTTAGGAAGAAAAGATTTTGCATTTGAAACTAACTTCACGTCCGATCTCACGATGGCACAAGCCGACCACTTTGCCGGGCGGGGTTATTCTGTAAATCTTATATATTTTGGATTGGACGATGTTGACATGGCGATCACGCGGGTAAATATTCGCCGAGACAATGGAGGTCACGACATACCAACAGAAACTATAAATGAAAATTATTGGGAGGGAGTGAAACGAGTAAAAGAAAATCTATCATTTTTTGATCGTGTGGATTTTGTTGATGGTGCACACATGACAATTATAGGTGGACACTTAAAGAGTGGAACCTACCAATTCCACGACGATGTGGATTGGTTTAATGAATATTTTAGAATCAAACACAAAAAACAATGATTTGTGCTAATTGCTATCTCTATCATGTATTCGTTATTGCGCCCCCGCGACAATGGCAAGTGAGGACCAGGTCGCCTTGTCGTTCAAGACCGTCGCGGGTTTCTCTCGCAAACGGGTATTGACGGAGAACAATGGATTTTTACCAGTCGCCAGAAAACAGAAACACCTTCGCGGATTCCACTTCTACCGCAGGCAATGGACATCATACGGAAGTATAAGTATGATCCGTTCTGCTCGCACAAAGGTGTCCTTTTTCCGGTGCCGAGCAATCAAAAGATGAATGCATATTTAAAGGAAATTCTGTGCCGTTTTCATTGCAACTGGAAAACACTATCTGTTCTCCGACAAAAATCTCGGATTCGGCATTTGATAATACAGGCGTCGGTCGGCGCTTCATCTTCTTCGCTGCTACAACCAATGAAAAGCAACAAGAAGGAGAATACTACAAGATGAACGGTATGCAATGATCTAATTGAAAGGGAAACTGAGAATAACATAAATTGTTTTTTTGTTTTGTGATGTATCTAATCTGCTTTTGAAAACCTGTATCATTTATAAAACCTTTCTGCTATCGGCATCTTCATTCAGGCGTGAAGATAGTAACAGCGCCGGTTGTTCGAGAATACTTTTTTTGTTTACGTTATCCATGTAATATTTATGCCACTATACTACATGTGTGAAATCTCTGATAGCTCTCACGCGGACGAAGATAGTGGACCGAATGGGTTTACTGATAAATCAGGGAAATGAGCCTGGGTCTCTTCCACTTTTAAAAAGTATACGCATAATTAAACGTTCCAGTCAGCTCCGTGTACCTGGGCTGTTGCTCGGTGCTCTTAAACTTCCGCAGCAGATTGAGGCCTAACGAGAAGCTGTGGCTCGAATTGGCCTCATTCTCCCGCTTCGGCGAGTAGCTCAGGCTCATTCGGTTGTTCCACACCGGGCTGGTCTGTAGTCCCTTGCCGGACATTTCGTTGTAGGTGGATGCTAGGGAGGCACGAACGGTCTTTTGCATCATCGCCTGCGTCGCGCTCAACGTTGGTCCCCAATACACGGAGCTAATTCCGGCGGCATTGGTTTGATAGACGTTTCCGCCAATGGCAAGCGTGGCGCCTGTGGCGACGTGCGAATAGCTATAGGTGACATTCGCTGTCGTGAAGTCGGACTGCGCATCGCCGCCGTCGTAATCAGCGCGGTCGTTGGCTTCCTGGTAGCTGGCCGTGAGTAGAATGGCCTGTGGGCTGGCCTTGCCGCCCAACATGCGCATGACGGTCGCTGTCGTCGTCTGACTTACCTGATAGAAGTTAAGGGTGTCCAGCGTGTTCTGGAAATACGGATCTGCCTGCGGGCGGGTATTGGTGTAGGATGAAAAGTTGGAATAGCTTCCTACAAAGTTCCAGATGGGTGTGGGCGCATAGTTGGCATTGATAGCGCCGACAAACCGTTTGGTGGTTGAGGTGCGGGCATCGTCCAGGTTGTTCTGCTGGAAGCCGACGTTACCGGCCAGGTTGAGTGTATTTTTTAACAGCCGTACGGAAGGAACGAGGGTGATATTGCGCATATCGTTGTTGAAATAATATGCTCCTAAGGTCTGGTATTCCGGGGCCACGCGCTCGTAACGCACCTGCACGGAGTAGGCGTTACCCTGGTAGCCGAAGCTGGCGTTGACAGCATCGAAATAGCGGTTGGTCGCATTCTCAGGAACCAGACCTTTTACGAGGTTGCTGGTGGGCCTGCGGGTTATCGTGTCTGCTTCAGAGAAGTTCGCCCGCGTGTCGGTATTTAGGACTGACAGCGCGTACTCACCTTCGATGAAGAACCGATGGAACAGCTTCTTGCGGCCGCTCACGCTCATGGCAACGTTTTGCTGTGGGGTGAGGGTGCTGTTGGGTAAGATGAACGGAATGGAGTTTACATCATCTTTAGCCGTGAAGATATTGGCAGAAATGGTATTTCCGTCGTCTTCGTAGCCAACCTTGAGGCCATACCCCATACGACGGAAGGATGCGTCGGTGTACTGTGTGCTGTCGATGATGTTAAATTCGACGGCTTTGCGGAGTCTGCCGTACATGGCGGAAACGCGCCACTTGCCCGGCGTGAGTTCAACACCGCCGCCCAGAAACACATGGCCTGCCAGGGTGTAGTTGGAAAAGGTCATGGAGTTGTAGCCCGCGTATGCTTTCACCCACTTGTACTGCGGAGCGAAGCTGAACTGGTTGAAGGGCTGCGAGTAGTTCCTGCCGGCATTGCTATAGCTGAACGAAAATGGTGCGCTGTAGCCGAAGGCGTTTATATTTACACTACCGGTAAAGAACCAGTTGAACGGATCGCGTCGTTCTTCAATTCCGTGAACAGCATAACCAACAGTATTGAGGTTGAGTGAACCACTGACATCGACTCCTTTTTTAAGGCTGATCTCTTCGAGGTTTTGGCTCAAAGAAATACTAGCCGATGCACAAAGAAGCGCAACCGTAAAAATTCTGATTACCACAAACCAACTCATTCTATATCTTACTTACTGTCTATCCTCATTTACCAAAAGCGACGTACGGACAAGGAATGTTTTCGATAACTAAAATCGTCACCAATCTGGACCTAGCGACCATTTTCAGTAGCACCTCTATATTCTTCATCCTGAACAATAATAGATTTGTATGCGATCGATATCTCATTCTTAACATTTAAATCCGACATCTCGTGACTTAAGAAAGCATACTGAAAATCATCGGGATTTAATTTCATGCGCCTTAGAATAAGCGCCATCCCCAAACCGACAGTATCTGACGCTACAACAATTTCATGGCCAGTAATTCCTAAATCAAGAGCAACTGAGCAATCCTTAAAAACTACGTATAAATTGCTATCCAGTTTCATTTGGAGAAACCCCTCGATATAATTTTGGTAGAGACCGACAATCCTCCTACCTCTAAAGAACTCTAAATCTGTTGTCATTTTCCCCGATATTGAACCAACTTTATGAAACTGTCACTATCTAACCTGGATGTAAATTCTATTGAAGAATCAAAGCAAAACCTTTCTCGGTACTTGACTTACGCACGATTTAATCGCTCCATACTATTAGGCCTTGAGGTTATTACTTCTGCGAGCTTATGCAATCGCCTAAAAACGCATGAAACTTCCTAAAAAAAAGACGAATATCATCTTCTGAATAACGTTGCTTAAATGGATGATTTACGAATGACAAACAGTAATCATTTTGCGTAAGTGCATAGCTCAAGCATGCATGCATCTGACCCCAATACTCGCGTGAAGCTGACTGCATTAATTGCTCGCAGTATCCCGGCTTAAACACGGCATCTTGATGTAAACTGCCATGATGATAGTAGACAAAATGAATGGCCATCCCCAAATACTGGTCCAATATATCTTTATCCATAAATGCTATCAAAAGTTCCTTACAATGTCAATTTCATTTAAGTTAACTCCCCGAGAGGTAAGTTCTTTAACTACGCTCTTTAGTGACTCTGCCGTCGGCGTATAGTGTCCGCTACTGGGGGATATTTGCAACCGTCCTCCCACAAATGTAAACTCACCGGCCGTGGCTACATCGGCTCCGGACAAGAAACTACTATGATGAATTTCTCCAATCCTTTGCGCAGACGCATAAATATGTCCTTCACCGTCAAGCACGAATATAATCTTACCCGGTGTTTCCTTTAATAACTTACCACCTACTATCAATTGGCCATCTTTAACAAAGACTTCAAAAGCCTTCCTCTGGTTGAGATCGAAATACTTAATATTTTTGTACGCCGCAATGGCCCCCAGTTCCTCCCCAGGGAAATTATTAGATGCTGCCAGGCGATACGTGCCAGTTGCTCCGACAGGCGTCCCTATAATCGATTTATCCAGTCCAAAAATATGAGATAATTTTTTGTAATCCTGAAAAATAATAGACTCCTCAACAATTTCCTGTAGGATTTTGTCTTTATCCCCTGAATAGAATATCGCCAGAGCCTCGTCGATTGCCTTCTCTATGTCATCCGCCCCATCTACCTTGCCTACATTGAAAAATTTCCACCATCTATTCAGCGTCGCCTGTCTGATGACTGCATTTATAAGGATTCCGCCATTTTGAAAAGCTAAGATATCATGTAATCCCTGATTTTTACGGTCAATCATTATTTGACCAGCTATGAAAGCAGGCGCAATAGATCTATTGTCACCTATTCGAAGCATTACTGGAGCACTCCCTTTTACTATAAACCCTTTCTTGCAATCAACATTAAAATTAACTGACGTTCTAGCAAGAAGATCATAACACGGTTCTTTGCTAAAAAAACCATCACTACATTTGTAGCAGGCGCTATATGCAAAATTTAATCCATTGCTGCCGTCAAAGCAAGATACTACATAAACATCGGCTAATTCTGTAACCCCCTTCACTAACAACACTTCTTCGGGGATTACAGTTTTCGGCTCTTCACCTCCAGTCCAGTATTCTTGCAATTTACCAGTAACCGTTACAATAAATTTTGTCTTCTCCGAATTACCAAAGCGAGCATACAACTGCATAAAGAAATTTGGATGCAAATCGACTTTTTCTGTTAGAAATTCCGCTGATAGACCGTTTATGATGCTGACGACAGATTCGTATTCATTTGTTCCCCAATCGTCGATCTTACAGGAACTCAAACTCCGGAGATGCGCCCATTTATCGTTATCACTAAAACTTTCAAGAACAAAGCCAGGAATGTTTTCGTAGAGGTAGTCCAGCTCATTGCAATTGTATTGAACTGAACCGGACGTTGTGGTCGCTGCGGATGCAATCTTTGCTTTGAATTCTGCAATGACCCTTTCCTTATACCAGTCGGTATACACAATCCCTTGTTGCAGAAAGAGATATTCCATTTCAAAATTGCGATTGGCCTCCAAAGAAATCGCGTTGCCGGCTTTTTCCGTGAAGTCATATAGCAATTTGTAGTTTATCTTATCCTCAGCCGAGTTAATCGAGATCGCCGATCGTATTTTTCCTGCCGATGGATTTAAATTGACAAGTCCCTTGCTCACTGACAAAGTGCCTTTCAGTGAGAACTCTTTTCGAACGTTGTCGATTTCAGCGTAGAAGGACTTATCTACGGGAATATTATGCAACAGGCCTTTACCTGTGATTTTCTGATAAACCTCGTGGCTTATAAAGTCCGCAAAATTATATTCAACAACCTGCCCTTTATTGTCAATCAACCACTTGACAAGCTTATCATAGTCAATAAGCGAAGTAATTGTATTTACATCAAGATCATCGTCATTCAGGTCATCCGTGAGCGCGTGACATACGGCATCACGCGAATCCGCCTGATCCTGTGCTGAAAGCTTTGTCCAGTCTACTTGATCGGTAGCATTGAACTGATTCTTTAGTTTATCGAAGAGTGCTTTGTGCGATTCTGTGGCTTCAACTTTTGCCAGTAGCTCTTCCAGGTTGGCCTGGTATCTTGGAATTATGTTTTCCCGAATGGGAACGAGTATATCTGCGTTTTTGGGAAAGCAAGCAGGCAATTCTGCTGCCAGTTCGGTTTCCATGTCATCCTCTCCACCCTTTCCGTTGATGCGTAACCAAGCATCGATTTCCTCATCAAACTGCCCAAGTATCAGGCCCAGGATTTTAGTCTTGACCCGATCGGCATTTGCCACGACGTTACTTCCCGGTAGACTGCCGCCTTCTACTTTCGTTATTTTGGTCGCACCCGTGCCGTGGTCCTTCTGCACCACCCACTGGTCGCCGTTTTTGTCCTCTATGATCACCGCCTTCTCCGGCGCATTCAATAGGATCGCCGATACCTCGGTGTTCACAAGCGTAGCACCGGTATCGTCGGTAATAACCAGATTACCCGATGCATCGGTGATGATATTATCGATTGCAATCTGGTCGTATTCGAATACCCTATCAGAGAAGTCTACATCAGACCAATTTTGCGGCACGCCCGGCGTACTGACGGGCGGCGGTGGTGGCAACTGCTCGGCGATCATCGCATTGATGCCTTTGGAGACGACCTCGATGCGGCCTTCTTTGGCCTGGCGGTTCTCATCGATGTACAACCGGTCGAACCTTACTGTAAACGAAGCACCGCCCAGGTACTTCACCTGCACGCGGCCGAGGCCTTTATACCAGCCGTCCACACCGGTATGCTGCACGTCGGTGAGGATAATGTCCATGTCGCTGGCCGTGATGGTCATGCCCGCCGTGGCAAAGGGCAACGGGTTACCCAAGGGCCCGGGCGTGACGGCCGGGTCGCCGCATTGGTTTACCTGTAAGGGCTGCGTGCGGAAGGTGACTATGTCGGTATAGTAACCGTAGCCATACGCGGTCTTGCCCTGTACCCGTGTTTCATATTGTGTGTCAGGCTCCAGGTCGAATACTTTCAATTCGGGGGTCTTCACATCGGCAGTGAACCACTCGCTTGCAGCGCCTTTCTTTTTGTAATGCACGCGGTAGGCGCCGAACTCGCCGGCTTCCCACCAGATGCGGGCGCGCCGGTCGGTTTCACCTTCGGCTTGCAGGCCCACGATGCTGCCCAAAGCCAACTGACTGTTATTATTGCCGCCGTAGTAGAAAGAGCATGCTTCCGAGAATCCGTTATTTCGGAAGGCGTCGCGGCCGTCGGCGTCGATGGCCTGCACGCGCCAGACGTAGCTCATGCTGTCTCGCAGTACCGGTTCGGTAATGCCATATACCAGCTGCGTGAAGTTGGTGCGCGCACGGTAAATGGGTGGCGTGGTAAGGACGACGTCGTTGGGGTTGCGGCCCGCGGGGCGCACTTCGTAGAGACTAAATTCGTATTCGGTGCTGGTGGCGGAGTTCGGCGATGCTGTACTGCGGGGCAGCCAGGAGAAAACAATTTGCTGCGGCTGTGATAGACCGTTGAACGTGCGTGTAGGGACCACCGAGCCGCAGGCAGGAAAATTCACCAGGGGCGGTTCGTTCTTGGAGAAGAAGTAAAAGCCGCTGCCTTCGTTACTCACTTGCTGGTCCTGGCGGCGGTAGTCGTAGGCGGTAAAGATGATGCGGTAGCTGCCCTCGGGCAATGCCTTGGTCTTTTCATATTGCTCGCGGCTGTAGCCGACGAAATCCAGGTTGCGGCTGTCGACGTAGCCCGCCAGGTCGGCACCGGAGATGATGGTGGGAATACCGGGGTCGAGGTTGATCGGTGGCGGCATGTAGCTGCGTGCCGTGCGCATAATGATGCGGCCGTTTAGTTCCACGCTCATCACCAGCCGCAGCTGGTAGGCCGGGCGTGAGAGGTCACGCTGCACCAGGATGACCCGCAGCTTGTCCACGCCGGGGGTGGCGTAGTCGCTCAGGTATACAGAATACGGTGGCATAACCTGCACCGAGGCCTGCACGGCAAAGCTTTGGGCTGCCGCCCCGCGTCCACAGACAAGCAGTAGAAAAAATATCAGTATGGTATAAAAACGCTTCATAGAAACAACGATTCTTTAGTTGACCACGATCCGTACATCTTCCGCATCGCTGCCCGTCACCACACGCAGCAGGTACACGCCAGCGGCCACGGGCCCAAGGTCGATCTGCTGCGTAAGCTCCTGGACTTCTTCCCAGGCATGGCGGTAACGCGCCGAGCCGAGCACGTCGTAGACCAGTATGGATACACGGTGTTTGTAGTTCAGCACCACTTTTACCGCGAAGCTGCCGTTATTAGGATTCGGCATGACCTCGACGGACTTGATGGCGCGGTATTCCGGCTGCTGGGTCTTCACCTGCTCGGGATCGTACGGATTGATGCCAAGCGTGCGTGCCACGGTATAGGCGCAGCCGCCGAAGTAGCCGGTCATGGCCACGGCGTATGTACCGGCGTCGTCGAAGCGGAGTTTGGGGGTCCAGGGGTTGGCGTCCAGGATTTGAGCCCGGGCATCGAACATCCAGTCGATGGAGTCGGGCTTGGGCACGCTGATCTCGGTCACCACTAATGTGTCGAGCGCGTACTCGCTGGTGGCGACAATGAAGTCGGGCTCGGGCCTGTCGTTACGCTGTACGATCTCTGTCGTCGTACCGGCCTCACAGTCGTGGCTGTCTTTTACTTTAACTGTATAGCGGCCCACGCCGAGGGTGGCGAAAACCGGAGTATCCTGGAACGACGTTCCCCCATCTGCGGAGAATGTATAGGGCCATGTGCCGCCCTGTGCCGTGACGGCTATCGAGCCATGCTCGCTGCCATAGCACACCGGTGTTGTTGCAAGCGACAGGCTAACAGCCTGTGCCGGTTGCTGAACGATGGCTGTGCTTTGCATGCTACAGCCTGCGTGGTCGGTGACGGTAGCCATGTATGTACCTGCGGTAAGGCCTGTCAGCGCTTCCGTGGTGCCGGCATTGGCCGTCCACTTGTAGCGGAAGGGCGGCACACCGCCTGCGAGGTTAAGCGTAATCGTTCCGTTGTTGCCCTGGTAGCAACTCACATCCTGCACGACTGGATCGATGACAATGGCCGGGTTCAGGCTGGTGATGCCGAAGGTTGCCGTTACCGCACAGCCGTTCAGGTCTGCGAGCGTAATGCTGTACTCGCCGGTTCCAAGCCCGCTAAACACAGGGCTTGCCTGGGCGGTGCCTGCATCGAGCGAAAACGTATAAGGATTCACACCACCTGTACCGGTCACTTCCAATGACCCGGTGCGATCGCCATAGCAGACGACGTCCTGATGTGTTTTCAGTGCGAGCGTGATCTGCTCGGCGGCCTGCATGAACGCGATGGTCTTCGAGACCTCGCAGCCACGGGCATCGCGTACGGCCAGTACGTGGTTCCCGGCAGCGATGCCTTCCAGCCGTGAAGATGGCTGGTATGCGCCGCCGTCCAGCGCATAGGTATAGTTTGTGTAGCTTGAACCGTTGCCGCCCGTGCCGGTCAGGGTGACATGGCCGTTGGCGCCGCCGAAGCAGGAGATCTGGAAACCGTTATAGTTGGACTGCGTGTACTGGAAATCGAGCGCCGCCGGCGGGCTGGTGATCGTCAACGAAGAGGTATATACAGCCTCACAATAATTTTTATCCAGTACGCGCACGGTATAAACCCCGACGGGCAAGGCCGTGGAAGCCGTAAACGGAGTATACGCGCCGCCGACGGAGTATTGCCAGGCGTACGGCGCCGTTCCTCCTTGCGGAGCAAGGGCGAGCGAACCACGCTCACCAAAGCATTTAATGTCTTGTACGGAGGCCTGGGGAAGCGTCAGCAGCGTAGGCTCGGCAATGGTGACAGCCTCGGAGACGGCGGTACAATGACGGACATCCTGCACGCGTACACGGTAGTCGCCATCGGTACGGCCCGTGAGGGAAGCTGCCGTGGTGCTGAGCGTACTCCAGGCGGAGCCTGTATACATTTCCCACGTGTAGCTGTATTGCGTGCCGGTGCCGCCGGACACGGACGCCGTGGCGGTTCCATCGGTGCGGCCGTAGCAGCTAATGTCTTGTTTGGCAAGCGCGATGGTGATGGGGCTCGGCTGGCCGACAGAAATATTGTCTACGGCAAATACATCGAGGCATGACGGCTGGTTGCGGCGCATGGCGAGCGTATAGGTGCCTGCCCGTAGTCCCGCCAGGAAGGGCTCCGTGGTGGTGGACACCGTCGTGTTGTCGGCCTGGCGTGTCAGGGTGTATTGGTACTTACCTGACAGATCTATGCCCGATAAGGTCACCTTGCCATCGGCGCCGTCGTTACAGGTTACTTCTGTCACCGCATATTGCTGCGCGGTGAGATTCATCACCGGAGGTGCACCCACCGTTACGGCGGCTGTAAATGCCGGGCACGTGGGACGTACTGCGTCGCGTATTTCCACTGTATAGGCTCCCGCCGACCGACCGTTTACCGTCCAGCCAACATTGGCGGTGTTTTCAAGTTTGGTAACCAGGGTTTCACCTTGCCGGAGGAAGTATGAATAGCTGCCCGGACCGTCGCTGATACCAGCCATCACCACGCCATCGGCGGGGCTATTACAGGTCAGCACGCTGCCGGTCACGTCGGCCGTAACGGCTTTCGGTTCGTTTACTACTATATCGGCCACGGTTGCCGCGCTTACCTGCTGGCAGGCGTCTCGCACGGTGGCTTTATACGTGCCCGCAGACAGGCCAGCAAATATACCGTTACCCTGCGTGGTTGTTTCGGTTTTTGTCAGGGTATAGACATACGGAGCGGCGCCGCCGGTGGAAGCAAGCGTAATCTGGCCGTCAGCGTAGCCGTGGCACGAAGCGTCTTTTAACGGCTCGGCCTGAGCAAGGGCCAGCTCGGGGATTTTATCGATGGTGATATTATGCGTGCTGGAACAAACGCCTCGGGTACCGCCATAATTGGAAACCCAAAGCGTGTATTGCCCCTGGGCGTCTTTTTGGACACCGTTGTCGTAGTAAGTATGGTTGTGCGGAATGCCGGCGATCGTTCCCGAAGCGCCGGTAATCTCGCCCGACTGGATGCCCGTCAGACATGCGTCTATGGGCTCACAGTACTTATTGTTATTGTGCCCCGGGCGGATGGTATATTTATACATGCCGGAGCCGGCGATGCCGGTGAGCGAAATCTTACCGGTTGACGCGTTGGGACACGATGCATCTGTAAGGACCCTGGATATGGTTGGCGCACGCGGGCTCACCTCGATGGTACGCTCGGCCGGGTTGGACGATGATCCGCCGCCGACCGCCTTCACGCGCAGTTGGATAGAGGTATTTTCCGCAAGGCCGGCGAGCTGCCGGATCGACAGCAAGTCTAAATGGAGTGTTCCCTTGTCGTTATTGGCATAGGTGGTTGTGAGCGTATTCCAGACGGTATATGTTCGCCAGAAGCCGGATGAGACATAACAACACGCCGGCGGCTTTGGATCTTCTCCCGGGGGAGGTTCGGCCAACGGCTGCACGGTGCCTCCGGGTTGCAATGCTACCCGCGCGTCGGGGTTGGGACCGCCCGGAGGATTGCCGTACGTCGGACACCGCCGATCGGAATAACCGCAATACTCAGGATTGGACTCCCACACCCGCGAGGTCTGACCCCCGATGTTATACTCCCACCGGTAGCTGATGGAATTATCGAATCCCACCAGCGCGGTGTTCACGAATACATCGATTGATGTGTTGGCACAAAGTTGGGCGCCTGTATAATTTTCTCCGTTGGCCTTTACTGAAGTAATCTGCGGGGTAGGCATGGTATAGCTTACTTCATAAGTAATCTCGTGATTACAATATTGTACGCTTACATAGTTTAATCTTCCCGGCTCCAACGCACGCAGGTTGATGAAGCGGTTTCCGCTAGAGCGATCGCACAACCACTCGTCGCCGCAGCTACAGCCGCCGTTGTACTGGCAATCGCCCCGGCCGCAGCCGTCGCTACCACCGCACTGATACGAGCTGTGCTCCTGCCAGGCGCGGGTGTTTACATAGATCTTGTCATCCAGGTTCATGGACCGGTTCTGAAAAATATAGCTTGCCCCCGTTATTATATGATTGACATTATACTGACCGCCATTGATGGCCGTACAGAATTTTTCGGTGTCCGACGTAAAAAATTCGCAACGGAAGCTTCCAACATACCCGGAGTTTGTACTCCTGAAATAATAAGGCTTTACAGACACTTTTACATCGGTCGACTGGGCGGAGACCGAGCAACACGACACACAAATAAAACATACCGTCAACGCCGCAGCGTGTAGCCAACCAGTAGATAGATTCATACCAACAGAATATGTACAAACAAACCAGGCAGATCGTTGTACGTATGACACGTCTGCCCACGCTACAAAAATAGAATGTGGCGTCAGCCCAAAAAGAGGATATTCGGGGTGGGCTATACGCGGGTAATATTTTCGAAGCCGCCGAACGAAATGCGGCTATCACGGCTGGGCCATGTGCACTACTTTCGTTTTGAAACTTTATTGTTGCATTACTATGTTGGCTCTGAACCGATTTGGCCTGATTTGGCTCGTTTTCGCTATTTCATTCTGTGCCGTGCCGTCCGCAACGCATGCGCAGGAGACCCAGATTCCCAACGGGGGATCGGCAGGTATGGCCGCCTATATCAACGGCCTATGTAAGGACCTGATCGAAAAAGGCAAAACCGTGGACCGGCTTTCCGAAAAGGACCTGGCCGACCTGCCCGTCGGCATCGCCCGGCAGATGGGCGGCCTGACCTACGTGATTGCCATCGACAGCGCCCACTGGACGCGCAACGGCTGGTTTTTTAGCGCCTATGCATCCCTGACATTTCCCGGCACTACCAGGCCGCTGGCGTTCCGCGCCGCCAATATTGCCTTTAACGAATCGGGCCTGGCTGGTTCTACACAGGTCAAGCTACTATTAGTCGACACCAGCGCCATTCCCTTGAGTCAGCATACTAAACTAAGGTTTCCTTCCAACGGTGCTAACTATGTGGAGTTCGACTGCGACGGGTACAAGGCCGTGAACTTCAAAGGTGAGTTTGTCTTTGACAAAGCACTGCTGATTCCTGACACCGACGTAAATCCAAACGCCCGTGAAGTAACGGCCAGCTTTGAGATCCATACCAGCAACCTGCACGACATCATGACGACGGTGGCGATGACGCCCTTCAAGCTGGCTAAATTGCGTAACCTTTCTTTTCAAGTAAAAGATGCCATCGTTGACCACAGCGACCTGGTCAACCCGCCGGGGTTCAGTTTTCCGCGCGATTACCAGCAGACATTTGGTAGTGAGATCAACCTGTGGCACGGATTCTTTCTTAAAGAAGTTGCCATTCGGTTTCACGGTCTGAAAGAAGATAAAACTGCACCGACCATTGCAGCCCGAAACCTGATCATCGACGAACTGGGAGTGTCCGGTATATTTTCGGCTTACAACCTGATGGGCCGCGACGAAAATGAAATGGAAGGTTGGGGTCTCTCCGTGGATTCGCTCAGCGTGCAGCTGCTGCTTAACAACCTGAAGGCGGGATCGCTGGCCGGCAAGCTGGGCGTACCGATGCTCGGCAAAGAGCCGGTTGATTATTCAGCCATGATCGAGCAGGGCGACAGCTCCATGATCTACCGGTTTACCGTTGGCATCCAGCCCGGGAAGGAATTTAGAACACCTTTCGGGGCGGTGGTCACCCTCGACAAAGGCTCTACCGTGTCCGTTGAAAGTAACGGGGGCCGCCTGATACCTTCGGCTATGCTCCACGGCAAGATCAGCTTCGAGAACAAGATGCTCACGGCCCGCCAGATTGCCTTTCAGAACCTGCACGTAACGCGCCGCAAGCCCTACGTGCTCTCCGGCGAATTTGCCACGGTTTCCGAAGGGGCCTCGGGCGTAGGCTTCCCGATCTATATCGATAGTATCCGCTTGCGCATCTATCAGGGCGAGGTCGGCATTGGCTTCGCTGTCGGCCTCAATTTCATGGACTCTCCCGACAAGGGGTTTGCCGCCATGACTAACATCGAGATGCTTGTCGCCGTCGAAGCAAAAGATACCACCGTGGTACAGGTCGGTGAAACCCAGCAACTCGATATCAGCCACCGCTGGGCGCTCAAAAAAGTACGTGTAACTAATATCAAGCTGGATTGCGCCACGCAGGCCTTTACGCTGAAAGGCGAGCTGGGACTCTACGACAACGACCCGGTATATGGCGACGGCTTCAAGGGGTCGCTGACATTCTCTATCAAGAAAATACTGGAAAGGGGTATTCGCATCAATGCGTATTTCGGCAGTAAGCCGACGTATCGTTATTGGCACGTCGATGCCTACGTGCCCACCGGCAACATGCTCATTGTGCCGCCGGCGCTATTCATTAACGGCATTATTGGTGGCGCCTCGTATCACATGGTGCGCAAGGCTCCCTTCACGCCAGACTTCAATACGCTCAATGGATCGAACAATAGCAACGCCCAGCAGCCTCAAGGCGATCAGTTTGTCTATATACCCGACGAAAAAGTCGGCATTGCCTTCATGGCAGGTGTAACGTTGGTGGCCGGTAATGAAAGGGCT
>JAESGK010000480.1_pt1 | contig 15628 bp, 14 predicted proteins | sample 9269681 | NCBI WGS metagenome assembly JAESGK01 (sample SAMN14515347, study PRJNA621673) | algae metagenome | isolation source: Timaviella obliquedivisa GSE-PSE-MK23-08B and co-occurring heterotrophs from... | place: USA: Grand Staircase Escalante National Monument, Utah | collected 2006-08-15
ATTTCCAGGTGTCGCGGACTGTGGTCTTCGTTGTGCGTATCGTACGGTCCGTGCGTGATCTTTTTGTTGAGCAGATACACAAACAATGTAAACAGCAAGATGTACACCAGCGTAAAAAGAATAAGCGACGACAATACCTGGTTGGCTGTAACAGCCTCCGAGAGCGCATCGGACGTGCGCAATAATTTATAGACCACCCACGGTTGCCGTCCCACCTCGGCGGTGTACCAGCCCACCTGGTTTCCGATCTGCGGCAACAACACAGCCCACACAAACAGCCACAACAACCAGCGTTTGTTGAACAGTGTACCCCGCCACCACAAGAATGTACTGTACAGTGACAACGCGATCAGGAGCATGCCGATGGCAATCATGATATGATAGGTCTGGAATACAAAGTTGACCGCGCCCGGTCGGTCCTTTTCAGGGATGCTGTTAAGGCCGGGTACCGGCTCGTTAAAATCTCCGTGAATCATGAACGACAGCCCCCCCGGTATAGAAACTCCCGACGTCTTCTGTTCTTCTTTATTTACCCACCCAAACAAATACATATCTGCCACCGCCAGAGAATCAAAGTGGCCCTCCATGGCGGCAAGCTTTGCCGGCTGGTAGTGCGCCACAATGTCGGCCGAGCGGTGACCGGAAAAGAGTTGAAACAATGACGCGCCCAGGGCAACCGTCAACGCGATCTTAAAGGATGCACGCGACAGCTCGATATATTTACCTTTTAAAATATACCATGCACTGACACTGGTCACCAGAAATGCACCCGCCAGGAAAGACCCTGACCAAACGTGCAGAATACGGTCGACAGACGAAGGATTAAAAACCATCGCCCAGAAGTCGGTGATCTCCGCGCGGGCATTGATGCCTTCGCCTACAATGTGATATCCGGTGGGTGTCTGTTGCCAGGAATTGGCCACCACGATCCAGATCGCCGAGAACATGGAGCCCAGCGTCACCATAATCGTTGAGAAGAAGTGTACCCGCGGGCCAACACGATTCCAGCCAAAGATGAGAATGCCCAGGAAGCCCGACTCCAGGGCAAAAGCAAATATACCTTCGGCGGCCAGTGCACTGCCAAACACATCGCCGACATACCGCGAGTAAACAGCCCAGTTGGTACCAAACTCAAACTCCATGACAATGCCGGTGGCAACACCAATGCCGAAGATCAGCGCAAAGATCTTTACCCAGAAGCGGGTCATCTTTTCATAGATGACATTGCCGGTCTTCAGGTACATACCTTCCATGAACACCATCACTAATCCCAGGCCGATACTCAGCGGCGGATAGATATAGTGAAAGGCAATCGTAAAGGCGAATTGTATACGGGAGAGAATTTCTACGTCCATCGGGACCTAAAGCTACAGCCTGAACCATTAAGGGACAAGCGGGAATAGAGATGTTGTGAGAAGCGCAAAAGGAATGAAACAATCCGTACCGAAACTTCGTTTGTTCGAACGAATGCATGATTTTATGGGGTCCCGGGAAGGTAGGGATGGGACAAAATAATTCCCGGAAATAGCGGGATTCTCCCAGTCAGAAGCCAGTCATCCACATAGATGTCCTACACATGTCCTATAGATGTCCTACGGATGTCCTTACCCTTTAAAGGGGTGGAACATCCATGCTGCATCCCAAGGTAAGGGGTGGGTTCAGGGTACTTTAGACAGAAATCATACACCCACTGCCCGGACAGTCCGTGGTCTCCGCAGACTACTATTTCACCAATTCCAAAAAGAAATCCATGGACGCCGGGTTCTTTAACGAGCCGGTGTTCAGCACCGCCTTTGGATCTTTCCCCTGCAGAATCTTCTTCACTGGCGTTTCGGTCTTTTTACCACTAATCGTGTACGGCACATCCGGCACGGCAATGATCTCGTCGGGCACGTGGCGCGGGCTGTAGTCGCTGCGGATCGCGGTATTGATTTTCTTGCGGATATCGTCCGTTAATGCAATGCCTTCCTGCATCACCACAAACAGGGGCATCCAAAATTCGCCGCCGGATTTTTCCAGGCAGATCACCAGGCTATCCTTCACTTCCTTCACCTTATCCACAGCACGGTATATTTCGCTGGTGCCGATGCGTACGCCACCGCGATTCAGCGTGGCGTCGGAGCGACCGTAGATAATCACTCCCTGGCGTGGTGTTAGTTGGATCCAGTCGCCGTGACGCCAGATGTCCGGGAACATTTCGAAGTAGCTTTCCGTATAGCGTTTAAAGTCGGGATCGTTCCAGAAATATACCGGCATGGAGGGCATCGGCCGGGTAATGACCATTTCGCCTACCTCATCCAGCAAAGGTTGGCCATCTTCACTCCACGCTTCCAGGCTGCAGCCCAGCGCACGGCATTGGATCTCCCCCGCGTATACCGGCAGGGTAGGATTGCCCCCGACAAAGGCGCTGCACACATCGGTGCCGCCACTCATCGAGGCCAGCCAGAGGTCATGCTTCACCGTGCGGTAAATCCATTCAAAGCCTTCCGGAGGCAGGGTGCTGCCCGTGGAGCTGACAGAGCGCAAGGCCGTCAGGTCGCCAGGTGCGGCCGGATGTATACCCGCCTTGATACACGCCAGGATAAAACCCGCACTGGTGCCGAAGTGATGGATGCGCGCCTGGGCGGCAAACTTCCACAATACATTCAGATCAGGATACCCGGGACTGCCGTCATAGAGCACCATGGTGCCACCGGCCAGCAAACTGCCATGGATGTAATTCCACATCATCCACCCCGTGGTGGTATACCAGAAGCAACGCTCGCCGGACTTAAAGTCATTATGAAAGGTGCCGTACTTCAGATGCTCCAGCAGGATGCCACCATGTCCCTGCACAATCGCCTTGGGCAGCCCCGTGGTACCGGATGAATATAAGATCCACAGAGGGTGACTAAACGGTACACGCACAAACTGCAACGAAGCGTCTGTTGATTTTGTAACGTCCTGCCATAAAACAACCGGCTTCGAAAGCGTCAGGGAAGCTGGTTGCGAGGAGAGGAGGATCACACACTGCAAAGAAGGCAGTGCATCGACAAGCTCTTGTACGACGCTCTGCTTGTCAAAGGTCTTGCCGCCGTACGTATAAGCATCGACGGCTACCAGTATCTTCGGCTCGATCTGTGCAAAGCGGTCAATGACCGCCGGCGTACCAAAGTCGGGTGAGCACGAAGACCATACTGCGCCCAGCCCGCTGGTGGCCAGGAACGCTGCCGAGGCTTCGGGAATGCCCGGCATATAGGCGGCAATACGGTCGCCGGTAGTAATATTTTGCGTGCGAAAGAATTGCTGCAGCGACGCTACCTGTTGGCGCAACGTAGCCCAGGAGGTTTCTTGTAAAGGGCCGTCTTCCCGTTGAAAGATAATCGCCGGTTGGGCATCGGTGGCCTGGCGAAAGATGTGCTCGGCATAGTTCAGCCGCGTGCCTTCAAACCACTGCGCGCGGGGCATCGTGCCCGTCACCACATGCTGATAGGAACCGTCGTATTGAATGTCGAAGTACGCCCACAGGCTTTGCCAGAAATCGCCGGCGTGTGCCGTCGACCACTGCCAGAGCGCCTCGTAACTGGCAAAGGAAAGATTGCGTGTGCGGGCCAGCCATTGCGTATAGCGCAGCAGGTTGGATTGCTGTATCGTTTTTTCCGAAGGAATCCACAGGGGTTGCATAGAGGGTGGGGGTATGCGTTACTGTTCTGGCAGCAAGCGCAGGGCATCGATCTTGTCCTGGGCCAGCTGCTGTTTCAACGTGTCAAGGTCCGGGAATTTCTCGTCGCCGCGTATAAACGTATGGAAGCGCAGCGTCAGGCTTTCGCCGTACAGATCGCCACTGAAATCGAAGAGGTTTACTTCAATGGCGCGCTTCGTACCGTTTACCGTCGGTCGGTTGCCGATGTACAACATGCCTTTATACAGGGCACGGCCATGCACCACGGTAACCGCATAGATACCATCGGCAGGGATCAATTTATAATGTGTGTCGATGTCGATGTTGGCCGTGGGGTAGCCCAGTTGCCGCCCGATGCGGTCACCGACGACAACACGGCCGGTCAGGCTATACGGCTGCCCCAGCAGGTGCGAGGCAGTTTCCAGATCGCCTTCTTCCAACGCCTTCCTGATCTTGGAAGAGCTGACCGCCACATGGTCGACATCCTGCCGCGGAATCTCCTCCACGTCAAACCCATAGCGGGGCGCGTTGAGCTTCAATTGCTCAAAGCTACCTTCGCGGTTGTGGCCAAAGCGGTGGTCATAGCCAATCACCAGCTTTTTAGTGCCGATGGTTTGCACCAGGATCTTCTGAATAAACTCTTCTGAGGTAAGCTGCGAGAACTCCTTGGTAAAAGGAATGCGCACCAGGTGCTGGATGCCCTGTTCTTTCAGTAGCTCCGCCTTTTCTTCAAAGGTATTCAGCAGCTTGAGGGAGCGGTCTTCGGGGTGCAGCACCAGCCGTGGGTGCGGCCAGAAGGTGATTACCACGGTCTCGCCACCGTGTTTCAGGGCCACCTCGCGCAGGCGGTTTAGTATTTTCTGGTGCCCGACGTGTACGCCGTCAAAGGTGCCGCTGGTGACAACGGCATAGTCCAGGCGGGTAAAATCGTCGATTCCATGATAGATCTTCATGCTCCTGAATGGTAGGCAAACCTACTGTATTTCGTCAATATACAGGGCGTTTTCAAGCGTATATTTCCCAATGCGGGTGCGGCACAGCTCGGCCATGTAGGCGCCGACGCCGAGGGCTTCGCCCAGGTCGCGCGCGATGCTGCGAATGTAGGTGCCCTTCGAGCAAACAATGCGGAACGATACTTCGGGCAGGTTCACCGCCGTGATCTCAAACGTACTGACTTCCACCTCGCGCGGTGTCAGTACGACATCTTTTCCCTGGCGGGCAAATTCGTAGGCGCGTTTGCCGCCAATGCGAATGGCGGAATGTGCGGGCGGCAGTTGTTGTATGCGGCCTTGCTGTTTGGCCGCTGCCGCGTGAATCATATCGGGCGTGATGTGGGAAATATCTTTGGCCTCACTCACCTCGGTTTCGAGGTCGTATGAAGGCGTGGTCTGACCAATGATAAAACGGCCGGTATATTCTTTCTCCTGGCCCATGAACTCTTCGATCTTCTTGGTCATTTTGCCGGTGCAGATGATGAGCAGGCCTGTAGCCAGGGGGTCGAGCGTGCCGGCATGGCCGATCTTTTTCATCTTGAGCTTATAGCGCAGCTTGTTGACCACATCAAACGAAGTCCACTCCAGGGGCTTGTTGACGAGCAGTACGCGGCCCTCGCTGTCGGGAGCACTTTCCATTAAATAATAGTAAGGCCTACGTTGAGGTAATACAGCACCAGGATGAGGATGCCCAGCACGATGCGGTAATACCCGAAGAGCTTAAAGCCGTAGCGCGTCAGGAAACTGATGAAGGATTTGATGGCGACGATGGCTACGATAAAGGCTACGACGTTGCCGACAGCCAGTAAGGTAATTTCGTGCGAGCCGAAGGTATTGCCCTCCAGAAAGTATTTCAGCATTTTGAGCCCGGTGGCGCCCGCCATGGTCGGTACGGCCAGGAAGAAGGAAAACTCCGCCGCGGTCTTTTTGTTCAGCTTTTGGGCCATGCCGCCGATAATAGTTGCGGCCGAGCGCGACATGCCTGGAATGAGCCCCAAGAGCTGAAAAGCGCCGACCTTAAACGCCGTAGGGTAGTCGATCTCTTTCGTGCTGTTTTCGTTGTTCTTAAAAAGCTTGTCGACAAACAAAAAGAAGATACCGCCGATCAGCAACGTATAGCCTACTACGTCCACACGCTCCAGCAGGGCGTCGATATAGTCTTCGACCAGCAACCCGATGACGGCTACGGGTATGAACGCTACTATCAACTTATAGTAAAAGTCAAGGGACTGAAAGAACCGTTTCCAATACAGTACAATGACCGAAAGGATCGCGCCCAACTGGATGGCCACCGTAAACATTTTGACAAAAGGATCAGACCCAATGCCCATCAGCGATGAGCCGATGATCATGTGACCGGTAGACGAGATCGGCAGGAACTCCGTAATGCCCTCGATGATGGCGAGGATGATGGCTTGCAGGATAGACATGGACGAAGTAAAGGGAGACTATTCGGTAGGTTTATGAAGAATGGCGTAAATCTCCATGATGAATCCGGCCATCACCACGATCGGGCCCAATGTCAGACCCAGGAAGCCGAACCCGTGTTGGCTCTTATCGAGGGCCATGAGGATGAAGCCCACTAAAAGCGTTACGACGCCGATGATCATCCATTGATAGTTCTTTTTTCCAAAAGGAAGTTTGCTTTGCATGACGGTTGGTTTATCAGTATAGTTCGTCTAAGGACATTTTCAGGTACCGGTGAATCGAAAAGAATGTGCTGACAACAGCGACGACCATGCCGATGCCGAGCAGCAGTGCCAGCAGAAACAGGAAGTGCCGCTGGTTATGCACCAGCATAATATCCGGAAGTTTTTTCTGCGAGTAGTCCGACAGCGCCCACAGCAACGCGCTCGTCAACGCACCGGCCAGAAGTCCGTAGCCCGCCGCGCGGAACAGGAAAGGCCGCTGAATAAACCAGCGCTTCGCACCCACGAGCTGCATGCTGCGAATCAGGAACCGCTGCGAGAACAAAGCAATGCGCAGGGTATTGCTGACGAGCAGGAAGGTTATCACCAGCATGATGATGGCAATCACAATCAGGACAATCGAGATGTTGAAGAAATTTGTATTGACCGCGTCAAACAGGTGCTTTTCGTAGGTTGCCTCCAGGATCCCGTTGACGGTCTCCAGGTCTGCCTTGATTTTTTTCAGGTTGGTAGTGTCCTGAAAGCCGGGCTTGATGCCAACGATAAAAGCATCTTTTAAGGGGTTCTCGCCAAGAATCTCTTTGTAGTCGCCGATCTGGGCGACGAGGTCTTTTTCGGCCTCCTCCTTGGAGATGTACTTCAGTGCCGTTTCACCCGAGGCGACATATTCTTTTCCGAGCAGGGTCTTCTCCAGCTGGCCACGCTGGTTTTCGGTCAGCGTGCTTTTGAGGTATACTTTTACATTGAGGTTTTCGCGCACCATCTTCCCGAATTGCTGGGAGTAGATCATGAGGGTGCCAAACAGGCCCAGGGCAAAGAGGGCCAGCGTGATGCTGAACACCACACCGACGGCAGGATAGCCGCCCAATTTCTTCTTTCTTGTTGCTTTCTCCATGCTGTAAGCCCCAAAGTTATGAGAAAATACGAAATACCGTAGTTTCCGGGGAGCCTCCAGGGCCTGTAAAAAACAAGGCCCGCGGGAGGCGGGCCTTGATCGTAAAGCGTTTGGCGGTACCGGCTGCGATTACTTGCCGCGGTAGTCGGTCAGTTTCTTGAGTAATACCGGGTCGCTGATGGGCGTCAGCGGCCGGATCTTCTCAGATTCTTCGTTCAGCAGGTAGTAGCTTTCTTTGTAGAAAAGGAATACCGTGCGTTTGTTGTCGCTAAAGAATTCCATGATCTCGTACAGGTTCTTTTCGAACGAGCCGTAGAGGTAGAGCTTACCTTCCTTAAACTGGTAGTGGAAGGTATATTTCTTGTTATTGTTGTCGGTGCGAACCTCAATCTTCGACTTGCCATTCTTCGGCTCGTTCGAAGATTCACGCAGTGAACCATCTTCGTGCGGTGCCGTGTTGCCGGCTTCTTCGCTCGGGTCAAACACGGTAACATTCGGCTTGGCCATGGCCGGCGCTTGCGGCACAGCGGCGGCGGTGTCTTTGGGACGAACCGTGTTGCTGGTTGCCGGAGCCTGCCCGGTAGGAGCAGGAGCAGTGACCGTCTCATGTTGCTCCGCCGTCGGGGCAGCCGGTGTTTCCGTCGCCGGTGCCGTGTCAGGCGTGACAACCGACTCGGGTTGTGTTTCCGTCACGGGTGACTCTTGTTGTGCAGTAGCGGCGCTGTCGTTGCCCGGTTTCAGGTACAGGTATACACCTGCGCCAATCGCGCCGGCCACCAGTAAGCCTGTCAGCGTTTTTGCCAATACAGCCTCGCCGCCGGTAGCAGCGGGAACCGGTATAGCATTCAACATGGCCTTCAGCTGGACCCGGCGGGCCTGGCGGATACCTTCGGCAATGCTTTGTTGCAACGTGTACTCGCGGCTCAATTCAGGATCGGCGCTCAACTGTTGTTCGAAAGCCGCCTTCTCCTCACCCTTCAGTCCGTTCGCAATGTAGCGGTCCAATAATTCCAAATCTCTTTCAAGTGCCATAATTCTAATCCAAAAAGTCCTGCTCAGAGTACTGAGATTTCACTAATTCATCCAATTTCATTTTACACTTGTACTTCTTCGTTTTCGCGGTATCGGTGTTGGCGAATCCCAGCTTGTCGGCAATCTCTTGCATCGACATCTCGTCGAAGTAGTAATACATCAGCACTTTCTTGCAGGTTTCCCCTAATTGCTCGATGCAGCGTAAAATTATTCTGTCACGTTCGGCCGTCTCTGTATCTAACGACACAGCCGTGTCTTTTTCTTCATTCGAGAGGCGTTTTTTTCTATCCAGCTCTTTTCTCCACAGATTCTGACAGATGCTGTAGATATAGGTACTGATCTTGGAGGTCATGACCAGGTTACCCGAGGTGGCCTTTTGCCAGAAGACGATCAGGGCGTCCTGGTAAACATCGCGGGCCTCTTCTTCTGTTCCACTGTTGGTGATGACGAGCTTGGTCATCATCCGGTAATACTTCTTGTACAGGAACTCGAGAGCTTTCTCGTCGCCTTTGCAAATGCGCTCGAAAATCTCTTTTTCGTCCATGTTTGAGCTCGACCTGTATACCATCGTTTAGCGGGGTTGTAACCTCTGAGGTTGTCTTTTTGTGAATTTTCCGGCCAATAGGCTCTTTAAAGAGATTAATGCACCCTGTTCCAGGTTTGGGTTCGATAAAATGGCCCCCAGTATCCGCGGACTTTTAAGTCGTCGCCGTCCAGCCAGATCTTACAGCCATATACCTTGCCGCTTTCAGGGTCGAGAATCTTGCCGTCGGTATATTCGCTATCCGATTTGACCATCGCCTGCAGAATTTCCATGCCAACGATCTTTTTCTTATAGCGGGGGTCGTCTTCCGGGCACTCGTCACAGACCGGGTCCGGGTCGTCTTCGGGGGCGCGGACAAGCTTGATTATCTTGCCGTAAACTTTACCGTCGCGCTCGTATAGTTCCACGACCGACCGCTCGTTGCCGGTGTTGTCATCGATCGTCTTCCATTTTCCCAGCACAGACTCTTGCTGGGCCAGGCTGGCGTGCGCCCACAAGAGCAACGTCCATGTCAAAATCCGGAGAGGCATAAGCGGATAGTTTTACCCGTCAAAAATAGAAAAAGCCCCGGCATTCCCGAGGCTTCCCCTGAATTTGATGGCGTTTTTTGCCGTTACTGAGCGCTTTTTTCAGGCGCTACGACGGCGGAAACCACTTCGATTTTAGCCTTTACCGGGGTGGGCTGGGCCGCTGCCGAATGATCTTTGTGTGCAATGTGCGGGGCGATAATCAGCGCCACGATCGACGTCAGCTTGATCAGAATGTTCATTGACGGACCGGACGTGTCTTTGAAAGGGTCACCCACGGTGTCACCTGTAACCGATGCTTTATGCGGCTCCGATTTTTTGTAATACATCTGGCCGTTGATCTCCACGCCTTTCTCGAACGACTTTTTGGCGTTGTCCCATGCACCGCCGGCGTTAGATTGAAACATACCCATCAGTACACCGGAAACGGTTACACCGGCCAGCATGCCGCCCAATACTTCGGGACCAAACGTAAAACCTACCAGAATGGGCGCCAGCAAGGCGATAGCACCGGGTGCGATCATTTCGCGGATCGATGCCGCCGTCGAAATGGCCACGCATTTTTCGTATTCAGGCTTGGCCTTGTATTCCATAATGCCCGGAATCTCGCGGAACTGACGGCGTACCTCGTTCACCATATCCATGGCGGCACGGCCCACAGCCGCGATGGCCAGCGACGAAAAGATGAACGGAATCATGCCGCCCACAAACAGGCCCGCCAGCACCGGCGCTTTGTAGATGTCGATAGAAGAGATGCCTGAGATACCCACGAAGGCAGCAAAGAGCGCCAGCGAAGTGAGCGCGGCAGAGGCAATGGCAAAGCCTTTACCGGTAGCAGCAGTGGTATTGCCTACCGCGTCGAGATTGTCCGTACGGTGACGTACTTCTTCCGGCAGCTGGCTCATTTCAGCGATACCCCCTGCGTTATCAGCAATCGGACCAAAGGCATCGATTGCGAGCTGCATCGCCGTTGTCGCCATCATACCGGCCGCGGCAATGGCCACACCGTAGAGACCTGCAAAAGCGTATGAACCCATGATACCGCCCGCCAGTACAAAGATGGGAAGCACGGTAGACTCCATGCCAACCGCCAGACCACCGATAATGTTGGTCGCGTGGCCCGTAGCGGATTGTTTAATGATTGACAATACCGGGCGCTTGCCCATGGCGGTATAATACTCGGTGATCACGCTCATCAGCGTGCCCACGACCAGACCAATGATGATGGCAATGAACACGTCGGTGGAGGTGAACGTCACGCCGCGGTGGACCATTGTTTCCGGCAGCAGATACTTCACCGCGAAGAATGAAGCGATGGCAGTCATGATAATCGATGACCAGTTGCCAATGTTCAGCGCGGTCTGCACGCTGTCAGTTTCTTTTTTGATGCGAACGAACCAGGTGGCCACAATCGAGAAGATCAGGCCCATGCCGGCGATCACCATCGGCAGCAGGATGGGAGAGAGGCCGCCGAACGTATCCGCCGAAGCATCGATCTCCTGACCCAGCACCATGGTGGCGAGGATCGTGGCAACATAGGAACCGAAAAGATCGGCGCCCATACCGGCTACGTCGCCTACGTTGTCACCCACGTTGTCGGCAATCGTCGCAGGGTTGCGCACGTCGTCTTCCGGAATGCCGGCTTCTACTTTACCGACGAGGTCGGCGCCTACGTCGGCCGCTTTGGTATAGATACCACCACCCACACGAGCGAAGAGCGCGATCGATTCGGCACCCAGCGAGAAACCCGCGAGCACTTCAATAGCCTTCTTCATTCCGGGACCTGTGATGGCGGCACCTTCGGGCACATACATGTTATACAATACGATGAACAGACCGCCCAGACCGAGAATGGCGAGACCGGCCACGCCAATGCCCATGACAGAGCCGCCCGTGAACGACACCTTCAGGGCATGGGCCAGGCTGGTACGCGCGGCTTGTGTCGTGCGTACATTGGCTTTGGTGGCGATCTTCATGCCGATGTAACCCGCGAAGGCTGAAAGCACGGCACCGATCAGAAAGGAAACGGCAATAAGCGGGCTGGAGTCGGGCACCAGCGTACCGGACCAGGCCAGTAGCAGGGCGGCGATTACCGCGAAGTAGGCCAATACCTTCCACTCGGCGCGGAGGAACGCCATAGCGCCCTGGGCGATATAGCCGGCAAGCTCCTGCATTTTTGCGTCGCCAGCGTCTTGTTTGGTTACCCAGGCGGATTTAATGGCCATCACGATCAGGCCGACAATTCCCAGCAGCGGGATGAGAAGTAAAATAGAGTTCATATTGGTGTTAAGGATCTGATTGATACATCAAAGCCACCCGGCACACCGGATGGCTTTATACTAAGGATGGCAAAGATAGGAATCAGCCCGAATCTGCCAAATGATCAATACAATCGGTTGTTCCCGAACTGGGAAGGGGGGAAGATGTGCCATTTGGCACACTCCGGAAATATCCGGAGGACGATGTTGTTGGTCAGACGCCGAACATCTGGCGCAGGGCGAGCCAGAGGTTTTTCTTCTTGAGGTCGTCCAGGCGCGGCAGGGCGTCGGCCACCACGACCGGCAGGCCATCTTGCGTAAAACTTTCGTACAGGCGGTTAGAGCCCTGCAACGTAGCGCCCAGAGCAATCACCTTCGTGGGTGCATAGGCCGCCAGGTCAGCCACGGTAAAGGCCGTGCGCGTAATGATCTGTACCGTGGCGATGTTGAGCCGCAGTGCCGTAATCATCTTCGTCAGCGTCGTTTGCTCGGCCTCCGTCAGTTTCTCCCACGGGTCTGACACGATGACCAGCACACGCGGTGGGAGGCTATAGAGGTCTTCCTGGTAGAGATATGTTTCGATGGAGGCTGCCTGGCTCATGCGTTCTTAGGATTCTTTGATGTCGAAGATAGATCGTAGCTCGGCGGCTTCAGAAGGTTTCATTCTTCCCGCCAGGATGAGGCGCAGCTGGCGGCGGCGCAGCGCTCCTTCATAATATTCGGCTTCTTCCGGCGTTTCGGTTACAACCGCGGGTACGTCGGTGGGCTTCCCTTCGTTGTCGAGCGCCACAAAGGTAAAATAGGCAGCATTACTTTCAAACTTGTGCGCAGCCGGTATATCTTCAGCATCGACATCGATGCGCACTTCCATCGACGATTGGAAGGCACGTGTCACGCGTGCGCGCAACGTCACCACGTTGCCCAGGCGAATGGGATGCTTGAACGAGATGTTGTCGACCGATGCCGTGACCACGTGGCGGTTGGAATGCTTCTGAGCAGCGATGGCCGAAACGATGTCCATCCAATGCATGAGCCGTCCCCCCATCAGGTTGTTGAAGGTGTTGGTGTCGTTCGGAAGAACAAGCTCTGTCATGCTGACAAAAGACTCGCGCGGGAATTTACTTTTTCGTGTTTCGCTCATGGTGAAAAGATCGCTGCCGGCGCCGGGCAGGCTCCGGTGATGGTAGTATCGTGAGATGTTTTAAGGAAATGATACCCGTACTTTTTAGGGTAATATTTTTATCAGACTCGTTGCATACGATTGCAATGCGCTAATAACCGTTAGTTCGTGCAAAAATCATCAATTTTCTGTAGGAAACAAGGCGCGTGTTTCATTATTTCGGGATATCAAATGACACTGGCGAAACCATATATACTTTCCCCCAGAAGCTTTTTCGCAGAAGCTTCTATCGCCATGGCTACCGTTGTGACAACGATTATTACCACCATTATTACCATTACCATCATTACCATCATTACGGGGTAACCCGTATGCATGTATACCTCCGCCCCCATTAGGATTACGTCCACCTCCAGGAAGTGCTACGCGTAATCGGAAAAAACAATCACCTCAACAACCAGAAAAAACACATTGTCATGAAAATATTGAAGTTCGGTGGCTCATCGGTTGCCACCCCTGCGCGGATACAGTCGGTCATCGAGATCGTCAAGCCGTACCTGCGCGAAGACGTTGCCGTCGTATTTTCCGCCTTTGGCGGTGTTACCGACGTATTGATCCAAATCAGCCGGTTGGCCCTCGAAGGCAACCTTGAATATAAAACTACCCTTGCTGAAATTGAACGCCGCCACCTCGATGCCGTACGCGCATTGGTAGGCGTGCAAAAACAAAGCAGCATACTGGCACAGGTTAAGTTTACGGTCAACGAGCTGGAGGACGTGCTGCACGGCGTATACCTCGTGAAAGAACGTACCCCCCGCACCCTCGACTATATCATGAGCTTCGGCGAGCGCCTGTCGGCCTATATCATTGCCGAAGCGTTCAAAGACAGCGGTGTCGCGGCAGAGTTTCTCGACACGCGCCGCGTCGTGCGCACCGACGCGAACTTTGGTTATGCCAAAGTAGACTTCGACACCACCAACACACAGATACGCGAGCACTTCAGCCGTCAGCAGGCGCTGCAGATCATCACCGGGTTTATCGGCACCAGCGAGACCGGCGAAACGACCACGCTCGGCCGCAGCGGCTCGGATTATACCGCCGCCATATTCGCCGGCGCGCTGCAAGCATCTGACCTCGAAATCTGGACAGACGTAGACGGCATGATGACAGCCGACCCACGCCTCGTGAAAAAGGCATTCACCGTGCCGCAGATGAGCTATGAAGAAGCGATGGAATTATCGCACTTTGGCGCAAAAGTCATCTTCCCGGCGACTATGCAGCCGGCCATGATCAACCGCATTCCCATCTGGATCAAGAATACATTCAACCCGACATTCCAGGGTACGGTTATCCATTCCGAATCGAAGAACGGCAAAGTGATCAAAGGTATTTCGTCCATGAATGCCATCAGCCTGCTCAGCGTTCAGGGCAGTGGTTTGCTGGGCGTCGTGGGCGCTTCGGCGCGACTGTTCGCTACACTGGCCCGCGAGCGGGTCAACGTGATCCTGATCAGCCAGGCGTCGTCCGAGCACTCCATCTGTCTCGCGATCGAAAGCCAGTATACCCGTCAGGCCAAATCGGCCATCGAAAAGGAATTCCAATACGAAATACGCAACGAAGAAATCGACGAAGTATACGTAGAAACTGACCTCTCGGTCATCGCGGTCGTCGGCGACAATATGAAACAAAGCCCGGGTACCAGTGGGCGCATGTTTAGTGCGCTCGGTAAAAATGGTGTGAACGTCATGGCCATAGCGCAAGGCTCTTCGGAGCGCAATATCTCCGCCGTCGTGCGGCAAGCCGATGTCGCGAAGGCATTGAACGCCCTGCACGAAGCATTCTTCCTGTCGGATCGTAAGCTGCTCAACGTATTTCTCGTGGGCACGGGCCTGATCGGCAAAGCCCTGATCAATATGGTGCAGGAGCAATTCGACAAACTGGCAAAAGAGAATCTACTCGAAATAAACATTGTAGCCGTTGCCAACAGCCGCAAGATGCTTTTCCAGGAAGCGGGGCTGCCCCCGGCTACTTGCCTGGACGAGAACGAGGCAAAGGGTGAAGCCATGCACATGGAGAGGTTTGTAGAACACATGGTATCGCTCAACCTGCCCAACAGCATCTTTGTAGATTGTACTTCGAGCGAAGAAGTGACGTCGTTCTACGAAGCAATCCTGTCGGCCAGCATCTCGGTCGTAACACCCAACAAGAAGGCCAACTCCGGTTCGCTTGAAAAATACCAGTTGCTGAAACGTACCGCCTTCCGCCGCGGCGTGAAGTTCCTGTACGAAACCAACGTCGGGGCCGGTCTGCCGGTAATCAATACATTGAATGACCTGCTCCTGAGCGGCGACAAGGTCATCAGCATCGAAGGCGTGCTGAGTGGTACGCTGAACTTTATCTTCAGCTCCTATTCCGCCGGTAAGAAATTTAGCGAGGTGGTGAAAGAAGCCAAAACGAAAGGATATACCGAGCCCGATCCGCGCGACGACCTCAGCGGCATGGATGTAGCCCGCAAGATCCTGATCCTCTCCCGCGAGGCGGGCCTGCCGTACGAGCTGAGTGACATTACCGTGGAGAACCTGGTGCCGGCTGACTGCCGCGAGCAAACTTCCGTCGACGCATTCTTTGCAGCATTGGAGAAACATGACAGCGCATTTGAGAAACTGTTGGCCGATGCCACCGGCCGCCGGGAGAAGCTGCGCTACATGGCCATATTGAAGGACGGCAAGGTGGCCGTTTCGCTTGGTACAGTGAACGATCAGCATCCGTTCTACTCGTTATCGGGTAGCGATAACATTATCTTGTTGACAACAGAGCGTTACCACGAGCGCCCCATGGTAATTCGCGGCCCCGGTGCCGGTGCCGCGGTAACGGCCGCCGGCGTATTTGCCGACGTGATCCGCATCGGGCACTATGCGCGCTGATAGTACAACAACAATGAAGTAAAACG
>JAESGK010000481.1_pt1 | contig 15568 bp, 13 predicted proteins | sample 9269681 | NCBI WGS metagenome assembly JAESGK01 (sample SAMN14515347, study PRJNA621673) | algae metagenome | isolation source: Timaviella obliquedivisa GSE-PSE-MK23-08B and co-occurring heterotrophs from... | place: USA: Grand Staircase Escalante National Monument, Utah | collected 2006-08-15
CGATATATAAACTGATGGTTAAAGACGCCCGCTGAAAGACATGGGAGAGGTGCTGACCGGCCGTCATGTTGTCGACCAGACAGGCAAATGTCGTCTGCGGAAACTTGGCGACCAGCGCTGCCAGGCGCTCCGCTTTGGGGCCAACAGGTTGATAGGCCAGGAGCACGTCGGGTGCCCCGGCCGTTGCCAGCATTTCGGCCTCGGCAATGGTAGCGCATTTAAACTTGCGAATACCGGCTTCCAGGAGCAGGGTGGCTACCTCGGGCGACTTGTTGGTCTTCATGTGCGGTCGCAGGTTGTCGACGTTCTTGACGAAGGTCTTTAGTATGCGAATATTCTCCCGTACGCGTTCGGGGTATATCGCTAACGCGGGGGTGTCCAGCGTCTCAGCGTTTAGGATCGGGTACCACTCAACGAAATTCATTGCCGCCGTCGTTGGTAAGCTCGAACATCGCTTCGATTTCGACAGGAATGTTGTCGGGCAGTGTACCCATGCCTACGGCGCTGCGCACGCCAATGCCCATCTCGTCACCCCATACCGAGGCAAACAATTCGCTGCAGCCGTTGATCACAAAGGGATGGCGCTCAAACTCCGACACGGCGTTGACCATACCCAATACTTTCACCACACGTTTGATCTTATTGAAGCTGCCGAGGTTGGCTTTCAACGTGGCCAGAATGGCCAGGCCTACCTGCCGGGCGGCGAGCTTGCCTTCTTCCATATTCATGTCTTTGCCAATGCGGCCGATGATGAGCGTGCCATCATCTTTTACAGTACCGTGCCCGGAGACATAAGCCATGTTGCCAACGATCAGAAACGGTTTATATACGCCGATGGGCTTGGGCGCGGGAGGAAGTTTGAGACCCAGCTTCTCAAAGCGCTGGTCGGGAGAGAGTGATTGCATGAGCGTATCGTTTTAAGCCTGAAATTCAGGCAAAAGATAAGCAATCGCCCGTCACACCAGCAATCCTACGATCGAAAAGAAGTGAGCGGCACTGCCGGCCAGCACAAACAGGTGCCAGATGCCATGAAAGTACCGAATGTTGTCACGCACAAAGAAGAGTGTGCCCGCGGTATAAAACGCCCCCCCCAGCAATAAGAAAATAAAGCTCTGCGTCGACAGGGTATCATACAGCGGCTTCACCGCCAGCATGCCCATCCAACCCATGACCACATAGAGGATGGTCGATAACATCTCCTTCTTGCCGGTATAGAACGCCTTCAGCACAACACCGAAGATGGCACAGCCCCAGATCACGCCGAAGATCGTCCAGCCTACCCAGCCGTTTAGCGCTGTGAGGCAGAACGGAGTATAGGTACCCGCTATGAGCAGGTAGATGGACATGTGGTCAAACTTCCGGAACAGGAACTTGGCCCGGTCGTGCGTCAGACTGTGATACAGGGTGGAGGCGATGTATAATAGCAGCATGGTGGCACCGAAAATGGAAAAGCTCACCACGTGCCAGGCCGTACCTTTCACGGCGGCAACGATGATCAAAAAGACCAGGGCAACAGCGGCCAGTACGGCGCCGAGCCCATGGGTGATGGCATTCGCAATTTCCTCTCCTTTCGTCTGAATCCCTTTCATGGTGACGCAAAAATTAAGTCTACGTTGGACAAAACGCCGCGATGCGGCAAAAAGTCCACACGGTCGCCAAAATTATTACAGAATCGCCTGCAAAATCATGACGCCGATCAGTCCGCACACAGAAACAATCGTTTCCATGAGTGACCAGGAACGAATTGTCTCGCGAATCGTGAGATTAAAATATTCTTTGAAAAGCCAGAAGCCCGTGTCGTTTACATGCGAGAACATCAGGCTGCCGGCACCGACCGAGATCACCATCAGATTCGGATCGACATGCAACGTCCCCATCAGGGGTGCGAGCACGCCCGCAGCGGTCAACCCGGCAACCGTAGCCGAACCGACGCACACCCGGATCACACCGGCAATGCCCCAGCCCAACACGAGCGGATGAATGTCCAGCGCGCCCAGCATCACCGCAATCTCACCGCTCACACCGCTTTCCATCAGAATCTGTTTGAGCGCCCCCGCGCCGCTCGTGATCATCAGGATCATGGCGACATCTTTAACGGCATCGCCATACACATCCATAATGCGCGTCATCGTCATCTTTTGCCCCAGGCCCAGGGTGAATGTCGCTACCCCCAGGGATAGGAGCATGACCATGGCAGGATCGGCAATGAAGGCCACCACAGGGTCCTTCGCGGCAGAAGGTTCGATGGCGGCAATGAGCGATGTGACGCCCAGCAGAATAACCGGCAGCAGCGAGGTAAAGATGCTGATAAAAAGCCCGGGCAATTTGTCTTCCGGTAGCGGTGCGGCGTGAGCGATCTTGCTAAAAGGAGGATTGATATCCCGTAAGGTACGTACGAAGACGGGCCCGGCCAGGATCAACGTGGGAATGGCAATGACAATACCATAGATCAGGGTCGTGCTGATGTCGGCGTTAAACTGGGCTGCCAGGGCCGTAGGCGAGGGGTGCGGCGGCAGGAAACCATGTGTGACCGACAGCGAAGCGATCATGGGCAAGCCGATATATACCGCCGGCAATTTATAGCGATAGGCAACAGAGAAGATCAGCGGCACGACCAGCATAAACCCAACGTTGTAAAACAACGGTATACCGATCATAAAGCCCGTGGCCATCAACGCCCACAGCACATTCTTTTCGCCGAACAAGCGTACCATCGACGAAGCGATCTGTTGCGCCGCGCCGCTTTCTGCCACGAGCTTACCCAGCATAGCGCCGCCCACGATAATAACGAGCAAGCCGCCCAGCATATCGCCAATGCCTTTTTGCACAGCGCCCGCAACCATCGCAGGAGGCATCTTGAGCAATAAGCCCGCGAGAATGGAAATAATCAGAAAAGAGAGAAACGCATTGACCTTGCACAGCGAGATCAGCACCACCAGCAAGGCGATGCAAAAGAAGATAATGATCAGCGACATCGTTCGGTAACCTGGGGTTTAGGGTGATGGTTATGCAAACGAAATCTACAGAAAAAAAGCAGAAAGTGTAGGGGGTTTGGAAGGAGAGGGTTATTTGCAATTTTTATTAAGCTCTTCCACTAGCAAATAAACGGTTGTGCACGGGCATTGACTGGCGAAATTTCTATCGCTATTGTAACTAGCATGAAGCCCCCTGGCTCTTTTAATTGCCAATTGTTGTGAACTTCCATTTTCACCGCCATGCCTCGTATAATGTTTCTTGCAAAATTCTTTTGTTTTAGCAACTTTATGAAAGTTATTAAGATTCCATTTCTTTTTTAAGATATCAGATAACTCTTGGCGAGTTAATGCCGAATCCAATTTATCATAATGAAGAACGAACCACAATTCAAAGGCATCATTGGACCACGCAACCTTCAAGCCGTTACGCTCGGCCTTCTCGATGGCGGTGTTGAAGTCCTCTGGTTGAGTGGTCTTTTCATCTGGCTTAATGTCAAAATCAAAGACACACCAGACTTCTCTTCCTATATATTCTTTGTTACCTCTGACTACCAAGGCATAGTCGACCAACGCATTCTTGGAATGACAACCACCTTCGATTAATACTGTTTTTGATGGAACAGGAAAGCCTTTAAAATAATAAGGTTCAGTGTTTTTTCCTTCACAAATAATAAGGAAGGTTTTTCTTTGTTCCAACTGATCTTCTTGATAGGAACGTCCCCTGGATAATCTACCAGCCCTTACGAAGGCTTCATTTGCTCGGGCTTTGCTCGCTTTCCTGTAGTCCATGGTTCTCTTTTCTATCTATAAAAATAGAATCAATTTCTTCTAAAAAAGGAATGGCACTATAGCTACCCGCCAGATATTCTTTCTCATAGGAAGCGTCCTTTCTTACACCTTTGAATTCAATTAGATTGGTGAGTACGCTAAGTCCGTATCGGTCTTTGTCAATTAGACAAATTTGGTCTCTGCGTAATTCAGCCCTGCGCAATAAGCCAGTATCGTGAGTTATGAAGATTAATTGAGCTCCCTGGGAATTTATATCTTCGCTATGAAAAAGTTCTAAAATTTTTAGAGTAAGGTTTGGATGAAACTTAGCATCAAATTCATCTATAATAATTGTACGGCCTTGCAGAATGGCATCGATAACCAATGAACCAATTCCTAGTAATTTTTTTGTTCCTTCCGATTCCCACTCGCTAAAGCGGACATGAATCGTATCTTTTAAGTTTCCATCTTCGTCATATCTGGAATGAAGGGAAAATAGATCAAAAGGCTCGTCTTCAAACTCCTCGGATGAATGGCTTGGTATTTCGCCTCTGCGAAGCTCGATATTCTCAATGCCGGTGTCCGCAGCTTTTAGTAATTTTATAATTAGTTTTTTTTGCTCTTCACTTTCTCCCAATAGGCTTCCGATTGCATAATCAAACGGAGCAGTGTCGTCAGACCCGTTTACAATCATAATACTTCTGATCTTATCTCGAATTCCGGACAAGAATGAATTTCCATTCAATGCGGCGGCAGTTAAGACCAGGGAGTCCGGGCGAAAAAGTTCATTATTTTTCTTGAATGCATTTTGTATAAAGTCAGCCGAATCTCCCAAATAATGGGGGCTTACCTCTAGTATATTATTGTTGCGCATGAAATATTCGGCTTCCAAATTTTCATGTTCTGAAAACAACCACTCACGAGACACTTTTCCATCTAAGATTTGAAATCCATATCTGAAAAGTCGAGCTTCTTGGAGAAAGATGTACTGAAAAAAAATAGGTTCGTCGTCCCAATTCGTGATCAGTTTAAATCGATCATTCCATATTCTTTTAGGAATGCCCTCCTGAAGCACAGATTTATTTACCATGTTGTAAAACGCCACCATAGCTCTTGCTACATTACTTTTTCCACTGGCATTTCCTCCATAAATGGCTTTGGACTTAAGAAGTCTTACTGTTGATGCGTTAATCACATTGCCTTCCTCCAAGCCACTATCATTTGAACGCAACGGTGCAGCCTCAAGGGTGAGTTTGTGGATATCCCGGAAGGACCGGAAATTGCCAAATGAGAATTCTATAAACATCCCTAAAGATACTCGCATTTGTGAGAAAATCACAAATGCGAGTATCTCATTCAACGCTCTGTAAATGAATATTTTATGATCATAACTGAATAAAATACCCTTGGATGTATGAAAAATCGCTCTTAAAACTTGTCCGGTATCTGGATGATCCGCAGCACAATCTCGTGCGGATCGCCGTCTTTGTCCAGCAGGCTGAACTTCACCATCGGGTTGTCGCGACGAATGTTGCTTTCAACGTGAATCACCTGGTTGTCCTGTAGGTGCTTTTCCAGTTCCTTTTGGAGTATGTAGAGCGCGTTGGCGAAATCGACTTCTAGGGGACTGGGGTTGTAGGAGGAGGTCTTCATGCTGGGGGTTTAGAGGGTTACCACCGTATCAGGGCCGAAGCCCACGTAAAGCCGCTACCAAACGCAGCCAAACAAATTAAGTCATTTTCTTTGATTTTACCTTCGGCCCATGCCTCGCTCAACGCAATCGGGATGGACGCAGCAGTAGTATTACCGTAGCGCATGATGTTGTTGTACACCTGCGCATCACTCAGTGCCAGCTTCTCCTGGATGTATTGGCTGATGCGCAGGTTGGCCTGGTGTGGCACCAGAAGGTTAATGTCTTCTTTGCGCAGCTTGTTGGCCTCCAGGGCCTCCTGGATCACTTCCATAAAACGAACCACCGCGTGTTTAAACACCTGGTTGCCGTTCATCACCACCTTAAACGTGGTGGTGTCCAGAATCTGGTCTGGCTGACGTTCGGAGTGAGGTCTGCTGCTGCCCGGATCTTTGATGTATAGCTCCTCCGCAAAGCGGCCGTCAGAATGCAAGTGAGTAGAGAGCACGCCGGGCTTGTCCGAAGCCTGTAAAATTACGGCGCCCGCACCATCGCCGAAGATCACCGCCGTATTGCGACCGCGGGTAGAGATGTCCAGGGCCGTTGACTGAATCTCGGCACCTATCACCAGCACATTTTTATACATGCCGGTCTTGATAAACTGATCCGCTATCGACACCGCATAAATGAAGCCCGAACACGCGTTGCGTATATCCAGCGCGGCAATGCTACCGTCCAGGCCCAGCTCACGTTGCAGCAGCACGCCCGACCCGGGGAAAAAGTAATCGGGTGTGATCGTGGCAAAGACGATAAAGTCGATGTCCGTCTCTTTTAGCCTGGCACGCTCCAGCGCCATGCGCGTAGCCCTGGCGGCCATGTTCGCCACGGTGTCTTGCGCAGGGTCCACCCACCGCCGCTCGTGAATACCCGTCCGCTCGACAATCCAGGCGTCGTTGGTGTCCATGACTGTAGACAGGTAATCATTCGTAATGACCTTGTCCGGCACGTGGTGCCCCAAACCTATGATCCTGGAGTAGCGCATTCGATTGAAGTTTAACTTTAAAAATAGGGAAATGTCGTGGCTTTTTTACTAAACCACGATGTTCACGATCCGGCCCGGCACAATAATGACCTTTTTCGGAGCCTTGCCTTCTGTCCATTTCAGCACCGCTTCCGACGCCATCACCACCTTCTCCATTTCACCCGCGGGCACATCCAGCGCAAAATTCATCTTCACCCGCACCTTGCCGTTGATCGAAATAGGATACTCGAACGAGCTTTCGGTCAGGTATTGTTCGTCCACCTTCGGGTACGTAGTCTTCAGGATCGATTCCGTATGCCCCAGCTTGCTCCACAGCTCTTCGGTGATGTGCGGGGCAAACGGCGACAACGCAATGACCAGCGGCTCCAGCGCACCACGCTTGTTACATTTCAACGCGCTCAGCTCGTTGCTGCAGATCATAAACTCGCTCACCGAAGTATTGAATGAAAAACGCTCGATGTCTTCGGCAACCTTCTTCAAGGTTTTGTGTACCACCTTCAACTCGTCGCGTGTAGGTTCTTCTTCGCTCACCACGACGTTGCCTTGCTGATCGTGGAAGAGGTTCCAGAAGCGGCGTAGGAATTTATAGACGCCATCAATGCCGGCCGTGTTCCACGGCTTCGACAGCTCCAGCGGACCGAGGAACATCTCATACATGCGCAGTGTATCCGCACCGTAGCTGCTGACAATGTCGTCAGGATTCACCACATTGTATTTTGACTTCGACATCTTTTCAACCTCTGCTTTTGTTTTGAAGGCTTCGAGAGGTGCGAATACAGTACCAGTTTCGCCCACTGCTCGATAAGGATTAAAATTGCCGTTTTGCCAATAACCGCTTTTAGTTAGAAAAACAGCTTCTTTAAACTCGGGACGCCACGCAACGTACTTCTCAATGTTAAGAGTAGATCCCTCCACGAAAGAGATGTCAGCATGTAGTTCGGTTGTGTTTTCATATGCTTTGGCAATGTCAGCACTAATAAAAAAGTCAAGCAAATCATTTTCGCCGAAGTATTGCACATGGGGCAATCCTAGGTGGTGTAATGGAATGGAATTGCCTTTTGCTAACCGTTTGACGATTTTTTCTGAAACACCCTGTATATGTCCCTGGTTGATCAGCTTGCGGAAAGGCTCTTCCGACTTCACATAGCCCAGGTCTTTCAATACTTTACACCAGAAGCGTGAATATAGTAAGTGGCCTGTGGCATGCTCGGAGCCGCCCATGTACAAGTCCACATCTTGCCAATAGTCAATCGCTTCCTTGCTGGCAAAAGCCTTGTTGTTTTGAGGATCCATATACCGGAACCAGTACCAGCTCGAGCCAGCCCAACCGGGCATCGTCGTCAGCTCGTAGGAGAAGCCGTTATAGTTCCAGTCCTTCGCGCGACCCAGTGGCGGTTCGCCCGTCTCCGTCGGCTTATAAGCATCGATCTCGGGCAACGTCACCGGCAGATCTTTTTCCGCGACCAGCTTGGGTATACCGTCTTCGAAATATACCGGGAACGGCTCACCCCAATAACGCTGCCTACCGAAGATCGCGTCGCGCATACGGAAATTGATCTTGCGTACACCAATGCCCTGCGTCTCTACTTTCTGCAGTGCCTTCTCGATCGCCTGGTTCCACGGCAAGCCGTTCAGAAAATCAGAGTTGATCATCTTGCCCGACTTGGGGTCGAAGTTGTCTTTTGTAATATCGCTGGTCGGGCCTTCCAGCACGTCAACGATCGGAAGGTTGAAATGTTTGGCAAAAGCGTAGTCGCGTGTGTCACTCGACGGCACCGCCATCACCGCACCGGTACCATACCCCGCCAGCACATAGTCGGCGATCCACACAGGCACTTTAGCCTGGTTAAACGGATTGATCACATACGCGCCGGTAAAGGCGCCGGAGATGCGCTTGACCTCGCTCATGCGGTCACGCTCACTGCGGTTCTTCGCGACCTCTACATACTTGTTTACTTCCGCGCGCTGCTCAGCCGTGGTGATCTTTTCGACCAGCTCGTGCTCCGGCGCAATCACCATAAAGCTCACACCGTAAATGGTATCGATGCGTGTTGTGAACACGCGGATGGTCTCGTCCGAGCCCGCCACCGGGAAGTCGAGCTCGCAGCCCGTCGACTTGCCAATCCAGTTGCGCTGCATTTCCCGTACCGGCTCGGGCCAGTCAATCGTGTCCAGTCCCTTCAGCAACCGCTCGGCATACGCCGTGATCCGCATGCTCCACTGCATCATCTTGATGCGCTCCACCGGGTAGCCCCCACGTTCGGATACACCGTCTTTGATCTCATCGTTCGACAATACCGTGCCTAGCGCCGCGCACCAGTTCACCATCGTCTCGCTCAGATACGCGATGCGATATTGTTGTAAAACATTTTCTTTTTCCCGGGCATCCCAGGCTTTCCACTGTGCCGCGGTGAAAGGCTGGGCGTTGTCGTCGCATACCGCTTCAACGCCCTGGTTACCCTGTTTCTCAAAGGCAGCGATCAGGGTGTCGATCGGTTCGGCCGCGCCGTCCGGTGCCGGTTGGCCATGCACGGTGCGCGATTTTTTGTTATACCAGCTGTTGAACAGCTGCATAAAGATCCACTGCGTCCATTGATAATACGCGGGGTCGGAAGTTTGAACTTCGCGGTCCCAGTCATAGGAAAAACCGATTTGGCGCAGCTGGCGTTTGTAGGTCTCGATGTTTTTGGCCGTCGTTACCGCCGGGTGTTGCCCGGTTTGGATGGCATATTGTTCGGCCGGAAGACCAAACGCGTCAAAGCCCATCGGGTGCAACACATGGAAGCCCTGAATGCGCTTGTAGCGCGAGACGATGTCGGAAGCAATGTAGCCGAGCGGGTGCCCCACGTGAAGACCCGCCCCCGAAGGGTAGGGGAACATGTCCAACACATAGTATTTGGGCCTGGAAGTGTCGTTCGAGACCTTGTAAGCCCCGGTTTTTGCCCACGTCTCCTGCCATTTCTGCTCAATGCGTTTGATCTCGTCTTTACTGTAATCGGCCATTTTTGAAGAATCTATTAATAACGAACGGCAAAAATAAACGAATTCCTGGTACTGTGTACTGTAAGGGCCTGTTGCCGGCGAATCCTGGCCGGCCCGCGGTGTGTCTCAGCTCCCGCTAACAGCCGACTTTCTCGCCCGCTTCGCCCGAAGAGATGAATGCCCGGTGTGGAGATTTTACAGTTGATCGTGCCGGTCCGACAGTTCGGTAACCCTTTTTTGAGAAGGAGGCTTCAAACGTGAATTTTTGGATCATAATCAACGGAAAAATCCAAAAACACATACCCTATGAAACTCCTGACACTCCTCGCCTTCGTCTTCTTCATCACCACCGCCGCGTATGCACAAATGGACGAACGTTTTTACTTCCCCGTCAAAGAATGGAAGTCCCTGGACGGCGTGCCCTACGAAGAGGTAACACTGCCCCACGACAGCGTTTCGTTGAGCGCTATCTTTTTGAAACCGGCAGGCAAGCCAAAAGGCACCATACTGTTCCTGCACGGTGCCGGTGGCAATGTCACCTCGTATGTGTTTGTCACGAAGCCCCTGGTAGAGCATGGCTATCAGGTATTCATGATCGACTTCCGTGGCTACGGTAAATCCACTGGCAAGCCCACGCACACTTCTGTAGCGGCCGACGGTGAATTTGTCTTCAACTACCTGGTAAATCGCCCCGATGTAAAAGGCACGAAGCTATTGCTGTTCGGTACGTCGCTGGGTACACAGATCGCCGCACACCTGGCCCGCACCCATAGCACGCAGGTAAAAGGTTTGGTGCTGGAAGGTGGCATGAGCTCGCTCACAGACATTGCGCTGGCGTACGCGCCGGCAGAGCATCACGCCATGATCCGTCAAATCCCGATGCCCTATGCCGCGAAAGAAGATGTGAAGTTTTTGACCACGGTACCGGTGCTGGTCGTGCACAGCCGGGAAGACAAAGAGGTACCCTTTGCGCAAGGCGAAGTACTTTACAACAACGCCGCCGGCCGCAAAGATTTATGGGTCTATAGCGGTGGCCACCTGGAAGGAATGAAAGCGAACACGCAGGAATATCTGACCCGCATTGACGCCCTGTTGAAATAACGACGCTGCTCACAAAGCCAACCAAACGACAATGCGACTACTTTATACCACGCTGCTATTCATCACTACGTTGCCCGCCCTCGCCCAGACCAACCTTACCGGTCGTGTAACCGACCGGCAAGGGCAGGGAATACCCCTGGCGAATGTAATCCTGGCCGGTACCTACGATGGTGCCACCACCGACAACGAAGGCACGTTCAGCTTCGAGACGTTCGAAACGGGTGCGCAAAAGCTGGTCATTAAGTTCGTAGGATATAAAGATTTCGAGCAAGCGGTAGTGCTGGCAGGAAGGCCCCTGGTTGTACACGCCGCGCTCGAGGAAACGATCAATGAGCTGGACGCTGTCGAAATCACCGCCGGCTCGTTCATGGCCAGCGACGCGTCACGCCGCACGGTACTCAAAGCGATTGACATTGCCACGACCGCCGGCGCGACGGCTGACATTGCCGGCGCCCTGAATACACTGCCGGGAACACAAAAAGTCGGCGAGAGCGGCCGCCTGTTTGTACGCGGCGGCGATGGCAACGAAACCAAAACATTCATCGACGGCATGTTGGTATTGGATGCCTACGGACCCGCCGCACCCAACACACCGTCCCGTGGCCGGTTCCTGCCTTTCATGTTTAAGGGCACCAGCTTTAGCACCGGCGGGTATTCTGCCGAGTACGGCCAGGCATTGTCTTCCGCGCTGGTGCTGGACTCGCGCGATAAAGCCGACATGACGCGTACAGACATCGGGTTGTTATCGGTGGGCGGCGACGTGGCGCACACGCAGGCATGGGAACGTGGTTCGGTAGCCGGTAAGTTGCAATACACCAACATCCGTCCCTACTTCGGTTTAATAAACCAGGAGATCGATTGGAGAACACCGCCTGCAGCCTGGGAAGGTGTCGGCGCCTTTCGCCACGAGGTAGGCAAGACCGGCATGGTGAAAGTATATGGCAACATGAGCCGCACCGACTTCTCGTTGTACGAGCACGATATCGACAACCCCGCCAGCCGGGTTGCCTATGCCTTGCAAAATGACTACCGCTATATCAACACCTTCTACAAAGATGTGTTGAGCGAGCGCTGGACGGTACGCGGTGGCGCGGCCTATACCTACCTGCAAAACGATGCCCACGCCGGCACCACGGCAACGCTGGAAACAGAGAAAGGCATTCACGCCAAGACGGTATTCGAAGGCTCGCTTACCGACAAGGTAGAGTTGAAAACCGGTGCAGAAGTGCTGCAACGCCGCTACAGCCAGGATATTCACACAGAAGGCATGCCCACCGCCATCCGGGCATTTGACGAGACGTGCATCGCCGTGTTCACAGAAGCCGACGTGTACACCAGCAACCGGTTTGTCACGCGCGCCGGGGCACGCGGCGAGTATAATACATTAACCGACAAGACGTCCGTAGACCCGCGCCTGTCCATGGCCTACAAGACGGGCAAAGTCGGACAGGTATCACTGGCCTACGGCATCTTCCGGCAAACGGCGAACAATACATGGGTACGTCTGAACGCCGACCTGGAGGCCGAGAAGGCCGAGCACTACATCCTGAACTATCAACGCATCACGGGTGGGCGAACCTTTCGCGTAGAAACATACTACAAGCGCTACCGCGACCTGGTAAAATATACCGGCACCACCGTGCCAACACAATTAAACAATACCGGCCGCGGCCACGCGCAGGGGGTAGAGCTTTTCTGGCGCGACAATGAAACGGTGCGCGGCGTGGATTATTGGGTATCATATTCTTTCCTCGATACACGGCGCAACTACCTGAACTATTCCGAATCGGCCATGCCCGCCTTTGCCTCCCGGCACAACGCCTCGCTGGTAGTAAAATATTTTATCGAGCCCCTGAAAAGCCAGGTAGGTACTACCTATTCCTATACCAGCGGCCGTCCCTATAACAATCCCAACAAGACATCGTTCAACAGCGAACGTACACCGTACTATAGCGACCTGAGCCTGAACTGGAGTTACCTGCCCAAACCCTACCTCATTGTATATTTCTCTTGTACCAACGTGCTGGGCCGCGATAACATCTTTGGCTATACCTATAGCGACACGCCTACTGGGGACGGTTTTTACAACAGTCGCCCCGTGCGCCAGGCCGCGCCACGCTTTTTGTTCGTCGGCATCTTCCTGACGCTGTCCAAAGACAAATCCGTAAACCAGCTGCCAACACTCTAAATAATTATACACGCTTATAACCCCTAACGATTATGAAACAGCTACATCTTTATCTCATCGCCCTGCTCGCCTGGAACATCACGATACCTGCTGTCGCCCAGGGCGATCGCTACACGGCGGCGATGCAGCCGCATATCCGTACCGTCTATACAGCCGATACCGTACCGCCGCTACAAAACGCTGTGAACGCCCTGGAGCGGATCGCGACGGCCGAGAAGACTCGCTGGGAACCGTACTACTATACATCCTTTGGCTATGTCATGATGATGAACTACGAACAGGACAAGCTCCAAAAAGATCGTTACCTCGACCTGGCATCGAAAGCCCTGGCACACGCCAGCGCGCTGGTACCGCAGGAATCGGAAGTCGTGGCGCTGGAAGGTTTTATCCTGATGATGCGCGTAAGCATTGACCCGGCTTCGCGCGGACAACAGTATGCCGGTCAGGCTACGCAGACCCTGGCCCGTGCCGTTGCGTTGAATCCCGAAAACCCACGGGCCCTCGCGTTGCTGGCGCAAATGCAATACGGCATGGCGCAGTTCTTCGGATCGTCCACCGCGGAAGCTTGCGCCAACGCGCGGAGCGCTACAGAAAAGTTTGCTACCTTCCAGCCCGCAAATCCGCTGGCGCCACAATGGGGACGGTCCCTGGCGGAAAAATTGCAGGGTACCTGTAAAGAATGATTCTGACCAAAAAGATCATATTGCTTGAGTTACGCGACATGGCCATCCTGCTCCTGATCGGATTTGTGATGACGTATACCGGGCTGAGCTGCCGCGCATGTGACATTCACACACAACGATTCTGGATTATTGCCTCTTTTACGGGCTTTTCGTGGATCCTGCTTTTCAAAGGCAATTCGTACCTGGCAGACGCCGTATCACTAAAGATCTCCTGGCTCGAGTATCCCATACGCCGGGTGTTGGTCGGATTACTGGTGACGGTTGCCTACACGACACTCGCCATGTATCTGCTCAATGTCATTTACCTTCGTACGTTCGATATCAAGTTTGGAAATAGTGCCTATTATACCATTGCCATTACACTGGTCATCTCCCTGTTCATGCACGGACGTGCGTTTCTGCTAGGCTGGCGCCAGGCGGCAATCGACACCGAACGACTACAGAAAGAGAACATCGCCGCCCGGTATGAAAACCTGAAGAGCCAGGTCAACCCGCATTTCCTATTCAATACGTTGAATGTGCTTTCAAATCTGGTGTACGAAGATCAGGACAAGGCCGTCAAATTTATCAAACACCTGTCTGAGGTTTACCGGTACGTGCTCGACACCCATAACCAGGAGGTGGTCACGCTGGAGGAGGAGGAAAAATTTCTCAATGCCTTTCTGTACTTGCAACAAATGCGGTTTGGCGATAAGCTCATAATAGACATTCGTTTGCACGGAGTGCAGAGTATGGTCCCTCCGTTGGTGTTACAGATGCTCTTCGAAAACGCCATCAAACACAACATCGTTTCAGAAGAAAACCCGCTGACGATATGGGTATACGCACAAGACGCCTGTCTGGTGGTGGAAAACAACTTCCAGAAGAAAATGCTCCTGCCGGAAGAATCCACGGGGCTGGGGCTGGAGAACATTCGCCACCGCTACGCGTTCCTCACCAAACGGCCCGTAGAAGTGATTCAAAACGATAAATTTATAGTAAAACTTCCCATCATCCCGGTAACGCATGACCGTATTGATCATTGAAGACGAGCCCCTGGCGGCCCAACGACTGGAAAATCTCGTAAAAGACCTCGAACCCACGGCCGTGCTACTGGACAAGCTCGACACCGTCAAACGTGCCGTGGCCTGGCTGGAAGAGAATCCGCCACCCGACCTGATCTTTATGGACATCCAACTGGCGGACGGCATCAGCTTTATGATCTTTGACCAGGTGTCGGTCAGGTCGCCGGTGATCTTTACCACGGCGTACGATGCCTATGCGCTAAAAGCCTTTAAAGTCAATAGCATTGACTACATTCTCAAACCCGTAGACAAAGACGAGCTCGGTGCGGCATTAACCAAATTCCGCAGCCTGAACCGAAACGAGCCCGATACACACCACATGCTGGCGAATCTCTCACAAACCATTCAGGGCCTGACCAAAAAGCACAAGACACGGTTTGTGATCAAAGTAGGGGAGCACCTGCGCACGGTGGAGGTAGACACCATTCTGTATTTCTACAGTCAGGATAAGACCACCTTCTGTTGCACGACCGACAACCGCAGCCACATCCTGGACTACACGTTAGAGCAGGTAGAGGAACTGTTGGACCCCGCGCGGTTCTTTCGTATTAGCCGGAAATACCTGGTGGCGGCGCCTGCCATTCAAGACATTATCAGCTATACCAACAGCCGGCTGCGGCTGATGTTAAAAGGATCTCAGGATAACGACATAATCGTAGCCCGGGAACGTGTGCAAGAGTTTAAAGACTGGCTGGACCGGTAGCCCTGCAACGGGAAAGAGAGGCGAATTACGCTTTCACGATCAACAATTTCAGCTCTTCAATGTCTTTTTGCTTGAGGGGCTTGGTGATAAATTGGATCACGTTGTCGTAGGAGAAAGCCTCCTCGCGGTCTTTGAGATTGTTAGAGCTCGTAAGAACAACAATTCTGGATTTGGATCGCACGGCCTGCGGTAGCTCGGAAAACGTCTTCAGGAACGCAAAACCGTCGGTTTCAGGCATATTGAGGTCGAGGAAGATAATGTCCGGAGCAGCATCTTCCGTGAGACCCCGCAGCCAGTCGAGCGCATCGTCAGCCGACTTGTAGAGCACCAGTTGATTAGAGAAATTGTAAACTTCCAGGAATCTACGTTGGATGAACAGATCAATGTCGCTATCATCGATCAATACTGTTTTATCAACTAGTCTTGCCATAA
>JAESGK010000482.1_pt1 | contig 15558 bp, 8 predicted proteins | sample 9269681 | NCBI WGS metagenome assembly JAESGK01 (sample SAMN14515347, study PRJNA621673) | algae metagenome | isolation source: Timaviella obliquedivisa GSE-PSE-MK23-08B and co-occurring heterotrophs from... | place: USA: Grand Staircase Escalante National Monument, Utah | collected 2006-08-15
CCGAGCTGGTAGGCGAGCGTATTTTGACGAACCCCAGCCATTATGCTTATTTAAAAATATCTGAGGGCTGCGATCGTCCCTGTTCATTTTGCGCTATCCCTCTGATGCGCGGCGGCCATATCTCGCGCCCGATGGAGGAGTTGGTCCTCGAGGCCAAAAACCTGGCAAAGAACGGCACCAAAGAACTGTTGCTCATTGCGCAAGACTCGACCTATTACGGTCTCGACCTGTATAAAAAACGTAATCTGGCAGAGCTGATGCAGCGACTGTCGGATGTAGAAGGAATCGACTGGATCCGTCTGCACTATGCATTCCCCGCAGGCTTCCCGATGGATGCACTTGATGTCATGGCCGAGCGGCCTAACATCTGCAAGTACCTCGACATTCCCCTGCAGCACGGCTCGTCCAAGATGCTGCAGATCATGCGGCGTGGTACTACACGCGAAAAGACCGAGCAACTGCTCGACACCATTCGCGAACGTGTGCCCGGTATCGCTATCCGCACCACGATGATTTCCGGCCACCCGGGAGAAACACAAGCCGAGCACGAAGAAATGCTGCGCTTTATCGAGCGGTCGCGATTCGATCGTCTGGGTGTTTTTGCCTATTCGCATGAAGAGAATACGCACGCATACTCCCTGCCTGATGATGTACCCGCGGATGTGAAGCAAGAACGCGTGGATGAGATCATGGAGCTGCAACAAGGCATATCGCTGTCGTTAAATCAGCAACGGGTGGGTAAAACCCTCCAGGTGCTGATCGACCGGAAAGAGGGCGGCACATTTATCGGCCGGACGGAGTTTGACTCACCGGAAGTGGATAACGAGGTCATCATCCAAAGTCCCGACAACTATCTTCGTGTCGGTGATTTTGCCAACGTAAAGATCAAATCTGCCACCGAGTTCGACCTGACGGGAGAGGTTGTGTTGTAACGAAGGGGTTTTAACAGATCATTAACAAATTTTATTGTCCAAAGGCGGGCTGCGCTTCTCCGGTGATAGAATTCTTTCAAACATAATACCATTAATTCCCGTTATTCGGGGTGTAGTTTCTGAGTCCACCAACCTCCGCACTTTTTTATGCAGCTTGAGAAAATTCCCTTTGCTGACACCCATGCATTCCATCCCTTTTTTCTCGATTACATTCAGCAAAAAGAATCGCTGCGTCCTTTCTATAATCGCTTTCCGACGCCAGGCGAATTCAAGCAGCAGATAACGGACAAGCAAGCGGCCTTTACCCGCGACCGCCGCACGACACTCGTCGAGGTGCTGCAGCGACAGTATAAAGACGTGACGACACCCGAGGCTGTGCAGGTCAACATGAAGGCCCTGGCCAACGATACGACCTTTACCGTGACCACCGGCCACCAGCTGAACATTTTCACGGGACCGCTATACTTCATTTATAAGATCGTAACGGTTGTCAACACCTGTCGTCAGCTAAAGGAAAAATATCCGGACTACACCTTTGTGCCGGTATATTGGATGGCCTCGGAAGATCACGATTACGACGAGATCAAATATTTCCGGTTATACAATAAGAAGTATACCTGGGAGACTCCCCAACAAGGAGCTGTCGGCCGGTTCTCGACAAAGGACATGGCGGAGCTGTTGCGCGAAGTTCCCGGCGATATTCAGTTATTCCGGGAAGCTTATTCGAAGAACAAAACCTTAAGCGGGGCGGTGCGGCATTATGTCAATGCGTTATTCGGCGCCGAAGGGTTGGTGGTGATCGACGCTGATGAGACGGCTTTTAAAGCGGGTTTCCGCGATGTGATCCAACAAGATATTTTTGACAACGTCGCCAAGAAACACGTTGATGAAACCACGCAGGCATTGGAAGCAAAGGGCTACAAGCCTGCTGTAAACGGCCGTGATATTAATTTCTTTTACCTGGACGAAGGCCTGCGCGCGCGGATTGAAAAAGTAGGTGATCACTTTCAGGTGGTCGATACCGATATATCCTTTACCGCCGAGGCGCTCCGCGAACTCATCGACAAGCATCCTGAGAAGTTCAGTCCCAACGTCATCCTGCGTCCACTATACCAGGAGATGATCCTGCCGAACCTGGCGTATGCGGGTGGGCCTTCGGAAGTGGAATACTGGTTGCAGCTTGGCGGTGTGTTCAAACACTTCCAGATGCCTTTCCCGATTCTCATGCCGCGCAACTTTGCGTTGGTCCTGGAGCATACCGCGCATCGTAAGTTCCTGCGGACGGAACTTCACATTCGTGATTTCTTTGAGGACAAGAACTATATCTACAATCACTGGGTGTTGCAGCATTCGCCGCGTAACCTCACGGTAGGCAAAGAACGCACGGACGTTCAGGCGCTGTTCGAGGCCCTGCGCGAACGCGCCCATGAGATTGATACTACCCTCGCGGCCTATGTAGCGGCGGAAGGAAAGCGTGCGCTGAACAGCCTGGAGAAGATCGAGCACAAGTTGCTCCGTGCGGAGAAACGTTTGCACAGTGACACGTTGCGACAGATCGAGGCGGTAAAAGATTTATTATTCCCGAACGGAAATTTACAGGAGCGCACCGACAACTTCCTTAACTTCTACCAGCAGGACCCGCAGTTCATCCAGCACCTGCTGCAGCATTTTGATCCATTCGATTTCCAATTCTATATCTTTGCGTACGAGGAACCGCTGGCGAACCCTGCATGACCAAGGCCGAACTACGCAAGCTTTATACGGAAAAACGGGCGACAATGTCCGAGGCGGAATATTTCCACCTCAATCATCTTTTATGTGAGTACTTCTTTGCGTTTGTCGATCTTTCGTTTGTACGCGTGCTGCACAGCTTTGTGCCGATTGAAAAATTCAGAGAGCCGAACACCTGGCTGATTATCGATCGGATCCGGCGGGAGTTTCCACACATCCGGCTGTCGTTGCCGCGCGTACAACCGCAGACGGGGCAACTGGAGAATATCTTTTTTGAGGGTATGCACCAGTTACAGGCTAACGCCTGGGGTATTCTGGAGCCCAGGCAAGGTGTACCCACCGAGCCTGAAAAGATTGACATGGTGTTGGTGCCGCTGCTGGCCTTTGATGTATACGGCAACCGTGTGGGCTATGGCAAAGGTTTTTATGACCGGTTCCTGCCGCTGTGCAAGCCTTCGTGCCAGCGCGTCGGGCTATCCTTGTTTGCTGAACCGGTGGCTATCGATGATACCAATGCCTTTGACCAACCGCTGACTCAAATTGTCACACCGGCCGGTGTGACGGTGTTCTAACGTTTGCCCATCGGGCCGGGCTGATATACCACATTAAATTTTGCTGATGCCGTGACCGGTTTGCCAGAATAGGTGATGCCATCAATCTCGATGCTATACTCGCCTGTGTTGTCCGGTGTGTAAAAGGACAACGTGGCATTGCCGGAGTCGTCTGTCGTGATGTTGGGGTTCCAGTAGAGGGCCGACATGACCTGCGGGTATCGTTGTGTAGCGTCGGCGTTGGCCCCTGTCAGTAGCGGCTTTACGGGTGTAATGCCTTGTACCTTTAGCGTGGTGACCGGTATCGGCACGTTGGCAGCGTTGCCTGGGATCGTTGTCTCTACCAGGACAATACCACTTTTGCCGATCTGGCCGAATGGCTGTAGTTTATCGTTCGAGCATACCACCTTAATTGTAGCAACATCTTCCGGCTTGAGCGACATGAAGTAATCGGTATCGTCTGTCAGGACACCGTCGATTATATACACGGGGGATTCTTTGCCGAATGCCTCCAGGTCCGGAAGGAATACCCGTACCACATGTTGCTTGCTGTGCCAGCGGTGTTGTACAAAGGGGATGATCTCGCGCAGCGTTTCTTCCATGTCGGGAAAGAGCAGGTAGTCGCGCAGGTTTACGGTAACATCGGGGCCAAAGATCTCTTCTTCCAGAAATGCATGCGGGTTTGCTTTCTCATAGTTCTGCTGCTGCGCATGCTTTAAAAATCCGTAAGCCTGGTCGATCGTCAGCTTTTGCGTGGCGAACGTGGCGTATGGCGAGGGTGTGGCCGTCTCCTGGTATACTGTGCGGTTGTCCGGCGCCGGGGGCACGGCATCCTCCAGCGACATTGTCACAACGACATCTTTTAGTGTGATGCCTTTTACATCGGCGCGGTAGTAGACCAGATCGTCACCGATGAAGTCGTTTAACAGCGGAAAGCTGAACCGTCCTTCTTTGTTGACGTAGATAGCATATGTCATCACGTCTTTTTCAAGGAAAAATGTAATACGCGTTGAGTCGGGCAGCGGTTTGGAAGATTGCTGAAAAGAGGCGCGGCCGGCGAAACGCAGGGATGTGCTAAAGGTATATTCGTTATGCACGCCGGCGTTGTTCCAAACATCCGGCCATGTGAACAGCTTGTCTTGTTGGGTGATGAGGAAATTGTCAAAGGCTTGCGGCGTGCTGGTCAGAAATGGCGCGTATGCCGTATATGGCAAATTGCCGGAGACCCGTAGCGGATGGATGCGCGGCGGTGCTGCCGGAGGGAACAGGTCGTGCTGGTATACCCGCACTTGCAGCTTGGTTTTTGTAATGCCTGTTTTGTCTTCTACGTGTAGTTTTACCGTTACTTTTTCACGGGTGTTGTATGCTTCTTTGTCGAAGGTGCTGGTGATTTGCACGGGGGCGGCCTCCTCCACAAAGAACAGACGCTCGGCTAATACTGCACCGTCTGCGCGAAACAACGTGGCGCGGGTCATGCCGGTGGGCAGATTGGCGACGGGGATCATCACCATGCCGTTACGATTCTCGCCAAACTGGATCGTTGCGCTGTAATACGCGTGTCCTTGCGCGCTGATCACGAGGTAGGCGCGGTTATCGCCAGTGGTGAATGTTTGCTGACCCGCTTGCAGAATGATGCGCACGGGAGCCGCAGTACTGGCGTGCGTCAACAGCATATTAACACCGGTGTTCGTCGATGCGGGGAGTGCGGTGCGGACATTCTTACTTCCAACAGCGGTATAGGTTTCGCCGGGTTGCGGCGTCAGGAAAAAGAAGCCGAGGCCTGCGCTGTCGAGCGTGCAAGTGGCGACTGTGGCACCGGAAGATGTTACAATATTGTTTTGTGTGCCCGGCGCGCCGGTCATGACAACCTTGTTACTGACCTGCTGTACGAGGTTACCACCCTCCGGATAAAATGCCGGGGTGTAGATTGGATTACCAGCAAGGCCCTTTTCGGTGACGATGGGCAACCTGGTTTGGTAGAGCAATGACTTGTCAGCGTTCTTCATCCAATTGCTGTACGCTGTAACGGTATACATACCGGCAGGAAGCGTCGGCGGAATTACCAACTGGTTGTAGCCAAATCCATCGCGGATCAATACTTGTTGTCGTATGACCGGGGCGTTCTGGTCGTCCATCAGGAAGATTTGTATGATCTGCCGGCCGCCGATGCCACGCAGGCCCTGTTCACTGAGAAACGACACGTGGAAATACGCGGTGTCGCCCGGGTAATACGCAGGCTGGTTAAAAAAGAGGTGCAGCTTAACGGGCAGGCGATTCTCGTAAAACGTTGTCAGCTTTTCTTTCAAGCGCACCACAAACGGATCTTCCTGCGCCCACAGTGAACAGAGGGGAGCCAGGAGAATTATGGAAAGGAAGAATGCCAATTTTTTCATATCACCAAAAAGGAGGTCGTTGATTAGTTGCGCCCGGATAGATCTGGCGGCAGTCTGTCTTCAGTGTATCAATTGGAGGAATCAATTTCGGAATATCCTGACGCCGGAGGAAGACTGAATTTTTTATTACCGCAGAGGCCGAAAAGATTCCGTACGCTTTCTCGCCCGGATCGGATGTGCATTGTATGGTGCCTTTGATTTTCACCACTGCCGGTTGGAACAGGTCGGTGGCGCTTTGTTGTTGCGCTTTGACCAGTTTCCAGAAAGCATAGATGTCCTGCGATACGCTCATCTGTTCTACCTCGATGTGATATTTTTCATAGAACAGACGCTTGTCGATGGGAATCTGCGCGATGCGCACCGCTTTAAATTCCATCTCGTTGACAAAATCGTTTTCCGATACGAGCGCATCGGTGCTATACTGCGGCGCCCAACAGTCGCAACATTCACATGGCCCTGTCTGTTCGAGGCCTGCTGTGTCGGTATATACCCAGCCACTGCACGGTGGTGGGTCGGGAATCTCTATCATCCCCTCGCCGCGCGTTCTCAGCTCGGGAAAGGTTAGATAGTGAAAGGTGCCTTTCCAGCGCCAGCGAAAGAAATTGGTCGCGCCGGGTGTGCCTGTGGCATCGAGGTATATCGCGAAGGCATCCTGCGGTTTTGTCAGGTCGTTTTGGTTGATCGAGTTTTCCTGGAACTGAAAGAAGACGCGATCGACGGTGCCGGCAGGCTCCAGTAATACCGGGGTAGATTCATACTGCCGGCCGTCTTCCAGGGTAATGTTCACTTGATAGGTATACCCCACGATGCCCTGGATCTCGTCCGCATCGGTCTGGTAAGTGCCGGTAGCGTTTTCTTTCAGTGTTACTGTGTGGCCGTGATCGTCACTGATCGTGACGGTGGCGCCGGGGATGTATTTGCGTTTGTCGAGGTCGCCGTCCAGCGACAGTGTCGAAAAAAGCTGGACGGTATACGGTCCCGGTTGATCGGTGATGGCGCCGTCCACGACGAGGCCTTCTTCCAATGCGATGTCGGGAACCTTCAGTGGATCGACACACGCATCGGTCAACAGCATGGTAAGTAGTACTAACAGGTTTCGCGTCCTCATGTGTCAAAATTTAAAACTGTATGTTACTGACGGAACGATCGTACCCACCACTGATAGCTTATAGGGTTTGTAAAAACCTTTGCCATTGTCCTGGAAGAATACTGCGTAGGCGTTCTTTCTTCCGTAGGCGTTGTAGAACGAAATGACCCAGGTACCGTCGAGGATCTTTTTTCGTTTGTGCTTGCCTTCGATGATCAGGGCGAGGTCGAGCCGGTGGTAGTCGGGGATGCGATATTTGTTCCGGTCGGAGAACGTCATGACGGGTACACCGTCTACTATGTATCCCGAAATCGGCAATGACATCGGCCGGCCCGTATGGTATACGAACGTGCCTGAGAAGAAGATACGCCGCGAGAGGCCGTAGCGCCAGTTGAGCTGTACAACGTGGGGTTGGTCGTAGTTTGAAGGATAGCGATGGCCATCGTTGATCTTTTCTTCATCCCAGGCGCCATTTACTTTGCGCCACGAGCGTGAATACGTATAGCTGAGGCTGCCCAGCAGGCGGCCTTTGATTTTGCTGGCCGATACTTCCACACCATAGGCCTCGGCGTCGCCGGGCAGCAGCGTTGTTTCGAGGTTCTTGTTCAGGATGAGGCTTGCGCCGTCGCGGAAGTCGAGTACGTTTTGGGTGACCTTATAGAATCCCTCCACGTAGGCTTCGTACATGTTTTCGTTCATGGTGCGGTAATAGCCCAGCGACACCTGGTCGGCGATCTGCGGTTTGAAATAGGTGTTGCTCGACTGCCAGATATCCACCGGCGTCACGGCGGCGGTGTTGCTGATCAGGTGCATGTATTGGTACATGCGGTTGTAGCCCAGTTTGATGGATGCAAAAGCATCGAGGGTATATCGCAGCGATACACGCGGTTCGAGACCGATGTAGGTTTTCATGCTTTCGCCATCCTTATATACCGTGGAGTCTGTAATGTTCTGACGCAGCCGTGGCTGGCCGTCGGCGTAGTGGTAGGTTACGCCTTCGCCCACGCGATTAAAGAACGATGCGCGGAGGCCGGCTTCCAGCAAGAACTTCTCGCGCCAGTAAAAAGCATCGCTGAAGTACAGCGCTGACTCAGACGAGCGCTCGTGCCCCATATCGATATTTTTGACGATCGACTCTGACTGTGTCGCCTCCAGCCTGCCCGGCACAAAGTCATACCAGGTGTGATGTACGCCGAAGGAGAGCTTGTGCTCGCCTTCGTAGTTGAAGTCCAGTTTGACGGAGGGGTATGTAATGCCGTACGACAGGTCGTAGGCCTGGGTCGGGTCGTCGTCGCTTGTGCCGTAGGTATATTTTCCAAACGACACCGATAAGGTGCCGAATAATTTTTCGGTAAAGGTCCGATCGTAATGGATGGATGCGGCGATGTTGCGCGATGTATATAGTGTATCGTTGGTGAGGCTAAAGCGGTCGTAGCTGGTATACCCCGACAGTGTCAGTTTTGACTTGTTGTTGAACTTGTGCGTGTACTTGAGCGAGCCGTCATAGAACGACACGGAGGCGCTTTGTATGTCCTGATAATTGGATTTGATGGTCTTCAGCACCCAGTCGGAATATGAGCTACGTACGGAAGCCATGATGGATGAGGTGTCGCGTTTTACGGGGCCGCCGGCTGTGAGGTAGCTGGACATGATGCCGATGCCGCCGCCGCCGTGCCACTTGTCGAGCGGGCCTTCTTTCGACTTGATGTCGAGCACCGACGATACGCGGCCGCCGAATTCGGCAGGAATGCCGCCTTTGTAAAAGGACACCTGGCTGACGGCATCGGCATTTATGGCGGTGAAGAAACCCAGCGCGTGCGAGGTGTTAAACACCGGTACGCCGTCGTATAACACCAGGTTCTGGTCCACGCCGCCACCGCGCACGTTGAAGCCCTGGGCTACTTCACCGACCGTGGTCACGCCCGGTTGGTTTTGTATTTGCTTGATGAGGTCTACTTCGCCGAGGAATGTGGGCGCGCGTTTCATGTCGGTAATGCGGAGCGATGTTTGGCTGATACGCCGGTTGAGTACGGCCTGTTCGGAGATCAACACTTCGTCCAGTATCGTGGGTGCCTCTTCGAGGATGATGTCGAGGGTGGCGCTGCTATATACCCTGGCGTCTACCACGCGCTCCCGAAAGTTTACAGACTTGAAATGGAGCATGTTCTCGCCGGCCAGTACGCTGATGGTATAATTTCCTTTTTCGTCTGTTGCCGTTGTTTCCACGTCATTGACCAGTACAGTAACACCTACCATGGGATGCCGGGTAGATTCGTCTTTGACATTACCCGTGATGGTAGCCCGGTTGCCTGGTTTGTATTTACGTCGGTCGCCAAGCTCACGCGACTCAATCGTTTTCTTTTTGGCGATGGCCGTCTTGAGTCGCGCCTCGTGTTCCAGCGTGCGCTGGGGATCACGGATAAAGATAACGGCGTAGCCAAACATATAGGAATAGCGAATATCGCTGCCGCGCAGCAGCTCGTCCAGCACGTTTTTGATGGGCATACCTTTAAACTGGCTGTCGACTGTATAGGGTTCGAGCCATTCGGATGCAAAGAAAAAGCGGACAGGATACGATTTTTCCAATTCGACCAACACGTCCGCCAGGGGCTGTCCATCTTTGATATCGGTCAACGGCATGGACGGCATGTCTTGCGCAAAGATCCAGGCGGGGGTAGCCACTAACGCGCAAAAGAGTAGTAACTTTTTCAATAGGCAACAGTTTGGAATAAATATAATAACAACACACCATGTTTACTATGGGTGTTATACCAAAAAGTATATATCCTACATGAAAATGTTGCCAGGGAGGCTGGCAAAGGGCGCTATACCGACGGCCGTGCCTAGCGGCAGGCAGGCCGTGCCTAACGGCAGGCAGGTTCTTGCTGGCTGAGGCAGTGGAAGGAGCCCAGGCCCCAGATGATATCAACCGAATCCAGGCCGATCACTTTCCGATCGGGGAAACATTTCTGGAGTATGTCCAGCGCGCGGTCGTCGTTTTTGTCGCGAAAAGTTGGTACCACTACGTATTTATTACTGATATAGAAATTGGCATACGAGGCTGGCAGGCGCATGTCGTCATACACCACCGCTCCCGGCATGGGCAGCTCCACGACGTTCAGCTGCTTGCCGTTTTCCAGTCGCAGGCGGTGTAGCGCGTGCAGGTTTTCTTGCAGGAGCACGTAGTTTTCGTCGTTTTTATCTTCCTCCACCACGGTCACAACGGTGTCGGCATTGACAAAGCGCGTCAGGTCGTCGATGTGGCCATCGGTGTCGTCGCCCACAATGCCGTCGCCGAGCCACAGGATGTGGTCGACGCCGTAGTAGTTGCGCAGGTATGTTTCGATCTGCTCCTGCATCAGGTGCGGGTTACGGTTTTGGTTCAACAGGCAAGCGCGCGTCGTTAGTAAAGTACCCCGACCGTTAAATTCCACAGAGCCTCCTTCCATGACGATACCGGGGTATACCACCGGCACACCATAGTGCTGTGCTATGAGTGTCGGTATATTATCGTCGAGGTCAAATGGAGGATATTTACCACCCCAGGCATTGTAGCCCCAATCGACGATTATTTTCTTTTGCGCGGCGTTCGGGTTGATCAAAAACGCAGGGCCGTGGTCGCGGCACCAGGCGTCGTTGGTGGGGTGCATAAAAAACTGCACGTTGCCCAGGTCGGCACCGACTTGCTGCAGGTGGCCCAGAGCTTTTTGCTTCATGGCGTCGTTCAGCACGTTGATGTTTACCTTCTCCCCTTCCGCTACGCGTTTGATAAACTCGGCATATACCGGATAGATGGCTTCAATCTTACCGGGCCATGAGGCTTCTTTGTGTGGCCAGCTAAGCCAGGTGGCGTCGTGTTTGGCAAACTCTGCCGGGAAAAAATATCCTTGTTGCTTGGGAGTGATCGTGCTCATGAAAATGCGAGGTAATGGATCAGGGCAAAAAACGTTATATTATTCTTCGTCGATGTAACGTTTGGTGATCGGCTGGTAGGAGTCGATGCGGCGGTCGCGCAGGAACGGCCAGTGTGTTCTGTAGCGATCGCTCTTGTCCATGTCAAGTGTGTGTACGTGTACTTCTTCTTTGTCGTGCGACGCGAGGTATTCGATCTTGCCGAAGGGGTTCGAGATGAATGAACCGCCCCAGAATTTCATGGCGCCTTGTTGCTCGAAGCCCACGCGGTTTACGCTTACTACATATACACCATTGGCGACAGCGTGACTGCGCTGAATGGTTTGCCAGGCGTTGTATTGCTCGGTGTTGGTGTCTTCATCTTGTGAAGTAGCCCAACCGATGGCGGTAGGGTAGAATAACATTTCAGCACCCATCAACGATGTGATGCGGGCGGCTTCCGGATACCATTGGTCCCAGCAGATGAGCACGCCGATCGTGGCGAATTTCGTCTTGAACACTTTGTAGCCGAGGTCGCCGGGGGTGAAGTAAAACTTCTCGTAGTATGCCGGGTCATCGGGAATGTGCATTTTGCGATACTTGCCCAGGTACTTGCCGTCGGCGTCCAGCACAGCAGTGGTGTTGTGGTAGAGGCCTTCGGCGCGTTTTTCAAACAGCGAGGCGATGATCACCACGCCGAGCTCTTTGGCAAGCGAGGAGAGGACGTCGGTGGACGGGCCGGGAATCGGCTCGGCCAATTTAAAGTTGTCGTAATCTTCCACGTCGCAGAAGTACAGCGAGCGGAACAACTCTTGTAAGCATACGATCTGCGCGCCTTTTGCGGCGGCGTCACGTACTCCAGCAACCGCTTTTTGGAGGTTTTCGTCGGGATTGGCGGTGCAACTCATTTGCACGATACCTACTTTCACTGATTTACTCACGTCTTATTCCGTTTTTTTTGGCTTCAGAACGCAAAAGTAGAGAAAGAAATTCCGGTTACAAAAATCAGTGTGAGCGTGGGTGTGAGAGCGAAGGAGATGCAGGCTACGGGGCAAGAAAAAAGCCTCCCGGCAATGCCGGGAGGCTTTGTGTAAGCTACTTTAAAAGGGATTCTTACGCTTCTTGCTCGATGTGTATGAATGACTCGTCTTTTGCTTCGAGGTTTGATGAGCCCATGAGCCAGGTGTCTACGGCGCGGGCGGCTTCGCGACCTTCTGAAATTGCCCACACTACCAGTGACTGTCCGCGGCGTACGTCGCCGGCAGAGAATACACCTTCTTGTGTGGACATGTAGTTTTGTGTCTTGATGTTGCCGCGCTCGTCCAGTTCCAGCTTGAGTTCTTCGACCAGGCCGCCTTTTTCAGCGCCTACGAAGCCGATGGCCAAGGTGACGAGCTCGCAGGGAATGACGCGCTCGGTGCCGGCGATTTCTTCAAAGCCCATTTTGCCTTGTGCGTTTACGCCCCATTTGATGTCGACCAGCTTCATTCCGGTCAGACGGCCGGCGCTGTCGCCCACAAATTCTTTGGTCAAAATAGCCCACTGGCGATTGGCGCCTTCTTCGTGTGAGGAAGAAGTGTTGAGGATCATGGGCCAGAGGGGCCAGGGGTTGTTTGCGTCGTCGCGTTTTACGGGCGGCTTCGCGAGCAGCTCGATCTGCGTTACCGATTTCGCGCCGTGACGATTAGACGTACCCACACAGTCAGAGCCGGTGTCACCACCACCAATCACCAATACGTTTTTGTCGGTTGCCATAATCTCTTCGATGGCCAGCTTGTCGCCTGCCACGCGCTTGTTTTGCTGCGAGAGGAAGTCCATGGCAAAGTGTACACCTTTCAGGTTGCGGCCTGGAATGGGCAGGTCGCGTGGCGCCGAAGCGCCACCACACATTACGATGGCGTCGAATTCATCTTGCAAGTGTTTTGCGCTGATGTTCACGCCAACGTGCGCGTTGGTGCGGAAGACGATGCCTTCTTGTTCCATCAGTCGCAGGCGACGATCGATCACGTGCTTCTCCAGTTTGAAGTCGGGAATGCCGTAGCGCAGGAGGCCACCGATCCGGTCGCTGCGTTCGAACACTGTTACCCAGTGGCCAGCTTTGTTGAGCTGTGCTGCCGCCGCGAGGCCTGCAGGGCCTGAGCCGACCACCGCTACGCGTTTCCCTGTGCGATGCTTGGGTGGTGTAGGCTTGAGGTAGCCTTTTTCATAGGCTTGCTCGGCAATGGTCTTTTCGATGTATTCGATCGTGACCGGCTTGTTGTTGATACTGAGCACGCAGCTTGCTTCGCACGGTGCCGGGCAAATGCGACCGGTGAACTCGGGGAAGTTGTTGGTGCTGCTTAGGATCCTGATCGCCTCTTCCCACTTGCCGTTGTATACGGCATCGTTGAAGTCGGGGATGTTGTTGCCCAGGGGGCAACCGTTGTGGCAGAAGGGCACGCCGCAGTCCATGCAGCGCGCAGCCTGTTGTTTTACTTTCTCTTTATCGAGCGGGTTGTATACCTCTTTGTAGTCTTTGAGTCGTTCTTTGGGGTCGCGCGATTTTGGCATTTCGCGCTCGAACTTCATAAATCCATCTATCTGTCCCATGTGTCTGTTGCTTAATGATGATTGAATCGCATTACTTTTTTACCAGGGCCGGCGCGGCGGCTTTGGTGCTGGGGGCTTGTTTGCCGGCAGCTTTTTGCTTTTGAAGAACGGCTTTGTAGTCGCGCGGCATCACTTTTACAAAAAGCTCTGACGCCACGGCCCAGTTCTCCAGCACCCACTCGGCCGGGTCGCTGCCCGTATACTTGTGGTGCTTTTCAATCATCGCCCGCACTTCCACCTTATCTTCTTCTTCCATGGTTTCGAGGTCGACCATTTCGCGGTTGGTCAGGCGCTCGAGCGCATGTTCGGGATCAAATACATATGCTATACCACCGCTCATACCGGCGGCGAAGTTTTTACCCGTCTTACCGAGTACGACTACGCGGCCACCGGTCATGTATTCGCAGGCGTGGTCGCCTACGCCTTCCACTACGGTGGTAACACCCGAGTTGCGTACGCAGAAACGTTCGCCGGCTTGTCCGCGGATATAAGCTTCACCCGATGTGGCACCGTAGAAGGCTACGTTACCAATGATGATGTTGTCTTCCGGTTTGAAGCTGGCTTCGCGGTCGGGGTAGACAATGAGCTTACCGCCTGACAGGCCTTTGCCAAAGTAGTCGTTGGCTTCGCCTTCCAGTTCGAACGTGAGGCCTGGTGCTCCAAACACACCAAAGCTTTGTCCGGCGGAGCCTTTGAATTGGAAGTGTATGGTGTCTTCCGGGAGGCCTTTGCCTTTATATTTCTTCGATACTTCGTTGGACAACAGCGCGCCGACGGAGCGGTCGATGTTGTGTATGATGAACTTTTCCTTTACGGCTTCGGCGTCGTCGAGTGCGGCACGTGCTGCCTCCACGAGTTTCCAATCGAGTACTTTTTCCAGCTCGAAGTCTTGTTCGATCTGTTTGTAGAGGCCTACGCCTTCGCGGGAAGAGTCAACGTGCAGGATCGGTGACAGGTCGAGTTTCTTCACTTTCCAGTGTTCGACATCCTGACGCACGCGCAGCATGTCGGCGCGGCCAATCATTTCGTTTACGGTGCGGAAGCCGAGCTCTGCCATGTTCTCGCGCAGGTCTTGTGCGAGGAAGCGGAAGAAATTCACGACATGGTCGGGGTCGCCGGTGAAGAGCTTGCGCAGGTCTTCGTCTTGTGTGGCGATACCGACAGGGCATGTATTCAGGTGACACTTGCGCATCATGATACAGCCTTCTACCACGAGGGCAGCGGTGGCTACGCCCCATTCTTCAGCACCCAACATAGCAGCAATCGCGATATCACGGCCTGTGCGGATTTGTCCGTCGGTTTGCAGCACCACACGGCTACGCAGGTTGTTTTTCACCAGGGTCTGGTGTGCTTCGGCGAGACCGAGCTCCCATGGTAGGCCTGCGTGGCGTACGGAACTGATCGGCGAAGCACCTGTACCGCCGTCGGCGCCGGAGATGAGGATCGCGTCTGCTTTCGCTTTGGCGACACCGGCTGCCACGGTACCTACACCCGCTTGCGACACCAGCTTGACGTTAATGCGCGCCTGGCGGTTGGCGTTCTTCAAGTCGAAGATAAGCTGGGCCAAGTCTTCAATGGAATATATATCGTGGTGGGGCGGCGGCGAGATCAGGCCCACACCGGGTGTGGAGTGACGCACGCGACCGATCCAGTCGTCTACTTTGTGACCGGGCAGCTGACCTCCTTCGCCGGGCTTCGCACCCTGCGCCATTTTGATCTGCAGCTCGTCGGCGTTGCTGAGGTAGTAGCTTGTTACACCGAAACGTCCGGAGGCCACCTGCTTGATGGCAGAACGCTCCCAGTCGCCGTTAGCTTTCTTTTCAAAGCGTGCGGCGTCTTCTCCCCCTTCGCCGCTGTTGCTTTTACCGCCGATGCGATTCATGGCAATGGCCAGCGTGCTGTGCGCTTCGTGCGAGATAGACCCGAATGACATCGCGCCGGTGGCGAAGCGTTTGAAGATTTCTTCTACCGGTTCTACTTCTTCCAGCGGTACGGGGTTGCGCTTCTTGAACTCAAACAAACCGCGGATGGTGATCTGTTCTTTTGTTTGCTCGTTGATGCGGTGTGCGTACTTCTTATATTGTTCGAAGTTGTTTGTCTTCGTAGAGTGTTGCAGCAGGTGGATAACCTCGGGGCTGAACATGTGTTTTTCGCCGCGGCGTTTCCACTGATATATACCCCCCACTTGCAGCTCTTTGCTTTCTGCTTCGTAGGCAAGTTTGTGGCGTACGAGGACTTCCTCTGCCAGGTCGTCGAACGAAAGGCCTTCGATGCGGCTGATGGTGCCGCGGAAGCATTTCTCGATCACGTCACTGCCCAGACCGAGGGCTTCGAAGATCTGTGACGACTGGTATGACTGCAGGGTGCTGATACCCATTTTCGAC
>JAESGK010000486.1_pt1 | contig 15398 bp, 8 predicted proteins | sample 9269681 | NCBI WGS metagenome assembly JAESGK01 (sample SAMN14515347, study PRJNA621673) | algae metagenome | isolation source: Timaviella obliquedivisa GSE-PSE-MK23-08B and co-occurring heterotrophs from... | place: USA: Grand Staircase Escalante National Monument, Utah | collected 2006-08-15
AACGCAATTGAGCGTATCGAAATTCTTTCTAACCCTACGGCCGAATATACTTCTGACGGATTGAACGGTATCATCAACATTATTCTAAAGCAGAGTGCAGATTTTGGTCCTCATGGTTCTATCGGTTTGTTCCTTGATAGTGAAAATGGATATAGTGGAACTTTTTCAGGTTCTCTAAAGAAAGAGAAGTGGGACCTTTACGGAAACTATGATCGCCTCATTCGCAATCTTGATAAGACTAAAGACGTAACGAAAACAAATTTAAAGAACGGCGCAGTTGATACCTATCAACACGAAACTGAATTGGAGGAAAGAGTTTTTACAAATGACAATGTAAAAGTCGGTGCGCGATTCCGTCCAAACCCAAGAACATCTATTAGTGCCGAATTGCTTTATGGCAAACAGATTGAAGATAAAGACAAAACCAAGAACACCAATATTCTGAAAGCTGATAGTACGTTCAAGGATGCACAGAAGCAAGCAGAGAACGAATACAAGGATAACTATTATACAGAGTATTACACGGAGGTGAAACACAGCTTCGATAACGGTTCGTTATTTTCAGTTTCCGGCCAATCCACAAATTCTGTTCAAGACAAAGACAAAAACACGACTACTACGAAGCTCCAGGCAACGGGCGAACCCACCGATGCTAATCCTGCCCTACAACGCGAGACCGAAATAATGAAAGACAACAACTATTTCGTTCGCGCAGATTATGCTTTACCTCTCGGTTCTTCTAATTTTAAAGCGGGTTATACCTTTAACAGCCTTGGTCGCTCTATTGTAAAAGACATTGACAAATTTGATTACAACACAAGCACATGGGTACCCACCTCCTCAGCGCCTAATGATTTTGAGATAGCAGAAAAAACACAGGCGTTATATGGTTCCTTTGAAATGATTTTGTTGAAAAAAATAAAAGGCGTTTTCGGTGTAAGGAGCGAGCATACCGATTTACAGTCTCTGGGACTTGAGCAAACGGTAAATGTAAAAAGCAACTACTGGAAGGTATTACCCAATGTAAACTTCATTGTAAATTTTGATTCAACACAATACATGACGCTCAGTTTCAGTGAGCGTGTTCGCAGACCAGGTTTCCAGGATTTAAATCCTTTTGAAGACTTGTCTGATCCAACGAAGGTAAAACTCGGTAACCCCGCCTTGAATCCCGAAACAGCATGGGCCTATGAAATCGGTTATCTTAAAAATTTCAAGAAGTTCAACGCGGGTGTAAACGTATTCTATCGCGACATCAGCAACCTCATTCAAAAGCAACTCACTGAAGTGACCAATGAAGAAGGTAATAACATACAGTACGAGCAACCCGCCAATCTTAGCTCGGCTTATCTGGCAGGAGTGGAATTCATGGTAGGTGCCCAGCCTGTCAAATGGTGGCAATTAAATGTATCCTATTCTTATTTTGATTCTGAGATCAGGGATGAGGCATTTGATGGTGACGCCATTAAGGATCAGGTAAAATGGGTAGGAAAAGTAATCAGCGATTTCTCTTTTCCTTACGATATCCGTTTTCAGGCTATTGCCAATTACCTTGGCCCAAAACCTGGGTCACAGGAGTCTGAAGAGAAAGTTTTCTTCGCAGATATGGGGCTTCAGAAAGGGATTGGTAAGCGTGGTCAACTATCTTTGCGGCTTACTGATGTTTTTAACAGTCTGGATAAGCACAAGTATAGTGTGACCGACAAATCGGTTAGTGATGAATGGGAAAGGTCACAAACCCAGGTTTGGAACATTGGTTTTATCTACAAACTCTAAATGCTACTGAGTTATGAAATTTAAGTTCAATGCCTCTAACTGGCATACCTGGTCTGGCCTGATCCTGGCCTTACCAATTTTCATTGTCGGAATTACAGCCGTGTTTATCGGTCACGAAAAATCGCTGGGTACAAAAGAGGTCATGGTGAATGTGGGCTGGCTTCCTGCTTACTCGGCGGACGGCAAAGCTTATCACTATGCTGAAGAACTTAAAGATGTAAAAGCATTTTACCAGGACGCTTCCGGCAAACAATACCTTGGCACAAAGGCTGGGCTTATGATTTTCGATGGCGAAAAAGTTACGCCTGTTGATGCGCTTCAAGGAAAAGAAATTCGCTCGATTGCTGAAAATAATGGAACACTATACATAGCCAGCAAGTATGGCTTGTGGGTAAAGAAAGCAAACCATGACTGGATTCAATCCCACGAAGGAGATGCTCATGGCGTTTTTCCCGTGAGCGAGAATGAGATAGCACTGTCGTTGGGAAAATATGGAACCGTTCATTCTACGGATGGAGGTATAACCTGGAACAAATCGAAAGGATTGGAGGCTGCATTGGCGCAGGTGAAGCCAGAACAGTTTGCCGTTAAAGAAGCTACTTCCGCTATTCCTCTGAAAGACCTTGTTATGGATATGCACACCGGTAAAGCCTTTATGGGCAAGAACGGCATGTGGATATGGATTGATGTTGTTGGTCTTGCCATTGTTGGCTTAACCGGAACCGGTATTGTAATGTGGTATCTGCGCAGAAGGAAAAAAGCACAGCTCGTAAAGTTCGGAACGTTGAGCGCTCAGCAGCACGCTGCGTAAATGAACGCTGGATTAGTATTTCTTTTACTTATTGGCATTGCCGGACTGATTGCTATAACATGGCTAACCATTGCCGGATTCCGTCAGCAATGGATTGAATACCGAACAACAAGAAATGCCTCACGCAATGACTCTACCCTTACACTGAAGGTTAAGGCCAGAGTTAATTTTACAGATACACTTTTTCGTGTCGAACTAATTCCAGAAAAACCTAAATCACTTCCCTCATTTGAGGCCGGTCAGTATCTAACTTTATTAATCCCGCAAGAAGGAAAGAAAAACAAAATCCGAAGATCATATTCTCTCGCCTCATGGCACCATAGGCCAGGTGTTTATGAGCTGGCTATCAAACGCGAGGCTTCCGGAAAAGGATCATCGTGGTTATTTGATGCACTCCATGAAGGCGCGACAATCGAAACGATAAAACCTAAAGGAAGTTTTAAACTCTCATCAACCGATAAAGAGATTATCCTTGTTGCCGGTGGAATTGGAATAACGCCATTGCGGAGTATGCTTCACTATCTCATCACGCTGCCCCAAGCTCCACCCGTAAAATTGTTTTTTGCATCCCGCTTTCGCGAAGGACTTTGTTACAACGAAGAGTTTATTGCTTATCAGGAAAAATATTCCTGGTTCAAATACATTCCCATACTATCCCAACCAAATACATCATGGCAAGGGCTTACAGGAAGATTGACTGGAATACTCATCAAGCGTTGGCTTGGAAGTCTTGCTTCATCTCAATTCTATTTTTGCGCAAGCACTGAAATGATGGATACCATCATGCGTGACTTAATGCAGCATGGCGTTGATCAGCACCAATTTCACTTCGAAAACTTTGCCGTGTCTTCCGGTAATGTCTCGGAAGGATCGTTCACCATTAATATTGAAGGATATGGTGATGTAATCTACGAAAAAGCAAATAATATTTTTCAAGTACTCGAAGAGCAAGACTATCCTATACAGGGTGATTGCCGCGTTGGCCAATGCGGACGTTGCAAAATGAAACTCAACAAGGGCAGTGTAAAATGGATTGCACGGGCAGAAGCTTTCTGTACCGACAAGGAGTTTTTGCCATGTATTTGCCAGCCTGTCGAGAATCTGGAGATTTCAAATTAAGCTGCAAGCTTCTTCAACTTCAATCTTGTGCGTAGTTTATTCCTTATTCATTTCTTAAAATATCAATGATCAAAAAGTTCGCTGAATAGCACAATAAGAAAAAAAAACACCAAGTTTACTTGAGCGTTTTTTTGTGCTATCTTCAAAGCGGAGCTTTGTCTGGATGTGAAACAATCCGGTCGAGGTCAATACTTAATTTTGGTATTACGTTATGGATGAACGTTTTAAGACATATCTGCAAATAGCATCTCATCTGCAAGAAAAGGAAATACTACAAATATATTCTTTAGCAACCCCCAGGGATGTTGCAAAAAATGAATTACTGCTGAAAGAAGGAACAGTATGCCACCACAAGTTTTTTCTACTAAATGGCTTATTGCAGGTTTTCAAAATAAGTAACAACGGGAACGAACATATTATTCGTTTTGCTCAGGAAAACAACTGGATCGTAGATAAAGAAAGTTACGATAAAAATACACCTTCTAAAACAAGTATATCTACCATAGAAGCCAGTACAATATTGGTTTGGAATAAAACAGACTTTGACCGCTTAAATAACCATATTCCGGCATTAAAGGCTTTCACAGATCAAATTACCGCACAACATATTTACAAGGGCAACGAGCGTTTATTGACTACGCTAAGTGCCAGTCCGGAAGAAAAATACCAGGACTTTGTGCAAAATCATCCAGATTTATTAAGAAGGCTCCCTTTAAAAATGATTGCTTCCTATTTAGGAATTTCCACACGCACTTTGGACCGCATTAGGCACGATCAGGCTAAAATTTCTTAGAATACGCCAAATGGCGGTTTTTTGAAAGACGGTATTTCTCAATTTTGTGGTCTAAAATTGATAGTATCATGCGTGTATTTATAACAGGTGCTTCTGGATTTATTGGCTCCGCTATTACAGAAGAATTAGTACAAAATGGACACCAGGTATCAGGGTTGACCCATTCAAACGAAGGCGCTGCAAAGCTTGAAAAAGCAGGTGTAAAAGTATATCGGGGGGACATTAACGATCTGGAAAGTTTACGCCCGGGTGTGACGGCAGCGGATGGCGTGATCCATCTTGCCTATATGCACGGATTTGATCGTATTGGTGAAGCTGGCGAACAGGAAGTGAGAGCTATTCAAAATATGGGAGCTTTGCTGAAAAATACGAGGAAACCCTTCTTGGTGACTTCTGTCGCCGCCATGGGCATTGCAAAACCCGGAGCCCTGGGAACAGAAGATCATTTTGATCAACATCAGCAAAATCCACGATTAGCCACCGAAATAGCGGCGGAATCTGTTTCCAAACAAAACGTAAAGGTTTCGATCGTTCGTATTCCGCAGGTACATAACATCCACAAATTCGGTATCATTACAAGTTTAATTCAAATAGCAAAGAACAAAGGTATATCTGCCTATGTAGATAAAGGTGATAACCGGTGGGCCGCGTCACATATAACCGATGTCGCAAAGGTATATCGTTTGGTCTTGGAAAAAAATGAACCAGGACGTTATCACGCTGTAGCTGAAGAAGGAATTTCGATGAAACAAATTGCAGAAACAATAGGACAAACCTTAAACCTACCGGTAAAACAATTATCGGAAGATGAGGCTAAGAATCATTTTGGTCCGTTTGCAATGTTTGTGAATTTTGATATGTCAGCTTCCAGTAAAATAACACAAGAAAAATTAAACTGGAAGCCAAGCGGACCTCGGTTGCTGGAGGATATAAAATCTATCGATATGTGATTGACTTTGTTCACCAGTGAATCTTAAAGCGCCTAATATCATTTACATGGACTTGCCATAAAATGGGTAGTGGGGTATATCCTCACACGTTCCGAGTCCATGATATAGGAGTATATACCTATTTCGACAATTCGGTCGCCGGAACCTCCCGCGCCATTTCTACATATCTGCACAAGGCATTCGCCCATCGCATCTGGTCGATTGTCCGACAATCCGGCTGAAGCAGTCCGGGATTGGCTACCAGGATACAACTACACCTTGCCCGACTGGAGGCAACATTCAGTCGGTTCGGACTAAAAAGAAAACTCATTCCCCGGGGTGCATCTTCCACCGTGGAGGACGTCATGGAGTAAATAACCACGGCTCCCTCCTGCCCCTGAAACTTGTCTACCGTGCCGATTTCAATTTCGGGTAAACGTTCGCGAAGCGCGCTTACCTGTGCATTAAAGGGCGCGACGATGAGAATATCTTTTCGGGTGATCTGCTGCTCCGTTCCTTCTTCATTTGTCCAACGTCCGCCTGCCAAAAGCTTATCTACAATCGCAGTGATGGCATCCGCTTCTTCTTTTGACTTACTCTGGTTTCCTTTGTGTTGCACGGGGACATAATATAGCCCGGCTCCGTCAAAGGGAGTGCGCCCGGAGATCATCTGCTTCTCCAATCCGGGCAAGGATTGCAGTTTGTTCTCATAAAATATTTCAGACGTAAACCGGCAGATGTCGGGATGAAGCCGCCGGGTGATATCCAGGAATAAACCCCTTCCTTCCGGTATCGTGAAGTGCCCCTCCAGCAGATAAGCAAGCGCTGCAACATCACTCCCTTCGGGATGGGCTCCTTTCTGTGGTTGTTCGAGCTGCTGTGGATCACCCAGCAAAACGAGGTTCCTGGCAGCGCGCGATGCCGCTAATACGTGAGACAGAGACATTTGCCCAGCCTCATCGACGAATAGATAATCTAATGTCTCTCTTGAAGTTTCTTCTGCCCAAAGCCAGGCTGTGCCACATCCGACACTGCCTTTGTTCAACGCAGCAATCACTTCATCGGCTTTTGTCACTTCCACAATTCCGTCCGGGCGTGCCTCTCCTTTTCCGCCAACTTTATGAACAAAACTGATACTACGACCAGCTTTTGATGCTTCTTTGAGTACTGCCAGTGAAAGATTCCGGATAACCTTATGGCTAACAGCGGTAATCCCGACCTTCTTACCCGCACGCACCAATTCAGCAATCATCCTGGCTCCCGTATAGGTTTTACCCGATCCTGGCGGTCCCTGGATCGCCAGGTAGCTCTTGTCAAGGCTAAGCGCTATGCGGATAGCAGCCTCCACGGTGTTTTCGCCGGCCCGCACAAATGCTCCTGTTGTTCCATCTAATAGCTTGGGGTCCCGCCTCATTAATATATCCTTTGCCGCATGATCCGGCCATATATGCGCCAGCCCGTATTCAACAACGTCATTGGCCAGGTTGAGTAATGATACTTCAAGTGACCGCGGGGTGATAATGTCCCGAACATGCACGGAGACCGGGTGGACCTCTACCGTTTTACCAGTTTTCTTTATGTCAATGGTATAGTTCTCCAACGAAATAGCTCTAACGGAGCCGACTTCATCACCCTTCACTTCTACCAGGCTGTCACCCTCAGCAATACTTAGCTCCTGGGGTGGGAAGGAGTAGCGATGTGTTACGTTCCGTTCTCCCTTCCCTTTGGGAAGCTCTTCGACAAGTTTCAAACCCGTTATAGCATGCCGTTCATCCAACAGCTCTTCGTATTCCAACTCATGAACGCGGAAGAATTCCCAGTATGCGCTTTTCAGCTCGCGTCTGAAATATTCAACCTGGTGTGCCAAAAGCCACTTAGCACGATGCTCGCTGGTCCACGTCGCCCTGTCATCCGGCAACTTTTCCACCAATGCTTTATAAATTGCCTGCGAACGAATATCCAACTGTTGTATTTCCTCACCGGCCTCTCCTGTTTTCAATTCAGGTCGGTCAAATCTTGTTCCGGCCAGCGCACTGTCAGAACGTAAACGCTCCAACCATTGATGCAGTGCTTCGGTAGCAAAGCAGTCATCTTCGTTGTATGCCTCGACCGTTTGGGAGGTTTCATCCGGCAGTGATTTAAAATCGTGCAGTTCCAACGCAATCTCGACCGACTTCCTTGCTACGCTGGCATCGTGCAACGCTATCTTCCGGGTATACGGGGTAAACTTCTCAAGCTCTTTCAGCGAATAAACCTCCACACTAGCCAGCAACGACTCTTTAAAAACGGCGTGCAAGTCAACAAACCGCTCAGCGCGCAGCAGCTTGTCTACCTCCTGTTCAAACCGCGCATGTACCCGTGCCAATCGCTTGACCGCGGAAGGTTCATACGGCGCAAAGTGATAAATATACATCTTTGGATACCGCTTCCATCTGGCCATTATAAACTTCATAAATTGCTCAAAGGCAAGCCCCTCTTCCTTCCGGTTCGTCGACCATATTCGTCGATATACCCGCTCCCCATTTTCCTTATAAACATATCCAAGGATGTATTCAAGTCCTCCGTCCTCATAAAAAGCATCGCCTTCGATATCAAAGTAAACATCTCCTTCATCGGGTTCCGGCAACCGATTTAACCCGCGTCCGGGCTCTATTGACTGAATATTATATAGCAACCTTGCCTGGTTTCTACCCGCTAACTGTATACTGGCCTGACGTTGCTTTTTATCGAGCGTTTCTTTATTACCACGTTCCGGACGTGCAAGCTTGTCTGTCGTTGCGAACTGTTCCAATGTCGTGATCTTCTGTCTTTCGAGCTCGACGATCTGAAGCGATCTTATGCCGGCTACGAGAGAAAGATGATCGTCATCATGGCGCTTTTGGTCGCATATGCGCCACCAGCTGCAGATCGAACAATGCTCCGAAACATCGGGGTATGTTGGCAACGCCGGTCGGGTCATGGTATACTCAAGATTTTTCCGAATCAAATTGTAGTAGGCCCGGAATTCAGCAAAACGATAGGATTCGGCGGGAAATTGCACCCCTGGTTTCACAATGTGCATCTTCTCCGGGACGTAATCCTGAAGCAGCGATAACAAATCGGAGTACAAACACAACTGCAAAATTGCCGAGGCTCTTGTATTTTGCGACAATTTCGTATCCTGCACTTCGTACGACCAGTCTCCGAATTTACTTCTCCCGGGCACTTTCAGAAGGACGTCCGAATACCCCGACCACTTTCCTGCCTCCAGAAAAGCCTGGACAATCACATCCTTTCCGTCTTTCATCGCCTGAAGCGTAGCGTCCAGCGGTTGTCCCTTTAAGTATATCCACGAAAGACCTTTCGTTTTCAAATATTCAACATATGCTGCTTCATGTTCCTCACCACGTTTTATGAGCACTTCCAGAGAAGGGTCATGCCAGGAAGGCCTCGGTATTTCCCTGGCAGCCACCCGTCTGTTCAATTGGGTCAAATGCTCGCAACTAAGGTGATTGGACAGATCGGTTGCAACCAGATGAATATCTTCAGAAACATATCGCATAAGCACGTTATTTGTCATCCGAATACTCCGGTACGACATGCTCCACCATGGGGCAGGGCAGGTAAGACAAGATAATAATAAAATCGTTCCGCACGGATTTTAACAGATTCCGATGCGCTGGTTAAAACCCACCTGCAATCGCTCCGAATGCCGACCGAGTTGAGCCGAATTGCATGCATAAAAAATTTCCGTTGATCTCCTCCTGCTACCGGCCCTGGCACCTGTACTTCCCCAGATGTTTAGAAAATAGTATATTACTATTTATTAGGAACAACCGGGCCAACGAGAATTTGTGCGCGCAGAGGTCGCGATCAACACATGGAATATTTTACTGGAAGATATGAAGGAACCACGACTGTCCCCAAGAACCCGAGAGAAGCTGATCTTTCGGGGTTTAGCTGGCTTGCACTTTGGCTTATTGATATTACTGTTGACTCGGTGTTCACCGGGCAATACAAAAACTTCGCTTCCCAAGGGTGACCCTGACAATGGAAAGCTTGCGTTGGCTGACGGCTTCGAGGCTTTGGTGGTGGTGGACAGCGTGGGCAGGGCAAGACATCTGGCTGTGAACGACAACGGCGATATCTATGTGAAGCTCCGCAACGTGCCCGCCGCGGGTGGGACGGTGGCCCTGCGTGATACGACAGGCGACGGCAAAGCCGATATTGTGAAATACTTCGGTACGTACAAAGACCCGAGCGCATACGGGACGGGTATGCGCATATACAATGGCTATATCTATTATGCGTCCACCGGCGTGGTATACCGAAGCAAACTCATTCCCGGTCAACTTCTGCCCGATACCCTGGCCGAGCCCATGGTAATCGATGACGCTTACCGAGCCAATCCCCGTGGAACGGAGCACATTACAAAGCCGATCACCTTTGACGACAAGGGGCACATCTATGTTCCCTTCGGCGCTCCTGGTGATGTGTGCCAGGCGGAGAACAGAAGGCCCGGCGCTCCCGGTATGCTTCCTTGCCCGCAGCTCGACATTCACGGCGGTGTCTGGCAATTCGATGCCAACAAGCCCGGACAGATCCAGGGTGATGGAAAAAAATATGCTACCGGCATGCGAAGCCTGGTGGCGATGGCCTGGAATTTCGAAGACGGCAATTTGTTTGCCGTTCAGCACGGACGCGATGATTTTGCCAGGACGTGGCCGGGTCTTTACTCTCCCTGGCAGAGCGCGCTGCTTCCCTCGGAAGAGTTCTTCAGAATTACCGAAGGTACCAACGGCGGCTGGCCCTATTATTATTTCGACAACATGCAGGACAAGAAAGTGCTGAACCCAGAATACGGCGGCGACGGCACGAAGGCCGACGGCGCCGACACGGTAGCCCTGCCGCTCATCGGTTTCCCCGGGCACTTTTCACCCAATGATCTGCTTTTCTACCGCGGCGATCAATTTCCGGCACGCTACAAGAACGGCGCATTCATTGCCTTTCACGGCTCCACCATACGGGCACCCTATCCGCAAGGCGGATATTTCGTAGCGTTCGTGCCTATGAAAGGCGGGAAACCCTCCGGCCCCTGGGAAGTGTTTGCCGACGGGTTTGCGCAACTGGATACGATCGTCAATACTTCCGATGCCAAGGCGCGGCCCATGGGGCTTTCCGAAGGGCCTGACGGCTCCCTCTATGTGACCGAAAGCGTGAAGGGCAAGATCTGGAGGATCATGTTCAAAGGCGACAGGGCAGCGTTTGGCGAGCAGCAGCTTGCGGGAATGGCGACCCGGAAACAAACGGCCACCAACATTAAGCAACCCGATGAAAAGAAAGACAACCTGTTCAAGGATACTCCGGGCTCTATCGCTTACACCCAATATTGTGCTTCCTGTCACTTGCCCGGCGGCCAGGGCGATGGCAACCGGTATCCGCCACTGTTCGGTTCAAAATGGGTAAGCGGCCCGAACAAGACGCTGATCGAAGTCGTGTTGAAAGGACTTACAGGGCCGATAGAGGTAAGAGGCAAGACGTACGATGGTGTGATGCCTGCACATGCTTTCCTTTCCGACGAGCAGGTAGCAGATATTCTCAGCTACGTGCGTGCCCGGATGACCCATGGAGGCTCGGCCATCAACGCAGAAGAGGTACGCGCGGTGAGGGCGGGGTTGAAATAGGTTCACATTTTTAAACAGCGCGAACTAAAAAATAAAGCGTCATGCGAAAAACACTCGTTCTCCTGGCAATTATCCTCAGTATTCTTTTGCCGGGCGTGATATGGGCGCAAAGCGCCTTGTATAAAAATACCTTTCCGTTGAACGAGGTAACATTATTGGACGGGCCTTTTAAGCGCGCCCGTGATCTTAACCTCGATGTAATTTTACAATACGATGTAGATCGCTTGCTGGCGCCGTTTTTAAAAGAAGCGGGGCTAGCTCCAAAGGCGCCGAGTTATCCTAACTGGGATGGATTGGATGGACATGTCGGTGGACATTATCTGTCGGCATTGGCGATGAATTATGCAGGCACAGCAAACGCTGCTTGCATGAGGAGAATGGAGTATATGATCGATGTTCTTAAAACGTGTCAGGATACCCATACAAAGCGTCATGCCGCGTGGGGCACAGGGTATGTAGGGGGCGTGCCCCATAGCCAGGAAATCTGGTCAACATTAAAGGATGGTGATTTCAAAGCTTATCGTGCAGCGTGGGTGCCGTGGTATAATGTGCATAAGATGTATGCCGGGTTACGGGACGCGTGGATATATACCGGAAACGAGGATGCCAGGCGTATGTTTTTAACATTTTGCGATTGGGGCATCAAGATTACGGCCGCGTTGACAGTAGCGCAAATGCAGTCCATGTTGGATATGGAGCATGGTGGCATGAATGAGATTTTTGCCGATGCATACCAGCTCTCCGGGGACGCCAAATATTTGATAGCAGCAAAACGTTTTTCACACAAAGCCCTTCTGGATCCTCTATCTTCGGGCATCGATAACCTTGATAACAAACATGCCAATACCCAGGTGCCGAAAGCCATTGGATTTCAGCGCATCGCGGAACTTACGCAGGACAAACAATATTCAGATGCCGGCCGTTTCTTCTGGGAAACCGTTACCCGGAATCGGTCCCTCGCTTTCGGTGGCAACAGCCGCAGGGAATTTTTTCCCGCTGTCGCCTCCTGCGAGGATTTTGTAAATGATGTAGAAGGGCCCGAGACTTGCAACTCGTATAATATGCTCAAGCTGACCGAGGATTTGTTCCGTTTGCATCCGTCAGCTCAATATGCAGATTACTATGAGCGAACATTATATAACCATATTTTGTCAACGCAACATCCCGCCAGCGGCGGTTATGTTTACTTTACACCGGCCCGTCCGCGACACTACCGTGTGTACGCTACGCCCAATGAAGCAATGTGGTGTTGCGTGGGTAGCGGCATGGAGAATCATGGCAAATACAGTCAGTTTATTTACACCCACAACAACGATTCCCTGTTCCTGAATCTGTACGTCGCGTCCGAATTACACTGGGCGGAGAAAGGTATCCGGATTCGTCAGGAAACGAACTTTCCGTATGCGCAACAAACCCGGCTAAAGGTTACCGAAGGGGCATCACATTTTACCTGGATGGTCCGGTACCCCTCCTGGGTGGACGAAGGTGCATTGAAAATCAAGATTAATGGAAAAAATGTTGTGTATACAACCAAACCATCATCGTATATCGCGATCGATCGGAATTGGAAAAAGGGCGATGTCGTGGAGATCCAACTGCCGATGCATTGTCGGATTGAACATCTGCCCAACGTCCCCCACTACGTCGCCATACTTCATGGTCCCATCCTGCTTGGTGCAAAAACCGGTACCGAAGATTTAAAAGGTTTAGCAGCGGACGACAGCCGTTGGGGACATATTGCGAACGGTGAGCGGCTTCCGGTCGACAAGGCGCCTATCATTATCGAAGACGATCTCCCCAAGCTGGTCAGTAAGCTCAAGCCGGTATCGGGAAAGCCGTTAGTCTTTACGACGTCCGGATTAAACACCATTCATGCTGCCGACATTGTGTTGGAGCCGTTCTATCAAATTCATGATTCCAGGTATATGATGTACTGGCTGGCTTTGACTCCTCGTCAGTATCGGTCATACCTCGATTCGTTGGGCCGGTTGGAACAGGAAAAACTAACCATACAAAAGCGAACAATCGACTTTGTCGCACCGGGTGAGCAACAACCCGAAGTGGATCACGCCATGGAAAGCGATCAGTCGCGAGCAGGCTCCACGCACAACGAATTTTGGAGGGATGCTGAGAATGGAGGGTATTTCAGTTATCGGCTGGCTACCGGAAATGAAAAGGGGCTGGGTCTAATGGTTCGATATTGGGGGGCCGAATGGGGAAGTCGAAAATTTGAAATTTATATCGACAACGAGAAACTGATTACCGAAGATAACACCGGAAGGTGGAATCAATCGAAATTCATTGACCTGGTATATACTATTCCAGATTCGATGGTCCTGGGTAAGGAACATATACGGATAAAATTTCAATCACTGCCGCAAAACTCGGCCGGCGCCGTTTATTATGTGCGCTTACTCAAAGAGCGTGAACACGATAAGTAATTTAGCATTTTGGTTTCTACCTATCCCCTTGTATTCTGAAAAAATCGAAATCAACGCTTCCGCCCACATGTTGGCTCGCATAATGAAAGAGCCCATACCGGTATCCCATAAAATGAGGCAATGTATAGGTCATTTTAAGCTGCGCCCCGATCGTCATCCACGACTTGCCGTCCAGGCTATAAAAGAATGACGCGGTATCGTTTAGCTCTTTGAAAACACATTCGATTTTCAGGAACACGGTATTAAGCCTGAGCGGCAGGCGGGCTATTTCTATCGGCCTTTCCGTTTCAGCGCTGACCATGACAATACTTTTCGTACCGTTGTTCATCTTCACCCCGACAAGCCCATATCGCTTTTGCAGCATCGCCAGGCCTGCAAAATCACCGTCCTTCATGTTTGATACATCGAGAGAGGTTATGCCGGAGCACTCCGGGCCGATCGTACGCTGCGTGAGGGTGTTCCGCGCCTGAAGGAAAGACGTATCCACTCTGCCCGTGGTGAGGCGCAGATACCCGGGTTTTGCGGTAAGAGACCAAAGCGTATTGTCGGGACTGTGGTTCCATTGCCAGACGAGCGGCAACGGCCGATCGCGTTTTCTTCTGTTAAATTCGTCGGAAGCAACGATGCCGGGTATGAGGCCACGGCCGGCAGGAAGATCGAGTTCCAACGGCACCTTGCCTTTTTGCCCAAGTATAGGCCAACCGTCAACCCATTGTACGGGAACCAGGTAAGGAATGCGTCCCACCGCGCCATAGTCGCGAAATAAATAGGCATACCAGTTTCCGTCGGGTGTATCGATCAGCCCGCCCTGTGCCACGCCGAGATCCTGTAATGCCAGGCGGCCTTCATACGGGCCGGTTATCTTGTCGGCGCGATGGACCACCACCGTGCGCATACCGCCTTTCGGCCAGGTAATATTAAACAGGTAGTACTTGCCGTTTACCTTAAACAACTGCGAGCCCTCTGCTTTCAGGCCGATGTCAGACCCTGCCGGCGCGCTGGCGTCTTCTATGATCACCTGTTCGGTTGTGCCGGGTTTTGCGCCCGAGGCATCGGCTGTTAGCTCCACTAACCGTATGGTACCAGCCCCATAGATGAGGTATACACGTCCATCGTCATCAAAGAAGAGGGTATGATCGTGATAGGATGGTTTGAACGAGGAAACCTTCCAGGGGCCTTTCTCGATGTTACGCGTTGTAAAAATGTAGGTTTTCCCGGTGGTCTGCGCAAAGGTCGTAACGTAATATATACCATTATGAAACCGCATGCTGCTGGCCCACGACCCCCTGCCGTAGGTATTCTTGCCGTCGACCAGGTTCAAGGCGTCGATGTCCGCCAGGGTATCATAGGCATAGTTGACCAGTTGCCAGTTCACCAGGTCTTTCGACTTCATGATGGGTACGCCCGGGCTCATGTGCATGGTGGTACTGCTCATATAGTATCCATCTTTTACCCGCACGATGGCCATATCCGGCACATCTGCAAAGACAACGGGATTGCGCGCCTTCGATGGCTGTGCCCCTGCAGAGAAGCTGATGCCCGCCAGGAGAGGCACCAGCAGTGCCAAAAGAAAATTCCGACCGGAAGAAAGAATAACATATTTCATCAATGTAAATTTTAACCCCTGGCCTTGATCCGTAGCAAAGTAAATGATCCCGCCGGCGCGTTGTATTCAAATGTCCGTGTTATTTTCAACGTGGATTCAACAGGCATCACTGGGTGCTGATCGTCGAATGAATTTTCCTTCTCCGCGGGCCCCTGCAAGATTGTCTGATGCGCGCTGGATGTAATGCCTTTGAATGGCGACAGGTCGATCTTCATAACCTTCATATCTTTTCCTGCATTCGCCAGTTTCAGGATCACATC
>JAESGK010000488.1_pt1 | contig 15361 bp, 11 predicted proteins | sample 9269681 | NCBI WGS metagenome assembly JAESGK01 (sample SAMN14515347, study PRJNA621673) | algae metagenome | isolation source: Timaviella obliquedivisa GSE-PSE-MK23-08B and co-occurring heterotrophs from... | place: USA: Grand Staircase Escalante National Monument, Utah | collected 2006-08-15
CTTTGCAGTTGCCGCGGTTGTAGTGGGCGATGGCGTCTTCGGGTTTGAGCTGAATTACTTTATTATAGTCCAGCACGGCGCCTTCGAAATCGTCGATGGTCTCTTTAATGTAGCCGCGATTGAAGAGGGCATCGACGTTTTTAGGGTCGAGGTCGATGGCTTTGTTTAAGGACAGCACGGCCGATTTGGTGTCTTCGAGAGCCAGGTGGGCGCGGGCTTTGTTGATGTAGAGTGTTACGGAGTTTTCGCCGGCTTTCTGGGCGTTGTCAAAGTCGCTGACGGCGGCTTCATATTCCGTTGCTTCCATTTCCATCAGGCCGCGACGCAGGTATGCATCTTTGTCTTTCACGCCGGCGTTGATGAGCTTGTCGTAGTAGTCGCGGGCGGGAGCATAGCGGTTGGATGCGTAGTAACCATCCGCCAGCAGTTTATATAAATCGGGACCCGGCTTTTCGGTGAGCTTCTCGATTTCGCGGTAGTCTTTTACACCCGCATCGAAGCGGTTAAGCTTGTAATACGCCTGCGCGCGGTTTTCATAGGCCTTGAGATAGTCGGGGCGGCGTTCGATGGCTTCCGTGAAGTCGATGATGGCCTGCTGGTAATTTTCCTGGTTGGAGTAGGCTTTACCGCGGTTGTTAAACAACACGGGGTCTTTCAGGCCCAGGCTGATAGCTTGTGTATAATCTTGAATAGCGGCGGGTAAATTGTTTGACTTGAACTTTACGTCGCCACGGTGGTACCAGGCGGTGGCCAGCTTGGGATCTTTTTCGATGGCCATGTTGTAGTCGCTCATGGCACCGTCGGTGTTTTGAGCGTCATACTTGCAGTAGCCGCGCATGTCGTATGCGAGCGCCGTGCCGCTGCCGGTCGAGATGGCTTTCTCGAGGTCGGGTAGGGCGCCTTTGAAGTCGCGCTGATAATATTTAGAAGCACCGCGGCGGAAGAAAAGATTCGTATCGTTGCTGCCGCCGGCGATCGCTTTATCCAGATCGGGTATTGCCTTTTCGTAATCTTTCAACTCGAACAGTGCATTGCCGCGGGCGGCATAAATAGCGGCGTCTTTGCTGCCGGCTGTTTCGGCTTTTGTGAGCTCCGGTACTGCACCTTCGTAGTCTTTGATGGCATATTTCGATAGGCCGAGCATGGTAAGCTCGTCGACGCCGGCTTCGTTACGCGCTACGATTACGGCCAGGTCGGTAATAACGCTGGCATATTCTTTCAGTTGGTATCGTGCAGCTGCGCGGTTCTTCAGGGCGGTAGTATAATCTTTCTTTAAACCCAATGCGCGGTCGAAGTCAGGAATAGACTCGCGTACGTTGCCGGCCAGGAGCTTGGCTTTACCGCGGTTGTTATAGATGATCTCATCGTTGGCGCCGTTGACAATGGCTTTGTCGTATGCGGCAATGGCGCCGGCGTAGTTGCTTTGTTTGAAGCGGGCGTTACCGAGCTGGTAGTAGATTTCTTTGTTCTTCGTATCAAGGCTGGCAGCCTTCTCGAGGTGGGGCAGGGCCTCTTTGTCTTTTTGCTGTGCCATATACGACAGCGCGAGGGCCTCGTAGGCAGGCAGGTCGGCTTTGCCTTTGGCGACGGACTTTTCGAGGTCTATCGTGGTGGCGTTGTAGTCTTTTTGCTGGAAGGAAGCTTTGCCGCGTTTGAGGTATAGATCGTCTTCTTTTTCACCGGCCATTTCGGCGGCACTCAGTGCTTCGATCGCACCTTTGTAGTCGTTGGCCTCATAGCGCAGGTAGCCGGCATAGAGCAATACCTTGCCATCTTTTATACCGGCTTGTATTGCTTTGTCGAGGTACGGTTTGGCGGCATCTTTTTTTGCGATCATGTAGTTCGCAATGCCCAGCATTTTTAGCAGCTCGGGTGTCTCGCCATCACCTTTTGCTTTTTCCAAGTCCGTTACAGCGCCCGCATAATCTTTCAATGCGTACCTGGCAGTGCCGCGGTTGAGGAATGCTTTGGTATAGCTCGCGTTCAGCTGAATGGCCTTGTCGAAGTCGGGTACAGCGCCGGCGTTGTCATTGATGTTGAGTTTGGCTTTGCCACGGTTGTTATACAGGATGGCGTCGTTGGTGCCGAGCTTCACGGCATTGTCGTAATAACGAATGGCGCCGCCGAAATCACTCTTGAGGAATTTGATATCGCCGAGGTTTTTAAAGGCGTCGGCATCTTGTGCGCCGAGCGATACGGCCTTCTCCAGGTCGACGAGGGCTTTGTCGTAGTCCTTTTGGGCAAACTCCGACTGACCTTTGTAGAGCATCACTTCTTTACTGGCAGCACCCGCGTTCACGGCACGGCTAAGAGACTCGATCGCGCCGGCGTATTCTTTATTTTTGTACTGACATGTACCCAGTTGGGTGAAGACATCTTTATCGGTTACACCCATGGACACCGCGGCCGACAGGCTTTGTGTTGCTTGCGCGCAATCGCCCTCAGCAGCGGCGCTCAAGCCGAGCATGCGGAATACATCTTTATCTTTTACACCTTTGGCGGCGACTTTACCCAGAGCCTCGACAGTGCCTTTGTAGTCTTGCAGAGTATATTTGGCAGTGCCCACCTTTTGATAAATCTCCGTGTCGGTGCGGCCACTGGCCAGCATCTTTTCGAAGTCGGCGATGGCGCCTTTCCAGTCTTGTACCAGGTAGCGTGTTTCGGCGCGGTTTTCGAGGGCCTTGTCATAGCCCGCGCGTAATTCAAGCGCTTTGTCGAAGTCGGGCAGCGCGCCTTTGTAATCTTTCAGGATGAACTTCGCTTTACCGCGGTTGTTGAAGAGGATAGCGTCGGCTTTGCCGGTGGCGATGGCTTTGTTGTAGTTGGTGACGGCATCCTGGTAACTTTCCATGCGGAACTTGGCGTTGCCCAGGTTGGCAAACGTGTCAAAGCTGCTCGCACCCATGGTCACGGCCTTTTCGAGGTCGGTGACAGCGCCCTGGTAGTCGTTGAGGCTATAGCGTGCGTTGCCGCGGAGCTCGAACAGCTCCCCAGTGTTGATACGGGCTTTGACCGCTTCGTCGAGGTCGGTTTTGGCTTTATCGTATTCCTTGAGATTATAATACGCCACGCCCCGCTTGAGGTATACTTCCTTGTTGGCGAAGTTGCTATTGATCAGCTGCGTGAATTGCAGGGCGGCGTCGTTGTAGTCGCCTGCCTTCAGCTTCTTCAGCGAAGCTTCCCACTGTACTTGCTGGAGGGAATCGATTTTCTGGGCGAGGGACGTGAGACTTATAAACAGAAGCGCGGCGACCAGTTGGAATGCTCTCATGGGGTAGTTCAAAAAGTTGTTCCTGGGAACAAAGTTATTAAATCCTGCCATTCATGAGGCCGTCGTTTCAGCCTTCCACCGGGTCACCTGGCTTCTGTAATAAAAAATGCAATACAGAAAAAAAGAGAGGGTCTTTCCTCTGTACTCAAAGAGGGGCTCCGATGCTTAGAGAGGGTCTTTGCATGCAGAGGGCCTACCAATTTGGTGTTACTACATACGAGACCGGCTGGTTTCCCGGATTTCTACCTTTGTAGAATTTTTGCAAATAAATTTTAAACAGAAAAAAGGCGTTTTAGGGCTGATATTTAGCCTTTTTCGACTGGGCCGGCCACTTGCATGGTCTCCAGCGTGGGGGCGGGCTTGCCGCCGCGGGGTTCGACGGTCACGGCGAAGAGTGTGGCGCCGGTGCCGACTTCCTTCATTTTAAGCAATCCACCAGGGGTTCCAGTGTCGAATACGCCGGCGTCTACCGGTTTGCCGTCAATGATGGCCCACAACTGGTACTGGTTTTCCTGCGCCAGTTGCTTCATTTCTTGTAAGCTGAGGTATACCTCGCGGGTATCTTCGTTCCAATACACGTATGCCAGTGACGCCGGGGCATGGGGTGTACCTTTTAGGGCTACACGTTTGAAGGCGGGGTTATGAATGATGTGAATGTCGTTTTCAATCTTGTCGAGCCGTTGGTTGACCCGGTTGTAGTCGCTGGCCACGCGCCCGTTTTGCGCGATGAGCTCGGTCAATTCGCCTTGCGAGCTTTTCCACTTGTCATAGTAGTTGTACGCCAGATAGGATGTCACCAGGGCTACTGTTACGGATGCGGCAGCGGCGAATTTCCACATCGTCGCGTCGGACGACGGCATAGACACGACTTTGCCGGCAGGAGCCTGGCCATCGATCCGGGCAAAAAGCTGCGTCTTCACAGCGTCCCGCGGTTGGACTGCGATGCGCTGCAGCAGCTTCTCCTGTACTTGCTCGATCTGGTCAAGCTCCGTTCTGAGTTCAGGATGGCTGGCCAGGTGGTGTTCCACCTCGCCGCGCTCCTGCTCGGAGAGCTCTCCCAAAGCGTATGCTTCCAGGATTCCGGACGATATATATTCGTGTGTGTTCACGTCGTTGTTACTCCCAGTATCGTTCGTAGCTGTTGCATGGCCAGGCGCAAACGCGTTTTGACCGTTCCCAGCGGGATATTAAATTCTTCCGCCAATTCCGATTGTGTATATCCTTTTAGATATAGATACTCCACGATAAAGTGTTGCTCTTTGGGGAGATCTTTCAGAATGTCTTTGACGCCGATTCCGTCGACGCGTTGTTCGATGTAAGCCTCGTTGTCGATTCTACTTACGACATTTTGGATGTCACTGGTTTTCCTGTCTTTGCTTATTTCGCGGGAGCGGGTCTTATCAATGGCTTGATTGCGCGCAATGTTGAGTAGCCAGGTGAAAAGCTTGCCTTTGGAGGCGTCGTAGTACTCGAACTTATCCCAAATCTTCAGGAAGACATCCTGCAACACTTCTTCGGCCACGGCTTCCTTTTGAATGATGCGGAAGATGGCACCATAGAGTGCCGCCGAGTAGTGGTCGTATAAATATTCCAGTGCGGTGCGGTCTTTCGCGCGGAGGCGTCGGACCAGCTCGACTTCTGTGATATGGTTGGGGAAAGTGTTTATAGAAAGGGGCGTTTGATGTGAAAGTAACGAGGAAAGGAGAATAAAAAAAGCCAGGGCGGTCTGCTCAGGCCGTCTTTGGACGATGGGAGGTGAACGGTCGGTTGTGGGAAAAGATGGTATGAATCCGGACAAGCACCTCAGGTCGTTGTGTAGGAAGTGTTTGTTTTTGTACTAAAAACGCTGTTTTTGTACTGGCAGGCTATTTGGTCAGCAAAAATGGAATTAATACCTGTTTTGCTGATGAAACGTATTTATCTCGGAGAATTTGAAGAGATCGTTTTACTGGTCGTAGGCATGCTCGACGGCGAGGCCTACGGTGTACAGATTGCCCATGAAATTCTGCAACAGACCCAGCGCCCCGTGCGACTGAACCAGGTGCATGCCTCGTTGCAGCGCCTGGAAGAAAAGAGCATGGTGACGTCGGTCATGGGCGACCCCACGCCCGAACGGGGTGGGCGGCGCAAACGACTCTTTCAGGTGACGGCGTACGGACGCCAAACGCTGCACGATATACAGACGGTGCGCACCACGTTGTGGAGCCTGCTGCCGGATTCCCTCAAAACGCTTCCGTCCGTATGAAACAACCCTCCAACCCTCCATCACCCCCTGCCTGGGCGACACGCTTGCTGCGCTGGTATTGTTCGCCCCACAAGCTCGAAGAGATCGAAGGCGACCTGCAGGAGGAATTTATGTATCAGGTATCGCGTGTGGGGGTGCGTCGTGCGCGTCGTGACTATATACGTCATGTGCTGGGCTTTATGAGGCCTTTTGCCATCAAACGAAAACCAACTACACCATCCGCTTCTGTCTTTACTATGAGCCTGTACAAACATTACATCCTGGTGGCCCTGCGCAACCTGCTGCGCCACCAGATCTTTTCGGGTATTAATATACTCGGTCTCGCCCTGGGCATGACCTGCTGCCTGTTCATTTTCCTGTGGGTGCAGGACGAGCGCCGCGTCGACAATTTCCACGCCAGCGGTGATCGCTTGTATAGCCTGTACTATACGCATTCCGCCCACGGTGAGACGACAGCCGGCTATGCTATTCCCTATTTTATGTTTAGCAACAGCGAAAAGCCCCGACGCGACGCCACACTGGCCGAAGACCTGCTGGGTGAGATAGCCGGTATACAATATGCCACGCCCTATGCCACGTCCTACGAGTTGCCCTGGGGCCACCCCATGACCTTCCAGGTGGGAGAGACGATTCACAAGCTGCAAGGCTCGTCGGCGACATCGGATTTTTTAAAGATGTTTAGCTTCCCGATCATCGCTGGTGACCGTAAGAAGCCGTTGGGTGACGTGAGCAGCATTGCCGTGTCGCGCAAGATGGCGCGGATGTTTTTTGACAGCCCCGAGGCGGCGATTGGTAAGAGCATACGGTATGAAGACGTACAAGACTTTATGATCACGGCTGTATTCGAAGATGTGCCGCAGGAGAGTTCGCTGCAATTTGATTATCTCATTAACTGGGAGGCCGCAAGCATGGGCGGCGTTGAGTTCTCGGATAATAAATGGCCCACGTATATACAACTGGAGCCCGAGGCCGATGGTGCTGCCGTGCAAGCGAAGGTGCGTGGTTTTCTCGAACGCCGGAAGCCCGAGAAGGCGGAGTTTACGGTAGCCCTTGGCATGCAGCCTTTTCGTGATCAATACCTTGTGTCGAATTTTGTAAACGGCGTGCCGCGTGGCGGACGCATTGAGTACGTGCGCATCTTTACCGGTGTGGCGATCTTTATATTGCTGATCGCTTGTATCAATTTTATGAACCTGGCCACGGCCCGCTCACTGAAGCGGGCGAAGGAAGTGGGCGTACGTAAAGTGGTCGGCAGCTCGCGGTCGCACCTTATTGCGCAGTTCTTTGGTGAATCCATTCTTTTGTCTTTCCTGGCACTCGCTTGTTCGCTGTTGATCGTGCACGTGCTGTTGCCCGGTTTTAATACCTATACCGGTAAACATATCGAATCGCCCTTCCGCACGCCGGCGTCGTGGGTGTTCATGGCAGTCTTGATGGTGGTGACGGGGCTCGCGGCGGGCAGTTATCCGGCGTTGTTCTTGTCATCCCTGAAGCCGGCGCGTATCCTGAAAGGTATACTTCGCTTCTCGCCGGGTGCGACGCGATTCCGGAAAGGGTTGACCGTTTTTCAGTTTGCCTTGTCGATCATGCTCGTGATTGCCACGCTGGTGGTATCGCAACAAACACATTATGTGCAAACTATAAACCTGGGGTATAATAAAGAGAACTTGCTCTATATGCGTATTGAAGGCGAGATGGGTAAGTTTGAAAAGTATGCCGCCTTTAAAACACAGGCACTGGGCATGCCGGGCATCGCAATGGTAGACCGCAGCAGCGAGGCGCCACACGCCATGGGCTTTGTGATCGCGGAACCTATTCATTGGGAGGGGCAACAGGAGGGCGAAGAGGTGGGATTCAAACCCACCTCCGTCGGATTTGATTTTATACGCCTGATGGATCTGAAGATGGCAGACGGTCGCGACTTTTCCCGCAGCCATGCTACCGACTCGGCCGATGCCTTTTTGGTGAATGAGGAAGCCGTGCGACAAATGAAAATGAAAGACCCGCTGGGCAAGTGGGTATCGGCGTGGGAGAAGAAAGGGCATATCATCGGCATTCTGAAAGATTATCATACACATTCGTTGCACGAGCCCATTAAGCCATTGATCATGGATGTGAAGGAATATGAATACTTCGGGGTAATCGTTGTGCGGACGGAGCCGGGCAAGACGCGCGAGGCGATCGCCAGCCTGGAGAAAGTATACCATGATATTAATCCCCATTATCCGTTTGCGTATCAATTTTTAGATCAGGAGTATGCGAAGCTCTACCAGAGCGAAGAGATCATTACCCGCTTGTCCAATACCTTTGCTTTACTGGCAATAATCATCTCCTGTCTGGGATTGCTGGGGCTGGTGATGTACTCGGCGGAGCAGCGCACGAAAGAGATTGGGATACGCAAGGTGTTGGGTGCGCGGGTGAGCCACATCGTGGGATTGTTATCGACGGACTTCCTGGTGCTGGTGTTGATTGCCTTTGCCGTCGCCGCGCCGGTGGCGGGGTATTTCATGTGGCAGTGGTTGCAGCAGTTTGCCTTCCGTATAGACTTATCGTGGTGGATCTTTGCGTTGGCCGGCGGGTTGGCGCTGATGGTGGCGTGTCTGACGATCTCGGTGCAGGCGCTGCGGTCGGCTATGGCCAATCCGGTGAAGTCGCTGCGAAGCGAGTAGTTTCACGATAATTTTTGCAAGACGCGGGGAAAATCATTTCCTGATAGAATCAACGAAGTGGTCGTGTCGCCAAAGCGGCCGAGCTCAACCAGCAATGTTTCGAGCTCCTTCGTGGATGCCACGACCACTTTTAATAACATGCAGTTTTCGCCGGTCACGGCATGCCACTCCACGATCTGTGGCATCTTGTCGATTTTCCGTACCATCTCATTGTGTTTCATCGCGCCGGCTTTAAAATGAATGAATACTTTCACGGGCAGGTTTAACTTGTCATAATCAATGACGGGCTGGTAGCCCTGAATGACGCCGTCTTCTTCCATGCGTGCGATGCGTTCGGCTACAGCCGGGGCCGAGAGCCCAATCGTTCGGCCAATCTCCGCGTTCGATACCCGCGCATTTTTTTGCAGCGCTTGTAAAATCTTCCAGTTCAATTCGTCAAATGTTCGCATAGCACAATATGTTCAAAAACTTTGAAACGAAGGTAAACGGGGTTTAATTCCATTGAAACGAAACCGTCGGTTAGAGAAGCATGCACCATCTTTGGGTGTTCACCTAAAAGCGCTTTGGCTATGTATATTCCTGGTTTCGTAGTACATTCACTGGTATATATAACCGTATTTCTGGCCATCGATGTACAAGCACAAACGCTCACGAAGCACCCTATGACAACTTTTACGCTCATACCGCACGGCTCGCTGGCGGTTACACCCGCCGCTAGTTCCTCACCCAACGACTTTGATTTTTTAATTGGACGATGGGTTATTCAAAATCGGAAGCTCAAAACACGTTTGAACCACTCCAACGAATGGGATACGTTCGAGGCCACGGGCAACCTGCGTAAGGTGTTGCATGGCAGAGGAAATATCGACGACTTTATTACGACGTTTGATGGGCAGCCGTTCGAGGGAATGGCACTGCGGATTTTTGATCCTGGTACAAAGTTGTGGAGCATCTATTGGTCGGATACGAATCGTGGTACGCTTGACAAGCCGGTAGTAGGTTCGTTTGATGGCAACATCGGTCGGTTTTATAGTCGGGATACGTATGCGGGGAAAGAGATTGTGGTGATGTTTCAGTGGGATAAGACTGATCCTGCTAAACCCGTTTGGAGTCAGGCTTTCTCGGATGATGAAGGTAAGACGTGGGAGTGGAATTGGTATATGTATTTTACGCGACCGCCTCAAAAGGTAACGTTTAAAGATCCGATACGTGTGCTGGAGCTGCGCAATTATCTCATGCAGCCCGGCATGACCGAGCGGTTTGTGCAATACTTTAGCGACCACTTCGTAGGCACGCAGCAAGCGCAGGGGGCGATGTTGCCTGGTATATTTACAGTGCGGGGTGAGGCCGATCGGTTTTTCTGGATGCGTGGATTTGGTGACATGGCATCTCGGCTTTCGTATCTACAGAGCTTTTATGGTGGCGCTGTGTGGAAAGGCTACGGTCGCGAGGCGAATAGTATGATAATTGATTCTGATCAGGTGCATTTGTTGCGGCCCTGGCCGGAGGGGCGAATAGACGATGTGTTGGGGGATGGTCGGTATGGCCTTGTTGTGATTGATTATTATTATGCTAAGGCGGGGCAGCGTGATGCGCTGTTGCACGTGCTGACGCAAGCGTATGAACCTAAGATGAAAGAGCAGGGTATGCCGGTGTCGCTGTGGGTGACGGAGATGGCGGTGAATGAATTTCCGCGGTTGCCGGTGATTCAGGAGAAGGATTTGGTGGTGGTCATCTCGTTGTTTGTGAACGAGGAGGATTATGTGGGCAAGGTTTCGTTGGCGGAGATGAAAGAGTATAGCATGAAAAAGGAAACGGTGGTATTGAACCGCGTGTTAAATCGATAATGTGCCGTGGTTTTGTGCTAAAACTACGCCCCTTGCGGGGCGTACGGCAGTCTGGAGACAGCATACTTGCGCCAGCCGTTAATGCATTAGCCTATCGCGACAGCGACTTACTTTCGTACAATCAGCAACAAATCCAACGCATTCGTAGCGTCATCCACGACGATATAGTCATCGTGATGAATATTCGCAACCAGCGTGTTGTCAGCTGACTGAAGTTTGTTTCGGTTTCGGCGGTTCAGGATTTCGTAGGGCAGTCGGAGCATGAAGGCGGGCAGACGATACTGCAGGTTGAAGATATCGAAGCGCATGATGCGGTTAACCGAGCGGCGGTTTTCTTCGTGATATTCCATGACCTTCTTGTTTCCCGTGATGCCTTTCATTTCTACCTGGGGGAAGAATTTTTTGGCCAGGTTGGCCAACTCCTGCGGCAGGTATTCGCGAATGTGCCACGGGTTGCGTGACAGCGACATGCTGCGGTTAGGGGTTGTCAGCAGGGCAACGCCGCCGGGTTTCAGCACGCGGTGTATTTCTTTCAGGAAGAGGGCGTCGTTTTGGATGTGCTCGATTACCTGGAAGCTGACGATGCTGTCGTAGGTGTTGTCGGCCAGGCCGGAGAGCGGGGGAATGTTCATGGCCATGAATTTGCCGGTTGGGAAGCGTTGTTGCAAGCCGGCGATGACGGGTTCGATCTTGTCTACGGCCGTGAAACTTTCGGCCAGGGGCAGCAGGGTGTCGATGCCACGACCTTCGCCGCAGCCGACTTCGAGCACCTGGCCGCGGATATAGTCCCTGGCCACAACATAGGCCTTAAATAAACGTTGATGGATTGGGTTATCGGATGCGATTTCTTCGCTGGTAATTTCCGTGGTGTAGATCTTCATGTCCTGCCGTTTACGGCCTGCTGGCCGGGGGCGCAAAGGTAAGGAGGAATCGGGTCCAGGGTTTACCGCTTGGCTGAAAAGTTTGGAAAACGTCGATTGCAGTCCCAACCTGGTACTTTAAAATGCTTATTTTAGGCTCAATGAAACGATTTTTATTGCTCTTTTTACTGGTAGGTCCGGTGGCATACGGGCAAGCCCTGCGCGACATCAACTTCAGCTACCATTATAGCCCCCTCGAGCTTTTTACGTTTGATATGAAACCTGTACGCCAACCGTCGGGGTGGCAGGTGTACTATACGCTGCAGATACGCGACACGTCGGCTACGGCCGCGGATTATTCCATTCAATGGGAGATGCGCACCTCCCTGAGCGAGAAGGAAGGCAAAGCATTTCAATATGACAGTGCGGGCAGCGATAGTAAAGACCATGCACTCTCCGGCGTGGTAGCACCGCCGTCCCTGGCTGTTCCACAGGTGCTGGTAGCCAAAGTGGTCCATAAGGCGCTGAAGCGTGCCTGGTATTTTTTCCGGGTGCTGGACCCGAAGTATCCGGTGAACGGCCTGTTGTATGCCGGCAATACCCCCGTCCTGCAATCTTATGCTTACGTTGCACGTCCTTATACTTTCACTGGCGCGACGCAGACATTATCGTTCTATCGTGACGACTTTCCCGCCGCCGCACCGGCCTTTGCAGAAACGCTGGGCCGTGTCAAGTCGCGACTGCAGGTAGACTCGATCTTTTCAGTACCGTCCGGCCAGACCATCACCTTCACACAACGCGGCCTGTACCTGGTACAGCAAGACACGAGCTCGGCCGAAGGCTATACCTTTCGTGTCGCGGAGGACTATCCGCGTTACGCGAAAATCCAGAACCTGGCAGACCCGCTTATTTATGTGTGTACTCAGGCCGAGTTTGACCGCATTAAACAAGCCAGGGGAGACAAGAAAGCTTTTGACAAGGTGATCCTGGGCATTACCGGTGACGCTGAGCGGGCCAAGGGCTTTATGCGGAGCTATTTCAGAAAGGTAGAGCTGGCCAATCAATATTTCTCGTCTTATAAAGAAGGTTGGAAGACCGACCGGGGCATGATCTATATCGTCTTTGGTCAACCTGACGAGGTCTTTAAGTTTTCAGACCGCGAGGTATGGTATTACAGCAACAGCATGTACAAAACCTCCTTCAGCTTTTCGAAGTCGCCGACTTTGTTTGACCCCGAGAATTATGTGTTGATACGGGAGAAAAAATACCGGAACACCTGGTACGAAGTGATCGACCTCTGGCGCAACGCCCGGATGTAAAACAAAACAGCCCCGCATACGCGAGGCTGTTTTGTTTGATGTTGGTTGGAATTACATTCCGATGATGAGTTTCTGACCGGGCTGCAGTTTTGTGTTGCTGAGGTTGTTGAGGGACTTGATCTTATCAACCGAAAGGCCTTCAAACTTCTGAGAGATGTGCCACAGGGTATCGCCCGGCTGTACGACATATATTTTCGAGTCGGGGATCGGTGCGGGTGATGTCGATTTTGCAGACGCCATCATGGTGGTGCTGGTGGTGCTTTTAGCGCCTCTGCTGCCACGCTGCCAGATGTTGAGGCGTTGGCCTACGTGGATGTTGTTGCTACGCAGCTTGTTCCACTTCTTGAGGTCGGTGACACGTACACCGTGGCGGATGGCGATTGAGCCCAGTACATCGCCACTGCGCACTTTGTATACAATGCGGTCGCGACCATAGGTGCTGCCTTCGGTATTGCGCGCCAGCACTTCCAGCTCTTTACGGCCGGTCTTCGAGGCCGAGTCCAGAATCGCCAGACGGTTGCTATCGAGTACAACCTTGGCTTCGCGCGGTATGTGCACGACGTAGGGCTTGCCTGTCTCCGGCATGGCATTGTGCTGAATGGACGGATTAAGCCGTTGCAGGTCGTCAACGCAGGTATTTGTCAAAGCTGCGAATGTATCGAAGTGCAGGAATTTCTTGATGCGGATAGTGTCGGACACCACGAGCATCTCCTCTCCTTCATCAAAGAAGTTGTGCTCATCCAGGTATTTCATGGTATAAGTCATGGCCACGAACTGCGGTACGTATGAACGAGTCTCGCGTGGCAGGTTGGGATAGATCTCCCAGAAGGTGCGCTTATAGCCCGAACGGCGAATGGCACGCTTTACGTTTCCGGGGCCGGTGTTATAGGCGGCCAGGGCCATTTCCCAGTCATGGAACATATTGTACAAATCGCGCAGGTAGCGGCAGGCAGCGTCGGTTGACTTCTCGGGATCCATACGCTCGTCGATGAACCAGTCGTTGTGCAGACCGTAGTATTTACCCGTACCCGACATGAACTGCCAAAGGCCCACGGCCCTCGCGCGGGATACCGCGCGCGGATTAAGACCAGACTCTATAATCGACAGATACTTGAGCTCTTCGGGCAGGCCGTATTGCTTCAGATATTTTTCAAAGATGGGGAAGTAAAGGTTGCGCCGGCGCATTACCATCTTAGTATACTCACGGTCTCTTACCGTGAAGTAGTTAATGAAGGCGTGGATGCGGTCGTTGTAGACCAGGTTCATCTTGGTATCAATACAGGCCAGGCGGTCGGCTACCAGTTGCGGGTCGTCGTCGCCGGGTACGTATTCGATCTCGGTGGGCAGGGCGAAGTATTCGTAGTCTGCTGTATCTTCTTTATACAGCATCTCCTCTTCTGCTACGGCTACCTCCAGAGAATCCACCACAACCGAATCAACACGGACCTTCGGTGCTACCTGGGCCGCTGCTGCGGTTGAAAAAAGTACGATGGCTGTCAAGAGAATGGGTTTCCTCATCTCAATTCATTTTCAGTAATGCGTTTGAAAAATGTAAAAGCTTCGATTCTTCGAAGTCGTCGGCAATGACTTGCAAGCCCATGGGTAGGCCCTGGTTGTCGTTGCCACACGGCACGGCAATGGCGGGTACACCGGCCACATTAGCTTGAACGGAAAAAAGATCCGCCAAGTACATCTCTAACGGATTATCGGTGTGCTCGCCCAACTTGAAGGCGGTCGTCGGCGTAATAGGCATCACGATAAAGTCATATTGACGCAGCAGCTCTTTTGTTTTCTCGCGAATGATGCGGCGTACTTTCTGCGCCTTGGTATAGTATGCATCGTAATAGCTCGCGCTCAGTACAAAGGTGCCGAGCAGAATGCGTCGCTGTACTTCTTTACCAAATCCTTCTGACCGGCTCTTTTTGTAGAGTGAGCTCAGGTCGGTGGCACCCGCGCTGCGATAGCCATACCGCACACCGTCATAGCGCGACAGGTTAGAGCTTGCTTCGGCGGTAGCGAGAATGTAATAAGTAGGCAGTACGTATTCTTGTAATGGGAAGTCGATCACTTCCACCGAGTGTCCTGCGGCACGAAGCTGGTCGAGCTTCGCGACAATGGCGTCGCGTATCTCGGGTTGCAGACCTTTGCCGCCGTCGATCTCGCGCACGTAGGCTACTTTGTAAGGCTTGCCGTTAGATGCCGTGAGCTCGGCGGAATAAGACGGTACGGGTTGTTGGGATACCGTGCTATCGACATCGTCGGCGCCGGCAATGACTTCCAGTACCAGGGCTACGTCTTCTACTGATTTGCCAAAGATGCCAATACAGTCGAAGGACGAGGCGTAGGCGGCCAGACCGTAGCGGGAAATGCGGGAATAGGTGGGCTTGAGGCCAACCAGGCCACAAAAGGCTGCGGGCTGACGTACGGAGCCGCCGGTATCAGAACCAATGGATACCTGGCACATATCGGCCTGAACGGCAACCGCCGAACCACCCGACGATCCACCCGGTACGCGGGTATTGTCGGCATCGTTCAGCACGGGGCCAAAGGCAGAGTTTTCGTTGGAAGAGCCCATCGCAAATTCATCGCAGTTTTGGCGACCAATGATGATGGCGTCTTCGTCCAGCAGGCGTTGTACGGCGGTACCGTTAAATTGAGAAATAAAACCATCCAATACCCGGCTGGCGCCCTGGAGGGGATGGTCTTTGTAGGCAAGGACATCTTTCAGGCCCACCACGAGGCCCGCTAGTTTACCAGCATTGCCTTCTTTGATTTTCTTGTCGACTGCCGCGGCCTGAAGAAGCGCTTCTTCTTCGTACACGCTCAAAAATGCATTGAGGTGTGCTTTCTTCCGGATGTTATCCAGATGATGACGAACCAGCTCGATGCTGGTGATGGCGCCGCGCTGCAGATCGTGCTGTATCTCGCGAAATGTAGCGTACGTTTTCAAGACTATTTACCTTCTTCGATTTTGCCTGCTTCCTCGACGTCTTTCTTTACATCGTTTACGGCACTCTTAAATTCTTTCACGCCCTTTCCAAGACCTTTCATGAATTCAGGAATTTTTTTTGCGCCAAAGAACACCAGTACAAAAAGGCCGATGAGCAGAATTTCCTGGAAACCAACCCCACTGAGAAACAATATGATAGC